>ENA-OFCF01000289-OFCF01000289.1-metagenomes-genome-assembly--contig:-NODE-289-length-23481-cov-4.577051_pt1 | contig 23481 bp, 29 predicted proteins | sample MGYA00153387_OFCF01 | MGnify analysis MGYA00153387
CAAAGCCGCCGTAACCGGCGACACGGTAGGCGACCCCTACAAAGACACCGCCGGCCCAGCCATTAACCCGCTGATCAAGATCATCAACATCGTGGCGCTGCTGATTGTGCCGCTGGTGGTGAAGGTGCACGGCGGTGAAGCGCCTGTGCCCGCGGCGGCTGCGCCAGCGGCTGTGGTGGCCAGTGCAATGCCTGCGGCCGCGCCCGCTACCGCACCCGCAGCAACGCCAACCGAGGCAGACAGCGCGTCCGTCAAAGTTGAAGGCGACGTGGTCAAGTTTTACTTTGCGTCTGGCAAATCAGAAATCGCTGGTGGCGGTAAAGACGCGCTGGCCGTGACTGTCAAAGGCGTTGCAGGCGGCAAAAAAGCCGTGATCAGCGGCTACGTAGACGCCAGCGGCGACCCGGTTAAAAATGCCGCCATTGCCAAAATGCGCGCCCTCGCCGTGCAAGACCTGCTGGTGTTTTCAGGAGTGCCAGTCGACAAAATTGAGTTGAAAAAGCCCGACGACATCAAAGCCGGTGCAACCAGCGCCGCCGATGGGCGCCGGGTTGAAGTTGCGCTGATGTAAGCAACCTGCCGACAAGAACAACCCGCCCCGGGCAACTTGGGCGGGTTTCTTTTTGCCCGGCAATTCATCGTTTATTAGCTATTTATTTAAGAGCTGCTTGCGCCCGTATTCATTGATCTACAGGTCAAATTTAACGTTAAAAACGGCTCGAAATGACCTATATCTGTAAAAATGCTACTTGTGTTTGATTCGGGTTTTGAGGCTAAAAATCAAAACAATTGGAGTGTGACCCCCGCTCCCATCTGCTCCCATGAATGACAGTCAAAAGCTGATTTTTTGCAAGGCGGCTAATGCTTTGAGTTTGAACAGCACAAAAGTCAGGCTTTATCTGCAGGCAGCGCAGACAGCGGCAATCCAAAGACTTTGTCGAAAGCCCAGGTGTAGCCAATGGCGTAAACGAAGAAAAAGGCCAAAAGACCTAAATTCGCCAAAAAAGCAGCCACAAACGTTGTGTCGAGCCATAACGCCATGACTGGAACGAGCATCAGTGTCAGACCGCCTTCAAAGCCTGCCCCATGAGCCAACCGCCGTGTGAAGCTCCGTCCTTTGACCACTTGCCTGGACTCCCAGCGCTCAAAGACGGCGTTAAATAGGTAGTTCCAAACCAAAGCGATAGCAGACAGAACGACCGCCAACAGGAAAGTTGAACTGGCGGGCTTGTCAAAGGTCAGCGCCAGCACCGGACCCACAACTGAAACAGCTCCGATTTCATACAACAGGGCTTGAAGCACGCGCCGGGTAATTGGTGACATGAGTGGAACAAAGGAGAAATAGTGGCGTGTAGTGACCTTAATTGTGAGGCCTTAACGCCTGAATTAAGCCGAGCCGCGAAGCGGCTTCGGCTTGAATGAATTGTTAGGCATGTGGCTAGACATCCGGATACTCGATGTACTTGGAGTCTATGCGCTCCTTGAACTGCATGATGGACGCCTCAAGCACATCAACGTCGATGTTGCTGGAGAACAATGTCATATACGTCCTTTTCTCAGAGTCGTCTCTGAATATCTCCATGACGAGATTACCATCGATGTATGTTTCCACGCCAATCCCATCCCTAGGGTTGACGTCGCTTGCGACGATGTAAGCGATCTTTCGGTCCGAACTCATGTACTCACCAAACAGGCCTAACAACATATATACCCCACATTTGGGGCGATAACTTCATTATCAGCAGATAGCGGGGTGAAGTAAACCCTGATCATAAGGTATTTGGCAAATCAGCTACCAATATCAATGTAAAAATTAGTTGACATTGTACTTCGCCCTTTGTAAACTTTCTATGTCGGGTATTTTTGACATATCTTAATCATAAAACGCAGGAGAAGCGCATGTCGTTCCGTGAAAAAAGTCTTTGGGTCATGTTGTTAGCAATGGCGTTGGCTGCGTTCTTTTATGGCCACGCAGTCGCTTATGTTAGCCATGAGCAGTTCGAGACCGTGGCTTGGCGCGCAATGACGGTGAATTCGCCGATGTTGGTGATGTTCCATATTGGTGTGGCTGTGCTGGTGGCTTTCGCTATCTTTGGCCATTTGGTCATTGCACTGTTCGACCAACGCACTGAAGAAGACGAGCGTGATCGGTTGATTGCTCTGAAGGGCGCGCATGTTGGTGGCATTGTATTAGCGGTGGGAGTGTTCTTTGCGTTGTGGCTTGCGGTTGCATCAACTGGCAATTTCTGGTTCACGCAACTGCTGTTGGCATTTTGGGTATTGGCTCAAATGAGCGATTATGCTGTGCAGCTTTGGCAACACAGGCAGGGGCGCTGAGCCGTGGGCAAGCGCGGCGGGCTAATCCGCAACAGCATCCGAGATTTACGCGAGGCAGCCGGCGGTATGACTCAGCAAGAGCTGGCTGATGCCGTTGGCATCACCCGACAAACGGTGAATGCCATTGAGGCCAATAAATACTCGCCATCACTGGAAGTTGCGTTCGAAATTGCGCGGGTGTTTAAGGCGCCGTTAGAGAAGGTGTTTCAGTACGCTAATGCATAAACAGTTATGCAATATGCCTATTAAGGTATGTGCGCTTAGGATTGCCTGTGCGGGTGACTCAGATTAAGCCAGCTGCGACCATGGCCAACACAACCAAGCCGACCAGCACGCCGGCCAGAAGCAGGTCCAAGATATGAGGTGCATTCAAGCGATACAGCCAATCATCGACTGCACCGAACAGACGTAGCCAGTTTGGCAAATACTGCGGCAACACCGTGGTATCTGGTTCAATCAACTGCGCCGCGCGCCGACCACTTTCAACCGCGGCCTCGATACTCCAGACATCGGCCGCAGTTTTAGTGTGGGCACCCGCAAGTAAAAGATTTGCCACCGGCGTCGCCTGAGTAGGCTGCCATTGCAAGGTACCGCTTGAATTAACCCACTTCGGCTGTTGTGAGCGGATGCCTTCAGCTGAAAAGGTCCATTCGTGCCAGACTTCGAAGCGTAATATCTCGAACGAAGCCAGTGAGCGCCCGCCATTGGCCTCGCGGATCAGCCCATCGAGCGAGCCGCAACGCAGCAGCTGCGCCTTGACCTCGGCGATGAATTGCTCTTTGCTGCAATGCTCCACTGGCAGTCCGAACAAGCGGCCGGGAATGCTGGACACACACGAGGTTCCGGTCCATAACGAGGCAACGTCCTCGCCCAGCGCCACGTCCGGCGCCCATACCTGTTCTTCCGCGAAAATGGTCAGGTCGAATTCGGAATCGGCCAGCACCAGCGCGCAACGCTCGCGTGGCCAGAGCAAGCGTTCGGCAAAGGCAATCCGAAATGAAACTTGAACATGCGGGCCTTGCTGGATTAATGGTTTGAACAAGCGCAGCTGCTCAAGCTGTTCCAATTCTGGCGTGCGGGCGATGATCTCGGCCGCGGCGAACGGATGGGTCGCCAGCACATGCACTGAGGCCTCAACTTTGGTGCCGGAGTCCAGGTGCGCGGCGGTGATTCGCTCGCCGTCGAAATCGAGCCGTTGTAGAGTCTGTTGCCAGTGAAAGCGCACACCGCTGGCCTCTAGATGTCGTAGCCAATGCGTGAACCAAACTTCGCTGCTGGGGCCGCGCAAGAGTAGCCAGCCGGTGCCTGCACCTTGCTGCCACGCAGGACCCTCGCTATCGGCGGCATGGTCGTGTGCTGGCTGACAGAACAATTGCTTGCGAAAGAAATGCCCGGCATGGTGTAACGACACTCGTGTCCAGTCAGAGCCAATCCACGGGCCGAAGCAGGCCACCCAGGTGGACCACGCGGTGGAGCTCAACACGGGCCGCCACTGCGCAGCCGCATTCACGGCCGAATAGTTCTCCGTGCTGCGCCGGTTCGCGGTCCAGACCTTGAGCAGCAACCAGCTCCAGCGCAGACGGTCACGCCAGGTCATCCGGAACATCTTGCCTACTTGCACCGTCCTGCCACCGGTATCGTTGAACGCAGCCTGACCTTGATCCGGACCGACGCCGAACGCGATCGGTCGCGATAGAGCGCGCTCATAAACGCTGCCGGACGCATCAAACGGAATTTGCCGCATCAGGTCGAAGACATTGTGATACCACGGACCCAGACCGTGCCAAGAATATTCGGAGGGCATGTTGTGGTCGCCAGCAACTCGGGCACTGCGAAAGAAGCCACCAGCGTCGGCATTGGTCTCGTAGACTGATACCTGCCATCCCCGCTTTGCTAGCTCATGCGCGGAACTTAGGCCGGCGATACCGGCGCCATAAATAGCCACCGTCTTGTCCAGATGCTTAGTCATGAGCGAGCGTTCCGATTCGTTTGTACTTCGATATGATGCATGTTGAAAAGGCTGACGTTACCGCCAGCCTCTATTGGCTTGCTCATGTTATACGGTTAATCCAGGTAAGGCCTAGTACCGTAGTGGTTGTGAATGCCTAATGCCCAAGCGGAATCAGCCATATCCGGCCAATCGTCGTTGGAGAATCCGGGTGCGGTTTCCAAGCGTTCCTTGTCGATATCAAGAATAAAGCGCTTGTTTATGGTATCGAGTTTCAGAGCTTGCCATGGCACGGCGAACAGTTTCTCACCCATGCTGAGGAAGCCACCAAATGACAGTACCGCATAGCTGACCCGGCCAGTGCGCATGTTCAACATGATTTCCTTGACGCTGCCAATCTCCTCGTCGTTGAGATTGACCACCTCGTTGCCAGTGAGCGAGCCGGCACCCATCAATTCAGGGCCGGGGCCCTTGTGTTGGGTCTCAGCATAGACGTTGCTTTGGGTTTCATAGTTGGTATGATTGTTTCGCATATCGTTATTCATAATCTTCTCCATTCAGAAGCCCCAATGGGGGCTGATCAATGCGTCGAATCGAATGCTCGCCGCACTTAATCGAGATTAGATGCATGTGTAGAAAGTCTCTGTACGGCAACGCACTGTGCTGATGCGGGTCAGCGCGGATATCGATGCGTTGGTGACTGAAGATTTGGTGGTGAAGCCGTAATTGCGCGAAGCCGAATGACTTTTTACTGATACAGATTATTTGCCTTTATCTAGCAAAACCCGCACCAGTGCAATGCCGATTAACAGCCCAATTTGAGCAAGCAACCAGAACAGCCATCCTGCTCCTGCCCACAAGGCTAAAATCGTAGTAAGTAGCGACAACGACGCCCACAACACAGAGTGGTCTGCTGCACCACCGCGCGCTTCTATTTTTCCGGCATTAAAAAAAAGTGACATGCCGATGATGCACATTGCAACTTTGGTATAAAACATCTGTTCCTCACCAAATAGTTAGGAATTTCTAGCCATTGAAATCGTCAATTTTTGAACTGCAGTAAGGTATTACGTCTTACTTGCCACTAAAATAGCCAAACCAATCAGCATAGCCACGCCCATAATTGCCAACACCCATTTCCCAGCAGTTTTCATGCTGGCCTGATAATCTTCATAGGCGCGTTTGTCGAGATACAAGCCGCCATTTTGAGTGCTGCGCAGAATGCCTTTAGCAAGGTAGTATTTGGCTAGCGCTTGCATCTCGCTTGGTAGTGAATCGCGAGAAACGGCTTTGGCGCGAGAGGTTGCACCATCTTGCAACAGGCGAGTTAGAATCTGCATTCGTGCCATGGATTGTTTATTGGCGGTGGCGGCGAAAAGGGCGGGGTTCATCGCGATTTTCCTTGTTGTGTATTCGTACAATTAAATCGATTAATGGGAAGTCCAGATAGTGTTGCGAGTTGAGTGAGATAAAATAATCTCTATCGTCTACTACTGGCGTAGCCAGGTTTTCTATGTTGATGCCGAACAATCAGAATTAGAATGCTGCTTTCAAGGTGCCGGTATACAACCGAGTATGGAAAGACTCTAAGAGGAAATATTCTTCGACCTTTCGTGGTTTGTATTCCAATGCCAGGATGTTCAAGCAAAAGCTTGACAGCACGTTCAAATTCTTCGAGAAATCGTTCAGCTACTACGAGTCCGGCTTGTTCGCTGTAAAAATCCAAAGCGTGAGCAATATCTTGCTCCGCTCCGGGGTGAAGCGAGTAGGTCATCGCTTTAGTCTTGCTCGAAGTCGAGCGATGGCATCCATTCCTGAAATTGCTGAGATCGATCCGGATTCCATTTCAGCTTCCCTTCGATCTGCTTCTTTGTCCCAAGCTGCTTCTACTTCGGGGTCTGAATCAAGGCTAGCAATCAGTCGTTCAAGTAAGTGGGAACGTTCGATGGGGGCTAATTGCAGGACCTCGGCTTCTAGGACTTCTAGGTTTGTACTCACACTGACCTCCAATATGATAGCTGCTGATTATAATGATAACAGCATAATTGACCGTTATCAGGGCCTTTTTTAGCGAACGATTTAGTACGTCCTTGCCACCGAATAATCCGCTAAATCCAGCAACGCTTTTTTCCATTCACTCTCAGGCACATTATGTAATGCCACTTTTGCTTGTTGTGCATGCTGTTGGGCTTTGTCGATGCTGTATGCCAAGCTGCCGGCTTGTTCAATGGCGGCCAAAACTTCAGGCATCGCCGAACCATCGCCTTGTTCGATGATGTTGCGCAGGCGTTGTTTCAATTCATCATCGGCGTGGCTCATGGCGTGAATCACTGGCAGAGTGGCTTTGCCTTCCTGTAAATCATCGCCAAGGTTTTTGCCGAGTGCATCAGCATCGCCGGTGTAGTCAAGCACGTCGTCGGCAATCTGGAATGCCAAGCCCAAATGCAGACCATACAAATTCATTTGTTGTTGTAGCGCTTCTGGCGCGCCAGCAATATGTGCGGCAAGGCCAGTGGCAGCGCTAAACAACACTGCGGTTTTGCGTTCAATCACATTTAAATAGGCGGCTTCATCGGTATCGGGATTATGCACATGCAACAGTTGCAACACTTCGCCTTCGGCAATTTGATTGGTGGTGTCGGCCAAACGCCGTTGAATTGGCATCGAATCCAGTTCAATCATCAGCTGGAATGCACGCGAATATAGAAAGTCGCCAACCAACACGCTCGGTGCATTGCCCCACAACGCATTGGCGGTTTTTCGGCCGCGGCGCAAATCGGATTCGTCCACCACATCGTCGTGCAATAAGGTGGCAGTGTGGATGAATTCAATAATGGCCGCAAGCGCAGTGTGTTGGTTACCGTCATAACCCATCGCTTTTGCAGCCAGCACAGCCAGCAATGGCCGAAGCCGTTTGCCGCCGGCTGCAATAATATGCTCAGAAATCTGGTTAATAAGCATCACTTCCGAGCTCAAGCGCGCGCGAATCAAGTCGTCTACCTGCGCCATTTCCTGGCGGGCTAATGTTTGAATTGATTCAATACTCATAAAATCAAATGCTTATGGTTTAGTCTGAAGATCAATTATAAAACGTCTGACAGCACAGCGAGCATTTTTCTGACAAAACTTGAAACAAATGTCGGATAGTACTTACTAGCCGTTATACTTAATCTATGTGTACACCCACTTTTTAAAGGAAACCGCCATGGCTCGTGGCATTAACAAAGTTATTTTAGTTGGCACCGTTGGTAAAGACCCAGAGGTCAAATACTTCCAATCCGGCGATGCCTATTGCACCTTGTCTATCGCCACTAGCGAATCTTGGAAAGATAAGCAAGGTGAGAAGCAGGAAAAAACCGAATGGCACCGCGTGAAATTCACCCGCAAGCTAGCTGAAATTGTTGGCGAGTATGTGAAGAAAGGCCAGCAGATTTATATTGAAGGCAAACTCGAAACCTCGAAGTACACCGACAAGCAAGGCATTGAACGCTACAGCACTGATATTGTGGCCAATGAAATGCAAATGCTCGGCGGTAAATCCAGCGGTGGAGATCGATCATCCGGCAATCAAGAAGGCGGTGGTTGGTCGGGCGCAAGCAATGATGGTTTCAGCACATCCAAGCCTGCCGCCAAAGCATCTGCACCAACGCCTGCCAAGGCTGATGCATTTGCAGACAACGACCCATTTGGCGATGACGTGCCGTTTTAATAGCACAATTTGGATTGAAAAAAACCGCCTGAAATGGCGGTTTTTTTTATTTCACAACGCAGTATTATTCAATGCATCATCTTCCGAATCAGCGGTGTCAGGATAAAATACACAATGCCCGAGCCAATGCCAATCCACATCATCAATTCGAATAAACTGCCGTATTTTCCGGCTGCTGCAGCCATATCAATAGTGCCGCCTTCTGGGATGGCAATTGAGGCCAATTTACCAAACCCAGCCGCCAATACTTCCGAATAGGCAGTGGCAAGCCAGAACGCGCCCATCATTAGGCCAACCACGCGTGTTACCGAAAGTTGGCTAACTGCCGCTAAGCCAATCGGTGAAAGGCACATTTCGGCAACCTCCAAAATGAAATACGCAAGCACCAGCCACCACACACTCGCCATCACACCGGTAGCGGCAATGTCGGCGGCCATTATCAATGGAATAAATGACAAGCCAGCTACCACAAGCCCAAATGCCATTTTGGCTGGTTTGCTCGGATTCATGCCACGTTTTTCCAGCCATGGCCATAACCACGCGAACAACGGCGACAGCACTACAATAAAGAATGCGCCAAGAAAGGTGAGTGAACTCGCGGTTTGTGGTACCAGCACCACATCACGACCAATGGCGATGGTGAGCCCAAGCACCAAAAACCCGACCAACACTTTTGCCAAGCCGATATTGCCGCGGTCACTAGCGCTGAGCGCAGCAATCATCAATACCGGGCTAGCTGCTAAGGCGTAAATAGCCCATGGAATAGTGCCACTATTGGCCACCGCCATGCCGAATAAATCTTTACTCATCAAGCGATCACTAAATGTGACCCACGAGCCGTAGGTCTGCTCGTAAAGGGTGAAGAAAATCAACACACCCATAATCAGCAATACCAAGGCAATCATTTGGCCACGTTCAATGGCAGTACATTTTTTCCATAAAAACCAAACAAACCAGAGCAGAAATGCTAAGGCAATTAAATGCATAGCGCCGTGCACAGTCCAAGTGTTTTGGATGAGCTGCCAAACCACCAACACGCCGCCAAGGCTGCCAAAATAAATCAGCCATTCGCGCGTGAATGGCCCCACTTTTTCGCGCAACTTGGCAGGGTCATTCGGCTCGGCTTGGCCATGCAAATATTTCTGTCCCCACAAAAACAGTATTAGCCCAGCCACCATACCAATACCAGCCGCACCGAAGCCGTATTTCCAACCGTACGTTTCGCCCAGAAAAGCGCATACCAAACTAGAGAACAACGCGCCCACATTAATGCCGGCATAGAAAATAGTGAAGCCAGAATCAAGCCGTGGATCGTTCGGTGGGTAAAGCCGTCCAACAATGGTGGATATATTTGGCTTCAAAAAACCAACACCCATAATGATCAGCGCCAGCGATAAATAAAATACTTGCAGTGCGGCTTCATCGCGCACCACCACGCCATTTACCAAGCGTGCTTGCTCACCTTCAAACGCCATGCCCAGATGGCCGAGCACTAACAATACCCCACCAAGTACTACCGCTTTTCGCATGCCCAAATAACGATCAGCCAGTAAGCCACCAATCACTGGCACTGCATATACCAAACCACCGTAAGCGCCTAGTAGGTCGTAGCCGGCATCATCGCCGAATAAGTGGTATTTAAGAATATAAAGCAACAGCAGAGCTTTCATGCCATAAAACGAGAAGCGCTCCCACATTTCCGTGAAGAAGCAAACATACAGCCCTTTCGGGTGGCCAAACAATTCATCGGAAACAAGCGGCGTAGTTGTCATGGTGTTCTCTTAGCGGCAGTATTGGCAGTATAGCCTTATTTAACAAAGCTTTGCTTTGGCTATAGGCTTGAATCGGTTACTATATATTTATAGCTTTATTGAGATTCGAGCATGAACACGATTTCTGAAACCACAAAGCTCAATACTGTGTCACGATACCCTAGAAGCGTGTTTGTAACGCTAGACTGAAGAATAATAATGACCGATAAAACCATCCCGTTTCGCGCTATATCCGGCAATAAAAGTGATTGCTCAAAATGCTCGATTCAATTGCTGTGTTTACCGGCATCAATCGAAACGGATGATTTTAATCTATTGAATTCAATTGTGCAGAAGCGCCGGCCATTGAAACGCGGTGATATCTTGTTTTCGAGTGGACAGCCATTAGACAGTATTTATGTGGCACGGGAAGGCGCGTTCAAGACGGTAGTATTTAATTCCGACGGCGACAGCCAAGTGACTGGCTTTCATTTGCCCGGTGAAATTTTAGGCTTGGATGCTTTGGGCACATCCCTTCATACCTGCGATGCGATTGCGCTTACCTTAGCGGATGTTTGCATAATACCGTTGTCTGAACTTGAGCAGGTTGCATTGCAGATTCCGGGCTTGCAGCATCAGCTATTAAAAATTATTGGACAAACCATAAACCGCGATCAAAAACATATCGAGCTATTGTCTAAAAAGAATGCCCATGAGCGTGTAGCGATTTTTCTGCACCAACTCGCAGAGCGCTATAAATTATTGGGCCGCTCTGAGCAGCGGTTCCTGATTCCGATGTCGCGCGAAGATATTGGTAGTTATCTGGGCTTGGTCATTGAAACAGTCAGCCGAACCTTGAGTAAAATGCAAGACGAAGGTTTGATTTCAGTGAATGGGCGTGACATACAAATTCTGAATAAAGACAGGCTGTATGGTTTAGCGCATGAAAGTGTTGTTCGAAGAATTGCTTAAATAATACTGCGGCAGCCTAAGGCTTGCAGCCAGCTGTGCGCTGTTGCAGACCGAAGTAGTAGCGGTGCTAGTGCGGTCAGTAGTCCGGCAAGAAATATCAGAGCAGCGAAACTATTTTTGACTCGCTTACCCTGAAAAAACCGTGCAAATTGTGAGCCAGAGTAGCTAATACTCGTCATCAATGGCAATGTTCCCAAGCCAAATGCAAGCATCATCAAACTGCTGTGCAAGGGGCTTGCTTCTAACCATGCGGCAAATAAAACACTGGTACTTAAGCCGCACGGCAGCCAGCCCCATAGTGCCCCCATTGCAAAACTGCTAAATAAACCCGTTTGCGGTAGCTTTGATTTCAAGCCAGAAATAAGCCGCCAAATAGCTGAGTTACTAAGTGTGGCAAAGGCAAATTGTTTTGGGAAAACCATACGTAATGCAATCAGCATCAGCATCATACCCATGATGCTGCGCAGAAAGATTGGCAATACCGGTGTGCGGGCAAAGCCAACGAACACCGCGCCGATAACTCCTGCTAGTAAGCCGGCCAGCGTGTAACTAAAAATACGCCCTGTATTTAGGCTTAGCGCATGCGCAAACGGGTGCTGCTGATTTTTAATGCTTAAAGACGTTGCAATGCCTCCACACATTACAGTGCAATGCGCGCCACCGAGCAGGCCGGATAAAAATGCAGCGCTCAGGACAAGGAAATCAATCGGCATGTTTGTCTAAATCAGCATCAGGCTTGCTATCATCCGCTAGGATATCGATAGCCGCTGCATCCAAGTTCTCGAATTGATCCTTGCGCACTGCCCAAAAAAAAGCCGCTATACCGATGAGTAGCAGTACGATAGAAATCGGTATTAGGAACAGCAAGACATTCATGAGGTAATCCGGTAAATTCGTAGCGCGTTCAGGGTGACCAATAGAGATGATCCAGCCATTCCCAGAGATGCATAGCCTGGATGGATCAGGCCGGATAGCGCGATGCAAACGGCAATCACATTATACGCAATCGCCCATTGCAAGTTCTGCCGCATCAAGTGGCGCATATGCTTAGCCACGGAGAATACTTGTTTAACCTGCAAGAGATTCGAGTTCATCAATAAAATATCGGCATTTGCTTGTGCCATATAAGCGCCAGAAGCCATCGCCATTGATACATCGGCTTGCGCCAAAACTGGGGCGTCGTTGATGCCATCACCAATCATCAGCAAATGTGCACCATCATTTTGTAAGGTCTGCAAATACTGCATTTTTTGCTCAGGCGTGGCGCGTGCTTTGAAGTGTTTAATATGCAGCGCCTCAGCAACTTCTTTAACTCGCTCATTGCTATCACCGCTTAGCAAGTGGCTGTGCAAGCCGTTTTTTTGCAGTACTGCCAGCAATTCGATTGCAAATGGTTTAAGCGAGTCTTCAAGAATAAAGTGGCCGATGAGTTGCTGGTTGCGGCTCAAGTATATGCCGTTGTCGGGCTGATCTTCTGCAACAAAGCCGGCCTTGCCTAGTTTGTATTCATCGCCATGATGTATAGCTTGGATGCCTTGTCCTGAGATGGCTTGTATGCAATCAAAGCTGAGCTGCTCAAGTTGTTGTGGTTTAAATGCACTGGCAAGCGGATGTTTTGAACCGAGTTCCATGCTGTATGCAATCTGCAGTATATGCGGTTCGCTTTCACCGGCAAATCCTTGTATCTGTTTGATGCTGACATGGCCATCAGTCAATGTACCGGTTTTATCGAACACCACATGTTGAATCTCGTTGAGATTTGTTAATGCATCTGCCGATAATACCAAAACGCCAGCTCGCGCCAAGGCATCGTAAGCAGAAGAAACGGCAGCAGGAACAGCAAGTGATAACGCACAAGGGCAGGCTGCTACCAAAACCGCCAGCGCAACTGAAAAGGCTTTGCTCGGATTCACTTGCCACCAAAATGCGAACGCCAGCAGTGTAATAGCAAACATGCTGATCACAAAGCGCGAAGCCAAGCGCTCAGCCCACATATTTTCAATCGGCTTACTATTTTGAGCTTGCTGAACAAGCCGTAAAATCTGCGAGAGTTGCGTATTGCTGCCCATTTCAGTTACTTGTATTTGACAAGCATTTGGGCCGAGTGTGCTGCCCGCTAACAGCATATTGCCTTTGTGTTTTAGCAGTAGTTTAGATTCACCGGTTAGCAGTGACTCATCAACTTCGGCGCTTTCGGATAGCAATAAGCCATCGGCGGGAATCGCTTCGCCGGGCACTAAGAAAAGTGTGTCGCCAAGCAGTAGTTCACTGACTAGGCATTGTTCACGTTGTCCGTTAGTGATTCGCCAAGCAAATTGCGGCTGCGCTTTGGCTAGCAAATCCACTTGTGCACGGGCTTTATTACGGGCAAAGCGCTCTAAGACACGAGCAGAGAGCAGGAAAAAAACGAACATCGCAGCAGCATCAAACCAGATGTGTTCACCGCCAACTAATGTTTGGTAAAGGCTGGCGAAGTAAGCCAACAAAATACTGCTGGCCGCTAAGGTATCCATGCCTAATTGTCGGTGTTTTATTTCGCGCAACATGCCGCTTATGAATTCACTGCCGGAATAAAATACCACCGGTGAGCACAATAAAAACGTGAGCCAACGAAAGAAATCGCGAGTTGCTATTGGCATTTCTTTCAATGTGTCGAGATATAGGGCTTCAGAAAACATCATGGTTTGCGTCGTTACTAATGCTGCCAAGCCGAGCTTCAGCAGTAGCTGCTTGCGCTCTTTGCGCTTTTGTTGTTCATACGCTTCATTCATCGAAAGATAAGGCGTATAGCCTAATGCGGCTAGTTGTTGGCATATTGCTGAAAGCTTCGTCTGTACTGGATTCCATTGCAGCTCAACACGCCCAGTGATGGCATTAGCATTGATTGATTGCACGCCGGAAATTTTCTGCAAAGCTTTTTGAATCAGCCAAGCGCAGGCAGCACAATGCATATCATCGGTTAGTAAAACTGCACTGTAGCCTGCTTCATTTTTGTGCACAAATCCACGCTGTATGTCGTCACGATCCCAAGAGCAGTAATCGTTTAGATGTTCGTTCACTTTGCTGGCGTGTTGATTGCGCAGTGTGTAGTAATCGGCCAAGCCGTGTTGCAAGATCCACTGCGTGGCACTAGCGCAGCCATTACAGCAAAAAGACTGATCTTGGCCACTTATGGATATGCATATTGGCTTGTTACCTAGAACTTCGTTGCAATGAAAACAATGCGTCTCAGTGTCGGTCATTTTTTTTTATTGAACTGGCTGGGCTGGCGTTAAGGTAATAGTTGAATTACCGTCGTATTGGCCAACTAAACGCCAGGTTTTCTTACTATCGCTAAGTATAATCTGCTGCGCTTTAAAGCTTATGGGCGTAAGCATGACCGCTACTCCAACATTGGCTGGCAGCAAAAGGTCGATATCGCGCTCGGCGCGGTTCGGGTGTACAAAGACCAAATGCATATCTTGCTCGGTGAGGCTCATCGGTACAGTTTTTACGCTAATTGACCAAGGCTGGGTTTGTTGATCAATGATAAGGAACGCTCGGTAATTGCCATCAGCAGCTGTCTTGTCTTCGGTGCTTTCCAAGACTTGTGCTTGCCCGGTGCGTTGCACGTTTGCCGGCGCCATATCCAGTGGGCCGGATTGAAATGCCAAGAATACGGTATACAAACCAGCGATTACCGTTAAGAAAGGAATGCCGACCATCAACCACACCATCGGTTCTTGCCAGGCTTTGCGTTGTTCGGTCATTGCACTGGCCCAAAGAAGCGCGACTCTTCAACAACTTGCAATTCTGAGCCCTTTGAGTCAATCACGAAATGGATATCACGGCGGCCTTTAACGGCGCCATTGGGAGCGCGCAACGTAATAGGCAAAGTCAATACTTGCTCTGGTTTGGCGCTAATAATCACGGGTGACTCAAGCAGGGTGATGTCCTTGCTTTCTTGAAGCGTCACGCTAAATATTTGCGCTTCATTGGTTTTGTTTACCAGGCGTAAGGTGAACGAGTTTTCAATCGCAGCATCTTCAGTAATCCGATATAGCTGTTTATCGCGCATAACATCGACTAACAGTGGTTTGCGCATGGCAATGCCGGCGATCGTGCCTACCAATAATGCCAGTAGCAATATTGCATAAATGATGACGCGAGGCCGCAATACGCGTGTTTTATCGCCCATCAATGCATTATGTGTGGTGTATCGAATGAGGCCGTGCGGATAATTGAGTTTATCCATCACCTCATCGCAGGCGTCGATACACGCGCCACAGGCTATACATTCGTATTGCAGGCCATTGCGGATGTCGATGCCAGTCGGGCAGACTTGTACGCAGATAGTGCAGTCGATGCAATCGCCCAATTGCTCAAGGTCGGCCACTTTGGTATCAATTAAATCCGTATCTGAGTGATCAACAATCAGTCCGGTTGAAATGGCTGCATCGCCGGTGTGTTTGATTTTGGCATTAGCGATAACGTACTGCTCTGACAGCGGCTCAGAAAGCAAGCCCCGTGCACGTTCGAGAACACTGCTAACACTGCCTTTTTTGCGTGCACCGCGCGGTTCTCCGCGTTTGGCATCGTAACTAATAATCAGGGTGTTGCTGTCGAACATCGCGCTTTGGAAGCGGGCGTATGGGCACATGTATTTGCAGACCTGCTCGCGCATCACGCCGGCGAAACCGTAAGTTGCCAAGGCGTAGAACAATAGCCAGAAAATCGCCCAGCCAGACGCGGTTCCAGCGAGTAAGTCCACACAAAGTCCGCGAATCGGAGTGAAGAAGCCGACGAACGTCAGTCCGGTCCATAATGCGAATGTTACCCAGAGAAAATACTTCGACGCTTTTTTGCGCAGTTTCTCTAAACTCCATGGCGCGGCATCGAGTTTCATGCGCTTCGAGCGGTTACCTTCGGTCCAACGCTCCATCCACATAAATACTTCAGTCCACACCGTTTGCGGGCAGGCATAGCCGCACCATAGGCGACCAGCAACAGCGGTGAAGAAAAACAGCGATAGTGCAGCCATAATTAATAACAAGGCTAGAAAGAAGAAATCTTGCGGCCAAAAGACCAACCAGAGAATGTAGAATTTGCGCGCTGGCAGGTCGAATAACACCGCCTGATGGCCATCGACTTGTAGCCACGGCATTACATAGTAAAGGCCAAGCAATAGATAAACAGCAGCATGCCGTAATTTCTGGAACACTCCCTCAATTTCGCGCGGATAGACCTTACGCTCGGAGACATACATCGCGCCATCGTCGACGACTTCGCTTGGAATCTTCTGACCCATGATGGTAGAACCTTAATCGGTGGGCGGTTTATTGAAACGGCTAGAAGGCCTCAATAAAATCCAGGTGAATAAACATGCACTTGCAGTAGCCAGCCAGAACATGAAAAACGCAATGCTATAGCCAGTTTCTCGGCTTATGTCGACACCGGGGAAGGTGATATCGCGCAGTTGCAGGGGATCGATGAACGCAAAGAATACCATGGTTGCAACGCAGGCAGCGAAAAACGAGGGCCAAAGAATTGCACCCACTTTTTGAGCAAGTGGCCGCGGTGGATGGTCGAAAGGCTGTTCTGCGTTGACTTTCATTAATTTTTAGCTTTCGACAGTGAATACACGTACGCAGCGGCCAATCGAACCTGAGTTTCACCAATCAAAGGCAGATGTGCAGGCATTTGTCCGTTGCGGCCATTATTGATTGCGTATTTAATATCTTCCAATGATTTGCCATACACCCAGTCATTATCAGTTAAATTTGGCGCACCTAAAACAGGGTTTCCTTTACCGTCAATACCATGGCAAGCTGCGCAAATACCCGCGAATTTTTTTTCACCAGATCGTGCAAGGCCATCATCAACAGGCATACCCGATAGGCTTTGTACATACACCGCTGTTTCTGTGACAGCTTGTTCGCTACCAAGCACCGCAGCCAGTGCCGGCATTGCTGCTTGCCGGCCGTGTAAAATAGAGGCAAGAATGGTTTCTGGCTCACCGCCCCACTGCCATGTGTTATCGGACAGTTTTGGGAAGCCTATTGCTCCACCAGCATCAGAGCCATGACAGGTGGCACAGTTGTTAGCAAACACTTGCTTGCCAGTCGTTAACGCATCAGAATCTTTTGCAATCAGGTCGATACCTTTGCCGTCAAAACGTGAATACAGCGCTTGCAGTTTCTGGTCAGCTTTGGCCTTGTCGTTATCATGCTCGGATTTTGAGCTCCAGTTACCTATGCCTGACATGTTTTGTGCACTTGGATAGTAAACAAGATATGCAATCGCAAACACAATCGTTAAGTAGAATAGGATTATCCACCAACGCGGCAGTGGCTTATTGTACTCGGTTAGATCGCCGTCCCAAACGTGCCCGGTGGTTTCTAGCGAATTTTGGCTGTCGCCGTTACCACGCTTTTTGGAAGTGACCCATAGCAGCCAAGTCGTCGCTACGATATTGATGGCAACGATAACAATGACATAATAGGTCCAGAAATTACTCATGGGATTTCTCCGAAATATCGTCTACGGCAAGGCGAGCGGCCTCATCAAATTCGGTTTTGCGTTTTGGGCTATACACCCAAATTGCGCCAACAATAAATAAAATCAGTAGGGTGAGCGAAATAATTCCAGAAATCATGGCTTACCCTTTTGGTCGATTTTTGCCGAGCTGTTGCAAATACGCTATTAATGCGTCCATTTCGGTCTTGCCTTCCAAGACTGACGGCGCTGAGGTAATGTCCGCATCGGAGTAGGGGTCTCCGATAGTTTTAAGGGCGCGCATATTGGCTTGTATTTGGCCCGAATCCAGCGCTCTTTCATTCATAAATGCATAGGTTGGCATGTTCGACTCAGGTACAACATCACGTGGATTGATTAGATGGACACGGTGCCAGTCGTCTGAATACCGACCTCCAATTCGTGCTAAATCTGGACCTGTGCGTTTACTGCCCCATTGGAACGGTCGATCATAGACCGACTCACCCGCAACTGAAAATGCACCATAACGCTGTGTTTCAAACCGAAGTGTGCGAACCATTTGTGAATGGCAGTTGTAGCAGCCTTCGCGCACATAGATATCACGGCCAGCGAGTTCCAAGGCCGGATACGGTTTCACGCCCGGCGATGGTTTAATGGTTTCAGCTTGATACATTAAGGGCACAATCTCAGCTAGCCCACCAAACGCGATGACTACGGCAATCAAAATGGCCATTAAGCCGACATTGGTTTCAATTTTTTCATGACTCATAGTATTGACCTCAGCCGTGTGCGTGTTCAGTGGCGACGGGAACCAGCGGCGCTGCAAATTCGCCTTTGGCCTGCTGCAATGTCTTAATCATGTTGTATAGCATCAGCAACATGCCGAACAACACCAGCAACCCGCCCAACAAGCGCACCAAATAGTAAGGGTAAGTGAACTTGACGATTTCGACGAAGGCATACTGCAAGGTTCCGTCGGGGTTTGCAGCACGGCTCATCAGGCCCTGGCCGATACCAGAAATCCACATTGAAACGGTATACAGAACAACACCAATAGTGTGTATCCAGAAATGCGTATCAATTAATTTTGTAGAAAACATTTCTTTTAAACCCACCACACGTGGAATCAACATATAACAGGAGCCGATGGTGATCATCGCAACCCAGCCTAAAGCGCCGGAATGTACATGGCCAATGGTCCAGTCGGTGTAGTGGCTAAGCGCGTTGACAGTTTTAATTGACATCATCGGACCTTCAAATGTTGACATGCCATAAAACGACAGCGAGACAATCAGGAACTTCAGGATTGGATCGGTGCGCAGTTTATGCCATGCACCTGAAAGCGTCATCATGCCGTTAATCATTCCGCCCCAACTCGGAGCCAGCAGTATTATCGAAAACGCCATGCCTACAGATTGAGCCCAATCGGGAATAGCTGTGTAATGCAGATGATGCGGGCCAGCCCACATATAAATAGCGATCAACGCCCAGAAATGCACGATTGACAAGCGGTAGGAATACATTGGTCGCCCGGCCTGGCGCGGTACGAAGTAGTACATCATGCCCAGAAAGCCGGCAGTTAGGAAGAAGCCGACTGCATTGTGGCCATACCACCATTGCACCATGGCATCAACAGCGCCAGAATAAATCGGGTAGCTGTGCGTTAATGAGGTTGGAATAGCCAGAGAATTAACGATATGCAATACAGCCACGGTAATGATGAATGCACCGTAGAACCAGTTGGCAACGTAGATATGCGGCACCTTACGCTGCATAATTGTGCCAAAGAACAGCACAGCGTAAGACACCCAGACTACAGCAAGTAATATATCAATTGGCCAAATGAGTTCGGCATATTCCTTGCCTTGGGTTAAACCCAGCGGCAAAGTAATGGCCGCCAGCACAATCACTGCCTGATAGCCCCAGAATACAAAGGAAGCTAGTTTGTCTGACAGCAACCTGACATGACAAGTGCGTTGCACCACAAATAGGCTTGTTCCAAATAATGCACAGCCACCGAAGGCGAAAATCACTGCATTGGTATGCAGTGGCCGCAGCCGACCAAAACTGAGCCATTCGATACCAAAATTTAGTGAGGGCCAATACAGTTGTGAGGCGATAATCACACCGACTAGCATGCCCACAATGCCCCAAATTACGGTCATCACCGTAAATTGCTTAACCACCTTGTCGTTGTAGGTGGTTGATTTGTCAATTGATGTCATACCGTCTCCCGAGATTCACTGCAACTATCTTGCCTGAATATCAGCGAGTAGTTATTGATTTGGGTCAAATGGCTACAGCCACTTGGCGCGTTTTAATGCCCAGTACAAACTCAGGCAGATGCTTGCCACTACGATAAATAAAATACCGTAACTGTATTTAAAATGCAGTTCTGGCATCACTTCAAAGTTCATTCCATACCAGCTGGTGATCAGTGTTGGTGCGGCGAGGAGTGCTGCCCATCCAGCCAGGCGTTTCATGGTGTCGCCTTGTGAAACAGTAACCAAGGATAAATTGGTGGTCATCGCCGAGCTTATGGTTTCGCGCATGGTATCGATCGATTCGTTCAAGCGTATCACATGATCGTGCACATCGCGAAGATAGACCCGCACATCTTCTTTGATGATGTCGCTGTGATAGGTCATCAGTGTGGTTAGATTGTCTTGCATCGGTGAAACCGCTAAACGCAGTTTGGTTAAGTCACCACGTAACTTGTATAAACGAATGATGGTTTCGCGTTGGAATTCAGCGTTTAAGATTGACTCTTCGAGGTCATCAAGAATTTTTTCATACTTCGATACAATCGGAAAATAGTTATCAACGATTAAATCAAGCAGCGTATATAAAGCCATGCCCGTGCCGAGTTGTATGTACTCACTATTGCGTTCGAAGCGTTCGCGCGCTGGTCCGTAGGTGTGCGATCCGCCATGTCGAACGGTTAGCAGGAAATCCACACCAATGAAAATATGCGTTTCACCAAATACAATGTGTTCATCGCTAATTTGCGCGGTATTCACCACAATGAATAAGCAGTTGCCGAAACGTTCTATTTTGGAGCGCTGTTGGGCTTTATGCGCATCTTCAATTGATAGCGGATGCAGGTCAAACTCAATCTGCATTTTGAACAACAAGGGCTCATCGGGCTCGAACAACCCAACCCAAATAATACTGCCGTCTTTTAGCGCTAAGGCATCTGAGATTCGATCAAGGCTTAAATCGGTGCGCTTGCCATTGGTGTTATAGCTGGCAATACAACGAACTTGCTCGCTACGGCTTTCTAATAAAGTTGATAGTTGCATGCTCCTATCATAAACAGCAGGCTTATTTCTGCAAGCTATTTCTGGCTTTGCGGCAAACGCGCATGCCGGATAATCATCCAATGCACGGGTAGAGTGATTAAAATCCAATTCATATTTTGTTGTGCACTAAACGACAGCAGCTTCAGCAAAACCGCCAACACCGCCATGCCAGCCAGCAATAAAAGAGTTAATTGGTAAGCATTTGCCAAGTTTTTTGTCTTGTCTTTAACAAAGTACAGGGCGAATGCCAGCCATGCTAGCGGTGAAAACAAAAGAATATTTTCATTGCCATGAGTAAAAACATGCTCGGTAGCGATCCAAGCAAGCAACATCACTGTGCCTAATAGGCCCGAAACCAACCAAAAACTTAAAGTCATTAATTGCAAGATGCGTGGCTTACGTTTTGCCCAAGCAAACATGCCAGCCAATGCCAATCCAATCGCCAACGCCATTAATGGCCACTGCGGTAGTTCGCTCGGTGGTTGAGTAAGGCGGTGCGTTAGTATGTTCTGATTCTCAGTGACTAATGGCTGGCCGTTGCGAAGTATTACTTGCGCTAGGCTTTGCTGCAAGAGCATAGGAATAAAGGCATCTTGCCATTTGCTTAAGGGCTTGTCGGCATTGCCGCTTAAGCCAAGGTCAAAGCCCATTGCCATCCATTTAGCAGGCCAAGCTAGGCGTACCGATTCGGAGCGATAGGTATTACCGAGCGAACTGGCGGTGAGTTGGTTTTTCAGTTCACCCGATAATGCTTCATCAAGGATATCGCGGACTTGGGTGGCGCAGTTGTTAGCAAAATAATCATAGCGATAGCGTGCATTCTCGGGCTTTGCCAAAAACTGCAAGCGTGCATTGATGCGCTGTTTTTGTGACGCGGTTAAATTTAACCATTGAATACTGACGCCACGCCCAGTTTGGCGGTAGTAGCTAAGATCTTGTTCTAAAGGCAAGGCGGCCAGAATGTAATTCATTCGGCCTTTAATAAAATTTGCAGCGAAATCGGCTTCTGTTGGGTCAAAAAACCCGAAATTATAGGATATCGCCTGTTTGCCATCATCAATGATTATTGAGTTATGGCCGAAGCGTTCCCAGAAAATTTCGCCGGGTTGCATAGTCATCACGCCAACGCGAATTGTCGAGGCCATCACCGGCTGTATAAACGCCAGACACAACAGCATCAATGCAGAAATCAATCTCGATTGAATGTAGGAGCGCCTTCTAGACGCGATTCTAGGCGCGAGATTTGGCGCCACACTAGGCGTGCCACAGATATTACTCGCCATGAATATTGACAATAAAGCGGTGAATTCGACGCGAATCGGCTTGCCCAACACGGAAGTGGAATCGGCCAATGGTGAGTTCTTCGCCAGGTTCTGGCAAATGCCCGATGGCGGCCACAATGTAGCCAGCAATCGTATCGTATTCGTCATCGGGAAAGTGCGCACTAAATTGTTCGTTGAAATCCGAAATTGGCGTTAGCGCATCAACAATGTATTGGCCATCAGCTTGTGCGGCAATCATCACTTCTTCGCTGGCCTCGTCATGTTCGTCATCAATTTCACCAACGATTTCTTCAAGCACGTCTTCAATAGTTATTAGGCCGGAAACCCCACCATGTTCATCAATCACAATCGCCATGTGATTGCGCGACTGGCGAAACTCTTTCAGTAAAACGCTGAGTTGTTTTGATTCTGGAATCAGCACGGCAGGGCGAATTAAACCATGAATATCGCTTGGGCCGTTATCAACCACCACACCGCGCAGTAAATCCTTGGCCAACAAAATACCAAGGATTTCATCTTTATCGTCGCCATGCACCGGAAAGCGTGAATGCCCAGACTCAACCACTTCCTTCATTAAATCCAGAAAACTGCTGTTGATTGATAAAGACACCATCTGCCCGCGTGGAATCATTACATCAGACACTTGCTTTTCAGAAACGGAAAGCGAGCCTTCAAGTCGTTTCAGGGTATCGTTGTCGATGATGTTATGTTTTGCGGCAGAAATTAATAGTTGCCTGAGGTCGTCAACAGAATCGGGTTCGTTGGAAAAGGCATGGCTAATTTTATCCAGCCAAGATTTTTTAGGGGTACTACTGTCCGGGTCGTCTGACATAACGTCTGAGAAATTGCCTGTTGGCGGGAGACTAGTTTAACGCATTTTGGCATTATTCTAAACATGGGTTCGAATAACCCATATCGGCCAAAATTTCACACATTAGATGACTTGAATTAGGCGACTAGTCGCATGCCGCAGGATGTTGAGGCATCACGATCAAATGTGTAGGTGCAAACACAGCCTGCATCGGCGGCCGAGCGCTCAATCAGGCAGTCCGCGAAGTCTGCGCTGCCGCCCCGGAACTGGCGTAATGCCTGCCATACAACATCGGCCTTTTGCACGTGAATATCTTTAGTGCGTAGTAGTCGGTCTAGTGTGTTGGCAAGCATGGGGCGTGAAGCGCCATAACAGGACTGCAACACCCAAACGAGCTCTATCACAGTGACCATGGAAATAAATCCTGGTGATTCAGCGTTTAATTTTTCGAGCAGGCGGTTTGCTAGTGGTGATTGTTTTGCATCATCTTGTGCAAGGTAGCGGACTAAAACGTTGGTATCCAAGCCAATCATCTTGCAGCCTTTGCGGCCTGTTGTTTAATTGCTGCGTTCATTGCCTTAACACTCACTGGCGCTGAAGGCTTCTGGATGAGGCCTTTTAAGCCGCTCAGCGGCAAAGTGGCGGCAACCAGTTCGAACCGATTTTGCCCAATAGCCACAAATTCAACACGGTCGCCGGTATCAACGCCCAGAGAGTTGCGCACCTGTGCTGGAATGGTAATTTGGCCTTTGGAACTTAGCGTAGCAGTTGTCATGGTGAATCCTTATATTCTTTCTCCTTACACTATAGTAAGGAATTGTGAAAGTCAACTATTTAACAGGCCATTGGGTATGCAAATTATCAATGACATAGGCGTGTGCGTGCGGTTCATCG
>ENA-OFCF01000291-OFCF01000291.1-metagenomes-genome-assembly--contig:-NODE-291-length-23436-cov-9.634062_pt1 | contig 23436 bp, 19 predicted proteins | sample MGYA00153387_OFCF01 | MGnify analysis MGYA00153387
GATTTAAACTTGCTCACCTCTTCGGCGAAATCGAGGTCGGATAGTGAGTTCTGATGGATAGAGTACACCGGCGGCGATAGGGATGCCTAACGCATTGTAGAGGAATGCAAAAACGAGATTCTGGCGGATGTTGCGCATCGTGGCGCGACTGAGACGGATGGCTTGGGCGATGCCCCGCAAATCTCCTTTCACGAGAGTGATACCCGCGCTCTGCATAGCCACATCGGTGCCGGTGCCCATAGCAATTCCGACTTCAGCTTCGCTGAGGGCGGGAGCATCGTTGATGCCATCACCAGCCATCACGACGTGTTTGCCATCAACCCGCAGTTTTTTCACATGGTCGACTTTTCCGGCGGGTTCGATCTCGGCTTCAACTGAATCGAGGCCGAGTTGTTTGGCCACGGCTGCAGCGGTGCGGCGGTTGTCGCCGGTTAGCATGATGAGTTTCAGGCCGAGTGCTTGGAGGTCTTTGATGGCCTCGGCGGTGGTGGCCTTGATCGGATCAGCAACTGCTAGAATGCCTGCGGCTCTGCCATCAATGGCGACAAACATCGCAGTTTTGCCATCCTCTTGGAGTTTCACGGCGGATGTTTCCAGCGGTTCCAAATCGGTGATTTTTTCATCTCGCAAGAAGTCAGGTTTTCCCACGATCACCACACGATCACCCACAGTGCCGACGACTCCGCCAGCGGTCACCGAGCGGAAGTTTTTCACCGGTTCAAGAGCGATGCCTTGGTCCATCGCTCCCTGCACGATCGCCGCGGCGAGCGGGTGCTCACTGCCCTGTTCCAGAGAGGCTGCTAGTCGCAGGAAATCCTTCGCATCGAACCCTTCGGCGGGCAGGACATCTATCAACTTCGGATTACCCTCCGTGAGCGTGCCGGTCTTGTCCACGACGAGAGTGTCCACTTTTTCGAGACGTTCGAGCGCCTCGGCGTTCTTGATCAACACGCCGAGTTGTGCGCCGCGTCCGACTCCGACCATGATCGACATCGGCGTGGCCAGACCAAGTGCGCATGGGCAGGCGATGATGAGAACGGCAACCGCATTGACGATGGCGTGCGCGAGTCTGGGTTCCGGCCCGAGCCACATCCAGAATACAAAGGTGAGCACCGAGACTGCCAACACCGCAGGCACAAAAATGGCCGCGACCTTGTCGGCTAGACCCTGGATCGGCGCGCGACTGCGCTGGGCCTCGGCCACCATCGTCACGATCTGACCAAGCAGCGTGTCGTTGCCGACGCGTTCGGCCTTCATGACAAAGCTTCCGGTTCCGTTGACGGTGCCGCCGGTCACTTTATCGCCGACGGCTTTCTCCACGGGGAGTGGTTCGCCGGTAATCATGGATTCTTCGACGCTGGAGTGACCTTCGACGACTTCGCCATCCACGGGCACCTTGTCGCCGGGCACGACGCGCAGCCAGTCGCCGACTTTAACCTGATCGAGCGGGACTTCATGATCACCGTCCTCTGCGACTTGTCGCGCCGTGGGTGGCGCGAGATTGAGCAGGGCCTTGATGGCGCTGCCGGTCCGGCTGCGGGCGCGAAGTTCGAGCACCTGTCCTAACAATACCAGCACCACTATCACGGCTGCGGCCTCGAAGTAGATGGCCACCTTTCCATCATGTTGCATGGAGTGTGGAAAAATTGCAGGCAGCAGCATGCCCACGGCACTGAAAAGAAATGCCGCCCCGACGCCGATGGCGATCAGGGTGAACATATTGAGATTCCAACTGATGATGGAACGCCAGCCCCGTTGGAAAAACGGCCAGCCGGCCCAGCAGACCACCGGCGTGGTGAGTGCGAATTGAATCCAGCGCGAAACATCGCCACCGACCCAAGGCTGCCGACCTAACGGCGGAATCATGTGCGCCATTGCCAAGAGGAACACCGGCAACGCCAGCGCCGCGCCGATCCAGAAACGCAACGTCATGTTCTTGAACTCGGCGTTTTCTCCCTCATCGTTGCCTGCGGACGCATCCATCGGTTCCAGCGCCATGCCACACTTGGGGCAGGGACCGGGATGATCCTGCCGCACTTCCGGGTGCATCGGGCAGGTGTAGATCGTCTTGGCGTTGGCTTCCGCCGCTGGCTTTGCGGTCGCGGAGGCTGATAGAAATTTCTCCCGGCAATGCTCGCTGCAAAAATAGGACGTCTGTCCGTCGCGTTCCTCGTGAAGCGAGGTCGCCTCGTCCACTGTCATTCCGCAAATGGAGTCTATCGCCATGATCGCAAGTATTGGATGTTAGAAGCGGACGGAGAAGCCCGCGCCGACACCATAGTCCGAATCCCATAGGGCGGTGGCGGAGAGAGATTGCGTGAGCGTGTACCTGAGCCCGGCTTGATAGGACCATTGCTCGCGGGTGTCGAATTCCACGTCGCCGAAGATGCCGATGCGCGGCGTGAGCATGAGTTCGCGCGTCACCTTGATTCGCGCCTCGCCGTCGGAATCGATCCAGGCGGAGGACAGGAAATTTCCCGGAAGCAGGTAGTGGATGCCGGCGATGAGGCGTTCATCTTCAGCCGTGAAATCATTGCCCTCGGCATAAACCCCGGCAAAGACGGTGGTGAATCGATTGAAGTAGCGGCCGTAAGTGAGTTCGCCTTCCCAGTCGGTGCCCTCGACTCCGTTCCAACCGGCCTCCCACCCCAGGGAGAAAACATTGAGCAGACTCGAAACCGTCAGGTCGCCCTGCGCCATGTTGCTCAGCAGGTCCGCATGACCATAGAAAAACACCGGGCTGGCTTCATCATAAATTTCATGCCTAACCGCCTGGGTGGCTGGATCCGGGGTGAAGCCCTCGTATTCGACGATGCGGGCCATACCGCTCATCATGTGATAGAGCAGGTGACAATGAAAGAACCAGTCGCCCGGTTCGTTGGCCAGAAACTCGATGACCGTCGTGGACATCGGCCCGACATCCACCGTGTGCTTGAGCGGCGAGTGGTCGCCCTGGCCATTGATCACGCGGAAGAAGTGCCCGTGCAGGTGCATCGGGTGATGCATCATTGTGCGGTTGATCATGATGAATCGCACCACCTCCCCCTCGCGGACGCGGATTTCATCGCCGGGCTGGATGGGCTTGTTATTGATCATCCAGACATAGCGTTTCATGTCCTCGTCAAGAGTCAGCCGGAACTCACGACCCGGCGCGTTCGCCGGGTAAGCTGTCTTTTTCACGGAACGCAACTGGGGATAAGGGGCGAACGGGCGCTCCTTCGACATCATTCCATCAGTGGCTAACAACGGAGCTGCGGCGGCATCCTCGCGGAGCAGGAAATCATACCAAGCGGGCGGGTTGTGCTTCACGCCCATGCCCATCGAATGGTTCATGCCTTTCATCTCCATGCCGGGCATCTCCATTTTGGAATGATCCATCGTCGAGTTGTCCATCCCTTCCATGCCCTGCATGGCCATGTTCATTTTCATGGGCTTGCCGTGGTCCATCTCCGCCATGTGCATACCGGGTCGGTCGAACTTCCCGGCGTCCACTTCGCGGTCCGGCATGCCCATAACACCAGCGGGTGTTAGAGCGATGACATCCCTTGCATTGAATCCCATCATTGTGTCGTAAACGAAGGGCTTCGGCAGATCCGCCGCGGGATGCCTCTCGCCGGAGCCGATCCACAGCGAGGTGTGACCGCTGCCGTCATGCGCGGTGGCTCGGAATTCAAAGGCACCGTTCTGCGGGACTCTGACAAGGACGTCGTAAGTCTCGGCCACGGCGATCAGCAAGGGGGTCGTCATTTTCAAAGGCCGCACGTTCTGGCCGTCCGCGGAAACGATGGTCATGGGCCCGCCGGCGTAGGTGAGGTGGAAAAACGTGGTGGCCGAACCATCAATAATGCGCAGGCGGACGGTTTGACCGGGTTTGGCAGACAGGCTTTCCTGCGTCTTGCCATTGATTAGAAATGCATCGTAGGAAACATCCGCGGTGTCCATCGGCGGCATTCGCATGGCCTCGCGGGCGAAGAACGCGCCGAGCTTGCCGGTCTTCGCCGCGCCGAGCACGCTCTGCGCGGATCCTTTCTCGATCGCGAAATAATCCGAACCACTGCGCAGCTGGCGGAGGATTTCCATCGGGTCCTTATCGGTCCAATCCGACAACATGACGACGTGATCACGAACCGCCCCACGACCACCGCTCGCGGGCAGTATGACGATGGATCCGTAAACCCCACTCTGCTCCTGCACCATCGTGTGCGAGTGATACCAGTAGGTACCGCTCTGGCGGATGGGAAACCGATAGGTGAACGTGGCCCCCGCCGCGATGGGCGGATAGGTGATGAACGGCACGCCGTCCATGTTGTTAGGCAGCAGGATTCCGTGCCAATGGACCGAGGTCGGCATGTGCATCGTGTTCGTCACGCGGATTACCGCGGTGTCGCCCTCGATGAACCGTAGCGTTGGCCCCGGGATCCCGCCGTTGACTGTCATCGCGGCGACCGGCTTGCCGGTGATGTTGACCTGTTGGTGGGCGATCGTCAGATCATAGACGACTTCCCTAGCGCGGGCGGAAACGCAGAAGACCAAGATCAAGGTTGGGATCAGTCGATATCGGCTCATGGCTTTATCACTCCATTTATCAAATAAATCCGCACGACGAAGCCAATGACATCGACGTGCGGATCCGAGGCAAGGTTTCCCGACGACTCAGTTCTTCTTCATGGCCGCGTGTTCTTCCGCAGTCATGCCCGGCATGGAGCTGGTGGATGAGGAACCGTTTCCGCACGATGCGAGAAGCATGGCGACAGCGGCGACAAGAATAGCTGGAATGGATCGTTTCATGGGATGTTTGAGTGAGGTTTCGTGGCATTCGGCAATTATTCCGATTTTTCATGATGCTCGGCCTTGGCATCGTCGGATTTTCCACCCATGTCCTTCATCATGGGACATTTTGACATGGATTCCTTGCCCATCTTCATGTGCTCCATCATGTGCTTCATCATCTTCTCTTCCATCTTGGCCATTTGAGCATGCATGGCCGTGCGTTGTTCGACCAACTGGGTGACGACGCCGGTCACCAGATCGAGTTTTTTATCCGGCGCCGCGCTGTTCATGGTGGCGACGGCCGCGGTGAGTTCGGCATCCTGAGCCTTCATCTCCGCCTGCATTTTCTGCTTCTCTTTCTTCATCTCCTCGCATTGATCCATCATCTTGCTTTCCATCTTCATCTCTTTGGCTTCGGCAGGTTCCGCGGCCCATGAGGATGCGGGCGTATGGACAGCGATCATGACAGCGAGTGCCATGCTTGCGCGGAGGGAAATGTTCTTTGTGGTTCTGGTTTTCATTGGATTGATGCTCTTTGGTTGGTTTGGTTGCGATTGATTGACCCGGTCGGTGCCGCATCAAATTTTAGCAGACGGGTTCTCCATCTGCGGAACTTGTATGCGGCACCGCATCAGGCGGCGTCGGCCGATGAATTTGTTAACAGATCATTGACTACCAGATCACCATCTTCTTGCAATCCGGGTTGGGCTATGGGGTGTAAGCCTACTGTGAACAGGCGGACTGCTTGGCTTGCTTGCCGCGTGGGGGTGACAAGGTCGGGACGGTGCGGGTGGTGGCGCACAGCGGGTGTCGAATCATTGATGTTAGCAATTTTCTAACTTAAAACGGAACGGGTGAAAGCGCCGCGATGAATCGGCTTGAAATAGAGAATGAAAGAGGGACTTTGAACATCGAAGAGAAGAGAATCTTATAGCGTATAATCTACCTGATCAGTTGGGACGGGTTGTTATCCAGTTGGATCTTTGGTCTTTAAGAGTGATAGGACTTTTTTTTCCGCCCAATAAGGCCGGGTAGTCTCGAAACGCAGCATTTCCCCGCTGCGGGGATGGCGGAATGCGAGTTTCCATGCATGAAGTTGGAGCGGCGGAGATTCGGTGTCGAGTGTCTGGGTGTCGCCGATCTTGCCGTGCGGCAAGTAAGCACGATCGCCAACAACCGGATGATTCAGCGCCCAAAGATGGATGCGAATTTGATTGGTGCGGCCCGTGCCAAGCTGCGCTTCCAACAACGAAGTTCCATCAGCGCATCGCTCGATCACAGTGAAGTCGGTGCGCGAGATTTGGCCGTTATTTTCATCCACTTGGTGAGTTCCCAAAATGCCCGGCTGAGCAGAAATCGGCGCATCCGAAAAAAAGACGTCATTTACCGGATGGCCGATCACCCGAACGAGGTAGCGTTTTTCCACCGTGCCATCGAGAAATTGGCGCTGCATCAAGCGACAGAGGTGGCGAGTTCGGGCAAAAATCACCAAGCCGGTCGTGTTCGCATCCAGCCGATGCACTGGCCGCGGCGGAAATGGCGCGCAGACGAGATTCATCAGGTGCTGGAGTGTGTTGCGGTGAAATCTTCCGCTCGCGTGCATCGGCAGTGGCGCGGGTTTTTCCACCAGAATCAGGGCATCGTCCTCGAACAAAATCCGGATATCCGTGGCGACCGATGGCTCAGCTTCCGGTGGGAATACTTGCAAAAGTCTCTCGCCAGCCCTCACGCGGTGAGTTTTATCCCGCACCTGACCGCCGTAATTGATGAAGCGTCCAATGTCGCAGCGTCTTTCCCATTCCGCCGGGGAAATCTGTGGGAAAAGGTCAATCAGTGCTTCTAGTAGGCTTTGTCCGTCGTGAGCTGCTGGAATATTGATCGGCCTACGGTTTTCCACGGCCACCGAGCCCGGCAGTGGATGACTTGCTTGATAGAGGGCATGTTCGAGTGCTGCAATGCGTGCCGCCATTTGTTCTGGCTCGCTCTTGAAACAATGCGGACAACTTTTCCCATTCACATATCTTGGATCTTCCTGATCCGTGGCGTCCAGCGGCGCGAGGCAGGCAAAACAAAGTGCGTGTGATGATTCACTCAGCGCCGGGTCCACGCCAACTCGCTGATCAAAGACGAAACAATCGCCGTCGTAGTGAGCACCGCCACATTCCTCAAAATATTTGAGAATCCCACCATCTAGCTGGTAGATCTGCTTGAATCCTTCCATTTCCATGAACGGTCCGGCTTTCTCACAGCGAATGCCTCCCGTGCAAAACATCACCACAGGCTGATCTTTGAGTTCAGCGGGCAATTTTCTAACTGCACTAGGAAACCCGCGAAATGTCTGGATATTCGGATCAATCGCACCCTTGAAGGTGCCAAGTCTAACCTCGTAGTCGTTTCGTGTGTCGAGCAATGTCACGGGTCGTCCTTCGTCTAACCAGCGTTTGAGTTCGCACGCGCTGATCTTGGGTGAAGTATAAGCTGCCGGTCGCACGGCTTCCACACCGAACGAAATGATTTCTTTTTTCAAGCGAACTAACATGCGCTTGAATGGCTGGCTGTCACTCAGGCTGATTTTAGGCGTGAGGTCCTCAAGTCCCGGTATCGCTCTCAAGCGGTCAACCAAGCTTCTAATCGATTCTTCTGTCCCGGCGACGAATAAGTTGATTCCTTCCGTGCTGAGTAGAATGGTTCCTTTGAGGCCCCATCTTTTGCACGATGCCATGAGTTCCTCGCGCAGTTCCTTGAGGCTGCTGAGTTCTGCGAAACGATAACAGGAGATATTGGTGACATCGGGCACGGAAAAGATCATGCAAAATCCCATCTGCGGAAAAAGGAGAAACGAAGCTAGCCCGCCCAATCTGTGGAAACCTGAATGCATGAATGCTCGGACGGCCATCGATTCAGGCTTGCTCCCTAGGCGCGGGAAGTGGAACCTACCGGTCTTCCGTGAAGCAATATCTTCCTTATTACCGCCACCTGCGCGCCGTGAAGTGGCCGTTTATTGGTGGCGTGTTCTGTGGCCTGATTTATGCCATTGCCAGCGGCGCCGGACTGCCTCTGATGACTAAGATCGTTTTTCCGATCTTATTTCAGTCGAAATCTGCGGCGGCTAGCCCTTATCAAATCTGGATTCAAAGTTGGCTGGGCGATCTCTCTCACGATCACTTATTGCTCATCACCTGCTTGTGGATTCCCTTCATTTTCCTAATTCGGGCGCTCGCTGGGTTCAGCAATAGTTATTTGATCCAGTTTACTGGTCTGCGAGTGTTAGAGTCGATTCGAACGGATATATTTGTGAAGTTGCAATCGCTGCCACTTTCGTTTTTCAAGAAAAACCGCTCTGGAGATCTGCTGGCGCGCGTGATGGGCGATACAGATATTCTCCGTCAGGTGTTAGCAAACGCTTCTAGTGATCTAATCAAACAACCAGCTACCTTACTCGCGGCACTGAGCGTTTTGGTCTGGCTGGCATTCAAAGACCGCAGTTTTTTCGTCGCCATGATTTCGTTGATCACGGTTCCGCTGTGTGTGACGGTGATCCGCACGGCTGGCAAGCGCCTGGCAATGCGGGCGAGATCTTTGCAGAAACATGGCGGCGATCTATCTGCTATACTCACTGAGAGTTTGCAGTCACCGTTAGAAATTCGTGCTTACAATTTGGAAGAGCGCCAGATCTCAGTCTTCAAGCGGCGCGTCCGCGAGATACTCAATCTCTCGCTTAAGATCGTAAAATATCGCCAGTCAATCGCGCCGTCGATTGAAGTGGTGGCATCCACTGGTTTTGCTGCGGCTTTATTTTTTGGTGTGCGTGCGGGAATGACATTGGATGGATTTCTAACGCTAGGTATGGCATTATACATGTCCTACGAGCCGATCAAAAAACTGGGTGCGATTCATTCCCATTTCCGTCAGGGAGAATCGGCCATCGAGCGCATGGAATTCATTTTGAAAGAACCCGAGTTCCTGCTAGATCCGGTTTCGCCGCGACCGTTCACGGCACCTCAGCGTTCGATTGCTTTTGAAAACCTCTCATTTGCTTACGATAAGGAGCCAGTGCTGCGTGAGGTAAACGTTCACATTTCTATCGGTCAAGTCGTCGCCCTGATCGGTGCCAGTGGTGCGGGCAAGTCCACTTTTGCGAACTTGATTCCCAGATTTTATGATCCGCAAATAGGTGGTGTGAAAATCGACGGCGTGGATCTGCGCGAGTTTGCGAAAAAAGACCTACGTAGAAACATCGCTGTGGTGCCGCAGATGCCTGCTTTGTTTGTCGGAACAATTGCCGAGAATATTCGTATTGGTCGCCTCGATGCCAGCGATGCAGAAGTGATAGAAGCCGCGCGCAAAGCCCATGCAGACGAGTTCATTAGTGCTTTCAAAGATGGCTATCAGACACAAGTCGGTGAGCGCGGCGACCAATTGTCCGGCGGCCAGCGGCAGCGCGTTGCGATTGCCCGCGCCTTTTTGCGTGATGCCCCGATCCTGATTCTCGATGAGGCCACCAGCGCACTCGACACCGAGAGCGAAACGATGGTGCAGCAAGCCCTAGCAGAATTAGTGAAAGGCCGGACTACCTTCATTATCGCTCATCGTTTCAGCACGATCACCATCGCCGACCGTATTCTTGCCTTTGAAAACGGTCGCATCGTGGCAGATGGCACCCACGAACAACTCCGTGCCGACAACGCTCTCTATCGTCTAATGAGCGGCGGCCATGTGCGTGGCGATTCGGCGTGAAAAGTAGTGCAAGGGTCTGGAGTGCTCTTTTTTACTCAGTCCTTCCACAATCTAACGTTATTTTATATCCGATCCTTCTCCTTTACACTAGGAGTTGGGTAGCTAGTCTAGCAACGTTATTGATTTTCAGTTGGAATGACACCTAACCCAAGTTTCTTAAAGGGTGTTAGATATTGCGCTTTTACCTCGCTTTTAGCCCAATTTCAGGTCGATTTTTGACACTAAAAAAACATAACTCGCTTATAATAAACGTTTGCATTTTTCCGAAAGTGGATTTGTAGTGCCTTTCGGGTCGGGATTATTAGGTTGCCATTTTTTTCCGGTTCTGGGCATCTCAGCTCGTAACTTTCTCGACCTAACGAAACCATATGAGCTTTCGTAGTGCCTTTTGCAGAAGATTCCTGCAAAATCAAGGGCTACAGCCCCATGATAAGAAACTTGGGCTAATCGATATATGCCAAAAGACACCCTGGCCATCCAAGCTGAGCAGCGCATCGTGATTTTTCGCGATCAAAAAGTAATGCTAGACTTTCATCTAGCAGAACTTTACGGAGTGGAAACTCGGGCTCTCAAACAGGCCGTCCGCCGGAATTCAGAGCGTTTTCCAGTGGATTTTATGTTCGAACTCACCCCGGATGAGTCGCGACTTTTGGTATCACAAACTGTGATACCTGGCCTCGGTAAACTCGGTGGTGCCCTTCCGATGGCTTTCACTGAGCAAGGTGTAGCCATGCTTTCCAGCGTGCTACGTGGGGAACGCGCAGTGCAGGTGAACATCGCCATCATGCGTGCTTTCGTGAAACTCCGTCAGATGTTTGCCACTCACAAGGAGCTCGCAGGCAAGCTCGATGAAATGGAGAAAAAATACGACGACCAGTTTCGGTTGATTTTTGACGCCATTCGTCAGCTCATGTCATCGCCTACAAATCCTACTCGCGAAATGGGCTTTCACACCATTTCCAAATCCGTCAAAAAAAAGAAAAACTAACCCACTGGCGCGATGTTTTCTAGCACGAGCACTGGACGTTGCTGTTGGTCGCAGTCGTCGAGGTTGATAGAAAATTTCAGTGACCAATCGTTGAGGTTGTCGGGATCGACGAGGATTTGTTCGCAGCTCCAGTGCCGTGGTGTGTTAGCGTCGTTCCCATCAATGTGGCTATGTTTTGTGTTGCGGGCTTCTGGATCGAGACGAATGCGTTGGTGATCGTCGAAGTATGGGTTGATCAGTGTGTCGATGCGGGCTGGGGTCCAGGGTGTGCCGGAGGAATCTGCGGATTCTATCAGTTCAATTAGGCGGTCGTGGTTGCCGTGGCAGAGTGCTTTCACCACATCGAATACAAGGTTGCGTAGAGCGCGGATGAAGGCAGGGCGATTGCGGGTGAATGGTTGGTGTGAAACCTCGGCGATGAGTCTGGCTTGAGGCACATGATGCGGATTGCGGAGTTTTTCCCATTCGTCTAGCAGGCTGGAATCCACATTGCGCACGATGTTTTCAAAAAAGACTTCAGCTTCCATGACGCTTTCGGTTTTCACGGCAGGTGGCACGGTTTGCACGAGGACTTTGTAAACTTCCGTGAGATGGCGGAGCAGCACGGCTTCGCTGCGTTCGAGCCCGTAGGTTTTCACATAGTCTTCGAATGATTGCCAGTTCTCGAACATTTCCCGGGCGATTGATTTAGGACGCAATCCGCCTTCTTTTAACCATGGCTTGCCAGCAACGAAGGTGTTAAATGTTTGATAGATAAATTCTTTGCCTGGCTTTGGCCATTCGACTTCCTCTAGCAGTGCCATGCGTGCCTCATATTCGACACCTTCCTCTTTGAGTCGTCCGATCAACTCACCTTTGAGCAAGTCACATTGTTTGCGCAGAATCACTTCCGGATCCTCGATGATTGCCTCGATGAGCGAGAGCACATTCAGCGCGTGATCGGGAGCTTCCGGATCGAGTTGCGGCAGTGCATCTAGCAACCATAGGCCAAGTGCATGATTGATTGAAAAATCCTCTTGCAGATCCACATTCAAGGCCACCTTTGTAGGGCCGTCGCGTTGTGCGAGCGGAATGATGCGCATGATGTCACCTTCTACCAGCCCGCGAAACAAACCGAAAGCACGGCGGCGAAGTGCTTTTTTTGCGCTAACTGATTCGTGGCATGTGGTGATGATTTTTTTCATCACGTTGCAGCCGTCTTCGTGTTGTCTGCCAAGCACATTGAGCAACATTCCATGATGGATAGGGAAACTGGACGTGAGTTTTTCCGGCGCAGACTCGATCAAGCGGCGCAGGGTTTTATCGTCCCATGCCACGTATCCTTTTTCTGGTGGCTTTCGTTTCACGAAACTCTTCTTGCCACCGGCGGCGGCTTTTTTTCCGAGACGCAAGTTTTCGATCACGTGTTCGGGAGCTTGAGCTACCACATATCCGACGTCGTCGAATCCGCGGCGTCCGGCGCGGCCGCAGATTTGTTTGAAATCCCGGATCGCAAGCGTTTTGGTACTGGATCCATCGTACTTGCAAAGCCGGGTGAATAGCACGGTGCGGATTGGCACGTTCACACCGACGCCGAGTGTATCGGTGCCGCAGATGACTTTCAGCAATCCACGTTGCGAGAGTTTTTCTACCAGAACTCGGTATTTCGGCAGCAGGCCTGCGTGATGGATACCGATGCCGTGGCGCAGCAGTTTCGAGACTTCCTTGCCATACGGGCTGCGAAAATTTGCATCGTGCAACAGCGTGGCAATTTCCTGTTTTTCTTCGCGTGTGCAGAAATTCCGGCTCAGAAGGTTCTGTGCACTTTGGGCGCAAGCGAGCTGGGTGAAATGCACCAGATAGACCGGCGCGCGGTTTTTTTCTACCAGATCAGCCACCTTTTCTTCTAGCGGTGTTTCGCTGTATTCGTATTCCAATGGCACCGGACGATGGTCCGAATAAACCAGCACAGACGGTACTCTGGTTAGTTCGGTCAGCACTTTTTCAAAAAACGAAGTGTCGCCAAGCGTGGCGGACATCAACAGGAAGCGAGCTTGCGGCAATGCGAGCAGTGGAATCTGCCATGCGGAACCGCGCGAGGAGTCCGAGTAATAATGGAACTCATCCATGATCACATCATCCACAGCTGCTAGATTTCCCTCGCGCAGTGCGAGGTTTGCAAGGATTTCTGCGGTGCAGCAAATCACTGGAGCATTTGCGTTGACCGTGGCATCACCGGTGATCATGCCGACGCGGTCTGGCCCGAAGGTACGGCAGAGCGAGAGAAACTTTTCGTTAGCCAGCGCCTTGACTGGCACCGTGTAGTATGAGCGGCGGCCCTGACAGATCGCTTTGAAATGCAGAGCCAGCGCGACCAGTGATTTTCCAGAACCAGTGGGCGTGTTGAGAATGACATTTTTTCCGTCGAACAATTCCAAGATCGCCTGTTCCTGATAGTCATAGGGTTCGATACCAGTTTCGATTAGATAATCGAGAAACGCGCCGAGGATCGCGTCGGTGGACGATGGGTCATCGAGTTTAGCTGGATCGAGAATCGGCATTTTTTGTTGGGAAGAAACGCAGTAAAGCGAGGATGAGCGCGTGCCGCAAGCGCCGGAACTTGATTCCGTGCGCTTCAGCGTTAAGCTATCGCCTCATGCATTCCAAAAGCGAGATCCATCCCGAAGCAGATCCCGCAGTTTCTGGATGGATTTTGTATGATGGCTCGTGCGGAATCTGCAATCGCTATGCGCCATCTTGGGAGAGAGTTCTAAAACGTCATGGATTCAAGACCGCCCCATTGCAGGACGAATGGGTGCGAGAAAAACTTGGGATGGACGAAGGCGAGTTGCTGCAAGATATGCGCTTGTTGTTAGCAGATGGCAGTCATCTTGCAGGCGCGGAGGTGTATCGATATGCGATACGGCGCGTATGGTGGATGTGGCCGCTCTATCTTTTTTCCGTGCTTCCCGGTGGTCGCCAGATTTTTGATTGGGCCTACCGAACTTTCGCCCGCAACCGTCACAGGATTTCTCATGCCTGTGGGTTACGGCCGGACGACTCGCCAAAATCGGGCCGTGCTACCGGCTCTTGATAGAGTTCTTTCGGTGGTTGCGCCTGTTGCGCCAGTCAGTGTTTCCAACGTGGTCCAAATTTTTAAATTTTCGGATGTTTCAATCTTATAGGTTGTTCCCGGATTGCTCTCCCATGCTAGCAGGAAACCCTGCGGCACAAGCCCAGACTGGACGATTCTCATTGCATCTTCATTTTGATGAATCACGCCAACCGCATCCAGATCGAAGCCTCCAGATCCAACCGTCGGAGTCGGATCGTAGATGGCTCTATTGGAGGAGTCTTTGGTTGCGCCGTTGCCGATGAGGTCAATAATTCTAACGTATCGAATGCGTTGTTTATCTAGCAAAGCAGACGCAGGAAGAGTGGCAAGATCAAAGGGCGTACCAAAGCCCTGCCTGTATTTTCCGGCGAAGCCATCGATCTCATCAGGATAAACTTCTCCGAACGCACCAACTGCTGAGGGAGTGAGTGATGCGGTCTGAAACCTGAAGAAGTTCAGCCCATTGCTTGATACATCGACAAATGCCAGCTCAAGAAAGAAATCGCTGAATGAATTTTCAAACACCGCAAAATCGGCACCCGTTCCGTTGCGAATGGGCCTGAGAAAATACAAAGTGATACTGCCACCATTTCCCAAACATACGATATCCATCGATGTCCCTTCAGCTTTTCCGTAGGCTTTCGATGGTGTTTTCCAGATGTTATCGACATCGGTTCCCGGCACGTATGAGGAATTGCCAATGGCCCAGTTGATGAACAACGTGGAGTCTTTGTGAATGGCCGTGCTGCCCGCGGAGCCTGCTTCTGGCGGGTATGGTCCTGCGACGGCTGGCAAGACTGTTAGAAATAATATTAAAGTAGAAATGCTAAAATTCATGACGTATTCCGAGTTGAAATTGACGCCCAGCAGATGGATACCATGCGCCGGAATATTTGATGGTGGCGTATTGCTCATCCCACAAGTTGTTGATTCTCATATAACACGAAAATGATGGTGTCGGGCGGTATCTCAACATCAGATTCATCACTTGGAACGATGGCAGATTCGGTTGAGTATTGGTGAAATCATTGCCTTCTGAACAAGCGCCTTGGAATTGATGCTCCAGCCGGACGGAGACGGTTTCGTGTGGCCGATATTCCACAGAAGAGGTAACCATGTTAGACGGAACTAGATAGATTTGATTTCCTTCATACGGTCCACTGGCAAACCGTGCGTCCACTCCAGCGTAGCGGACGCTGGCGGTCCAGTTCGTCGTTTGATAGGATGCTTCTAATTCACCGCCGAGGCGGCGAGTATCGGCTAGGTTTACGTTGAGATTCTGGACATAGTCATAGATGATCTCACCATTGAGAAATTGGGCAAAAGCATTTGCTTTGAAAGACCATGCACCCGGGGTCCATTCAGTCCCTAACTCAAAGTTGTGACCTGTCTCAGCTTCTAACTGATCATTAAATGGCTGGGATAGTGGAAATCCCTGATAGGCCGCGATTTCATCAATACTGGGCAAACGATAAAGGCGATCATAGCGAAACCAGGCAGATTGATCAGGAGACGGCTCCCAACGCAGTCCAAGTTGGATGGCTTCGTTAGACTCGTTGTTTGAGCGGTCGAAGTTAAGGTTTGGATCATTCGGTCTGCGGACATCTTGTGAGCCTGCATCAAGCATCGTCCAAGCTGAGCGGATGGCACCATTGAAGTGCCAGTTCTCCCAAGGCTCCCAATCGCCATTGGCAAAAACAGATAGAGTTGTCCGTTCCAGCTCGGAAAAACTTCTGGGTCTCTGGCGGGCCATATCCCTGAAGAGCGTCACGTCCATTTGATCATGACGCAGGGAGACACCTTGCTCGGTATTCCAGCCACTTCCAGTCTGTCGCAATGTAGGAGAAAGCGTGAGGGTATCGAGAAAATTGTTAGCATGGGAGCCAGGCCCCATGTTCCAGAACAAGTCGCGCTCCATCCAAGACGCACGGACATCCAGGTCTCCCATCACTCCACAATTGATTTCGGCCCCGATGTCGGTCTTTGTAGTAGTTTGTTCACTGCCGTATTGATCTGAAAACGGACCATCGTAAATCGATTGGCGCGGGTCATCGAAATATTGGTGAGTTGTGAGCGGTCCGGGGAATCGTCCATTTTGATCCACCCAGGAAAATGCAGAGTTAAGTTCGACTCGGTCATTGATGCGCTTGGTTAGACCGACGGCAATCGAACCTGATTCAGACATCGAGTTTTCCCTCCAGCCATCATTGTGATTGTATTCCGAATCAAGGGTGAATTGATAGCCGCGTTGAGAGTTCGAGTGATTCAATCTGCCCATCCACCAACCATCAGAACCAGTTGCGACTTCCGTGTTAGTATATGGTTTTTCCGCAGCCTGATGCGTTACAATGTTGATCACGCCACCGACAGCTTGATCGCCAAAGCGGGCCGTCTGGCTACCACGCAGAATCTCCACCCGAGCCACTCGCGCTAACGGAATTTCCTGGAGATTCACCGGTCCCATATCTGGACGATTCATTGGTTTTCCATCAATAAGAATCAGCGTGCGGGCACTGGCATTCTCGCCAAATCCCCTGAGACTGATGGTGCCTTGTGAGCTGTCTCCTGTAGTGGACGTGATGCGCAGCCCGCCTTCAGAACCTAGCAGATCGCCTAATGAGCGGGCACCCGATTGTTTGATTTTTTCTGTGTCGATGACACTTGCGTTTCCCGAAAAATGTTCGGGCAGCACAGATCCCCTGAGAGCGGTTACGACAAGTGGCGGCAGATCCGTGGGAGATACCTGCCCCCATGAATGGCAGCAGGAAACCCCAAGGATGAAATAAGCAGCACGAGTGGAAACCGTTAGGTTCATCAGAAATGATGTGATTCAGGCTGTTTTGCCGACTCTACGGCGGCGTAGGAGGAATCCCCCTGCTACTGCACATAGAGCCAGTGATGATGGTTCTGGAACTAAATTGTCTATGGCGAAATAGGTGGGCGTGTTGATGCCAAACATGCCATTATCAGTTGAGGTCATCGTGAAGCGGATTTCATCCACGGTGCCAAGGTTTGAGAAATCGACATACTTCCATGTGTCGAGAATGTAGTCCTGCGTATTATTGGCAAAACGAAAATCAGCGAGGTAAATATCGGCATTCCCTGTGACTAAATTATTCAAGTATCCGGTGAGGGTCAGCCGCAGATAGTCTGGATCGTTACCGGTGACTCCCCCGAATTTTTTACTAACGCCAGATGTTCCGTTCATCATATCCAGTGCCGTGTAGGTGGTATTGGTGAAGTCTGCGCCCATGCCGAGGAGATTGGTAGAAGTCACAAAATTGATTCGGGTGCCAGTGGGGTTGAATGCAGCGTCCCAGTAGCCGACAGCGAAGTTTGCGGAACTGCCCGCACCGCCGCCGGTATAGGAACTGTATTGATTACCAAAGCCTGGAGTGGCTGTATTCGTTTTATTAGATATAGCAAAGCCGCTCCAAGATTCCCATGGCTCTCCCGGGGTTGAGGCAGGGTGGTAGTTGTTAGACAACGTGGCTCCATCTGTGCTGTAAGGAATGTTGTTAATGTATCCTTGGGTGCCTAGATTAACTTCCTCAAAAGTAATACTGGTAGCGGCGTGTACGGTGGAGATGAAAATACCGGTGATGGATGCTGCAATGGCAATTTTTTGTGTAGTCATATGTTTTGTATGTTTTGTGATATAAAAATGATGTGAATCCTTGGAGGAGGAACTTCCGATTTGCGGAGGAAATCGTCATCAGCCTCTGCGCGCTGGGGGCCAATTTTGGATGTTAGGCAAGAACTAGGGGCCCGCAGGTTTTGGGCGATGAAGCTGTGGCCATAGACGCTACCCACAGTTTACGCAGCGCAGAAACGATCAACGCTTCAAGCTCCGATGTTTGGCTCTCTTTGCCCGGCGGTTTGGGGGTTTCTCCAAAGGCTGGGACGTTGATCAGCAGGGCGAATCGTGCGATGGCACTCCGGCGCGTGCCTCGATGAGGCAATTTTTTTGATGTCATGTTTTGGTTTCAAAGTCTGTAAGTCGCAGACGGATGAATGTCCCTTCAGGCTGGCTTTCTGGCTGACCGTTCTGCTTGCGCAGTCTGGAATCACAGTGGCGATACCGCGCCGGAATCACACCGGCTTCCCCATCAATTTCCTGCCCCGGCGAAGGGCTTCCTTGAGAGAGTCGGCCTCTCGCCGAAGGGGGATCAGTGTGGAAACACGGGAGCGGTGGCAAGACTGATCGCGCGAATCAGAGTTCCTGCGAAGAGATTCTCCGAAATTGCGGAATTCGGCCCTCACGAGCAGACTATGAAATTTTATGCAGAACCCGACCTTGCAATCCGGACCTTTTGGCTGCATGGGTTGTGCACTCATTTGAGAATCAGGAAATCCGTTGATCCATGCCGCATTCTTCTTCGCCGAAAAAAAAAGCCAGTGCCTATTCCGGATTGCTGCCTCAAAAAGGCTGGCCGGTGCGCAATTTACAATTTCTCCGCCATCGCATCGTGCCGGGAATTTTTCGTCCGCGGAAAGGAAATGTGCTAGAACCCGTACTCGCTCCGCCGGAAGGCGATAAAGTGCGCGTCACCTGGATCGGCCATGCGTCGTTCTTCCTTCAATTTGCAGGCCATGCGGTGATTGTGGACCCGAACTGGGCGAAGTGGCATGGCCCGGTGAAACGTCACCGCCATCCGGGGCTCAACCTGCACGGCCTGCCAACGGTCGATCTGGTGCTCGTCACCCACGCGCATTTCGACCACCTGCACAAACCGAGTCTCAAAATCCTGCAAGCCAGCGAGGGCATCATTGTGCCGATGGGCAGCAAGTCGCTGGTCAAACGCCTCGGATTTCCTGCGACTTATGAAATGCGGGTCTGGGATGAGCTGAAGTTTGATCTGCTAGAAATTATCCACACACCATCGCACCATTGGGGTGCGCGATTTCTGCATGACACGCACCGCGATTACGGCGGCTACATCGTGCGTGCTGGCGGTAAAAGTGTGTTTCATTGCGGCGATAGCGCCTACTTCGATGGCTTTAAGGAAATCGGCAAACGCCATGAAATCGACATCGCGCTGATGCCCATCGGTGCCTACGACGCGCCGAGCGGCCGCGATGTCCACATGAACCCGGAAGAAGCAGTGCGTGCCTTTGCTGATCTCGGGGCGAAGCTGCTGATCCCGATGCACTACGGCACATTTCCGTTAGGAAATGAACCTCACGAGGAGCCGGTGGACCGGTTGTTAGCTGAAGCGGATCGCCTCGGCATCAGCGAGCAAGTGCTCATTCCCGAAGAGGGCGTAGGCATCGAGTGGTGAGAAAAATCATTCCGGCAGCACGCCAGAAATCACCAGTCCGCCGATGACGAGACCGATGGCGATGCGATACCAGCCGAAAATTGCCAGCCCGTGGCTTTGCAGATAGTTCACCAGCCATTTCACCGCGATGGCCGCAGAAATCGTCGCCGCGACAATCCCTAACGTCAATGAGACCGCACCAAACTGGTCCCACATCAATTTCGCACCGCCAAACCAAACATCATACGCCGGATCGATGTCATGCACTTTCCAAACCGCTTTTTTCGCCGTGGCAGCCGTAAGGGTAAGCACACCTAACAAAAATGAATATTCTACCGCCGCTCGCACCGAAAGACCGACTAACAATCCGCCCACAATCGTCATCAGACTGCGGCTGGTGCCCGGCCACATTGCCACGCATTGCAGCAAGCCGATGAGCAGCGCCATCTTCCACGTGAGTGCCATCAGATCCATGCCGCCGTGACTGGCAGGATTGCGTTTCCGCCAAGCGGTAGCTGCTAGAATGAGAACCCCACCGATAACCCATGCAAAAATGATCGGCCACATGCCAAAAAGTTTTTCCTCGATCCAATCGTTGCACAAAACTCCGATCACAGCCGCGGGTAAAAATCCGACCACAATCGAAATCGCGAGTTTCAGACCCTCGGGATCTTTTCCCAAAACTCCGCGGATCATTTGCAGCACTCGCGGGAAATACAAACCGAGCACTGCAAGGATCGCCCCGCCTTGAATGCAGATCGAAAAGGTGTCAGATGCCGCCTTGCCGATGGTACCGCCTTGGTCCGTGCCCATCAAATGCGCGGCGACCAGAAGGTGACCCGTCGAACTGATAGGAAGGTATTCCGTGATCCCTTCGATCACGCCGAGGACGATGGCTTGCCAAGATTCCATAATTGCCCGCGCACTCTGCGGAGCGCTCGCGGTGGCGGCAAGTCTATACAACGCTGAGGTTGATTTGAGCAGCAGGCTGGCCATCACAATGTGGCTAAGCTCGGAGTTTTAGGAAGGGCAAGGGCGTATGGCTTTGACAACAGTATAGGGACGTAGAGCTCACGGGTCTAACGAGACAAGTGAAATAAATGGCGCATTTCAGATGTGAGGTCCGCAATAATGAGGTCAATCGGGAGCACTCCAAACTTGGTTTTCTTGAAATTCGGTTTTCGTGCATCGAGTAGCACCAATTCTTCTTCATCATGCCACCAAGCGGAGCCCATCAGTTGGTCTGGCAGCTTCTGCACCGCGATAGGAACTCGTTGCCAACCTCCTACTTCGAGAATGTCGCGAATTTCATTTTCAATCGGTTCGCCGCCGCGAAGGGCTGGCTGGGTAGTGACAAAACGGTTAGCACGCGTCAATCCCACAACCCGAATACCGTCACCAAAAAGTTCGTTCTGAAGCTCCAAGCGCCGCAAGTATTCTGTGGGAAGCGACTTCTCCAAGACGAGCATGCCGGAGAAGTCGATTGCAGGCATCCAGCCATCGGCGTGTAAGTGTTTTTCGACTACGTTTCCTCGAAAACGAACGGCGTGTTCTGTGCCTTTGGCATCAAACTTGGCTGGGTAAGCAATAGCTGGGAGAAATCCTGCCGAACTTATCGCACTCCGCTGCGCTTTACTGGCTTCGGGCCGTGAACTTTGACAGCTCGCAGTTCTTTGGGGGTCTGAGCCAAAAATTCGATGCGAGACATCACCGGGCAAGAAGCCGAGGCTCTGGCTGACCTCATCTTTTCCGCCAACTTTCGGTGTCTCTCGGTTTTGAGGATCATCTGGCATTTTGAATACCGCAAAAGTAGGGATTGGTCGAGTGATATTCCATCTCTAATTTCTGAAAGCAACACGGCATAGCATTACAATATCAGGTTCTTCCTCAAACCATCGATTGAACTTCTAAACAAAGATTCCGCACGATTTCCGTGTGCCATCTGTGCAGATGACTCAGCCCAGCCACAGGCGATTGCGCAGGGCCTCCGCTGCTGCGCGGGCCTCGGCCTCCTTTTTGCTCTTGCCCTTGCCGGTCGCGAGGAAAATTCCGCGCCATGATACTTCGGCTTGGAACACCCGGCGGTGGTCGGGCCCGCTCTCGCTGATAATCCGGTAGCTAGGTGCTTCGGCATGGATCGCTTGCAAGCATTCTTGCAGCTCGCCTTTCGGGTTCCGCTCTTCCGGACTCGTCACCATGCTGCTGATCTCGGTTTGAAACAATCGAATCACGAGATCGCGCGCCTGCTGCGCACCACTATCCAGATAGACTGCACCGATCAATGCCTCGAAGGCATCCGCAAGCGTGGATAACCTGCGCCGGCCGCCAGTAGCCTCTTCGCCTTTTCCTAACAAAACATAATCGCCCAGATGAATCGCCAAGGCAAAACGCGCCAAGGCCCTGCGAGAAACCACACGCGAACGCAGTTTAGTCAATCGTCCTTCAGGAAAATCGGGAAACATCCGGAACAATTCCTCCGTGACGATGAGTTGCAAAATAGCATCACCCAAGAACTCCATCCGCTGATTGTCAAAGTGCGGCTTCTGCGATTCATAAGCCAGACTGGGATGCGTCAGCGCCTCAGCAAGGAGGAGTGAATTGCGAAATTTATAGTGAATCCGGCTTTCCAGCGGCTGCATAAATTGATTGGCGGTGGTCCTCCTTTCCCGCCCGAATTTCACTAGAAATCCCGATGGGAAAGATGGGGTGATCGACGGGACTCGAACCCGCAACAACCAGAATCACAATCTGGGGCTCTACCATTGAACTACGACCACCATTTGAACGGCGGGGCGAAACCTAAACCCGCAAACATCGGATTGAAAAGGCAAAAATCGCGGCATCATCGGAAAAACCACTGGAACCACCCGAAAATCCCGCTTGGCAGAACGCCAGCACAAGGCATTCTCTGCCTCGCCTGTTCTGTCATCGCTATGTCTCGGCTTTTTTTCGCCATTCCACTTCTCTTGCTGCTATGCCAATGCGGTGCGCCTCAGCCGCCGCAATGCCGTGCCGTGCCGATGGCATCGAGAACACCAGCCGCCTCATTGATCGCAGATGCGCGCAATGCTTGGCAGATTCTAGCAAATCCAGCGCGTCGATCCGAGTGGCCGACAGCCACTTCGCGTTACAATTACGCCGTCGCCAAATTGTTCGACCAACTCCGCTGCGGTCCGAATGGCTGGGACGCTCGTGCAGCCTCGCTCGGCACGTGCATCGCAGCAGCAGGCCCCGATCAAACGGACCCTTTCTTCCTGGATGCCGTTTTTCCCGCCACCGCAGTGAATGTCCACTCGGTGATCTCTCACCAAACCACCGATGGCATCGGCGTGCCCGCAGTGGGTTGGAAAAAAACCTCGCCCGTGGGCATCAGACGCAAGCCCTATCAACTCCCGACCGGACTGCCATATAATATCACAGTTTGTCTATCATTTGATACATCCGGCCCGCCGGTCTGGAATTTTACCAAACGCTGGAAACAGGAAACTTTCCAAGTCGGCAGCACTAACCAGACACTTGCCGCAGACTGGACAGCCACCAATGCTTTCTACTGGAAGATGTGTGATCTCGATGACCTCGGCATCCAGAATGTCATTCTACCAGAACGCTACATGGAGGAAACAGGTCTCTATTTTATCACTCCGTACGATCCTGAAAAAATCCCTGTTGTTTTTGTTCACGGCCTCGTATCCAGCCCGGATGCGTTCAAAAACATGATCAACGAACTCGCGCCTCAACCTTGGTTTCGCCAGCGCTATCAGATCTGGGTTTATAACTATCCCACCGGAAATCCATGGACATATAGCAGCATGAAGTTCCGTGAAATCATGTCCGATGCCTGCGCCTACGCCCGTCAGCAAGGCCATGATCGGAATCTCAATCGCATGGTCGTGGTTGCTCACTCGATGGGTGGCGTCATCACTCATTCAAGTGTCATCAATCCCGGAACAACGCTCTACGCAGCGAACTACAGCGCTCCGTTTAACCAACTCATTCTCCCAGCAGAAAAGAAAAAATACATCTACGATTCATTGCTCTACAAACCGCTCAAAGAACCGAAACGTGTGGTTTTTCTAGCAGTCCCACACCGTGGAAGCCCAGCCGCTAACTTGCGCATTTCCACCTGGATTTCTCGCCTGATTCGTCTGCCCAAAACCCTCACCGTCGATCTGCTCGATACCACGCTGCACGCCATGAGCGACATCGCCCAAGGTGCCAGTCCAGCAAAACATTTCCCAACTTCTATCGATAGCCTTTCTCCTAACTACAAAAGCAACAAAGCGCTCTCCAGCATCCCGCTGCCCAGCCACATTTCCTTCCATTCGATCATCGGCGATCGCGGAAAAGGCAACACTCCAAACAGCAGCGATGGCGTCGTGCCTTATTGGTCATCTCATATCACTCCTGTCGCCTCCGAACTCATTATTCCTAGCAACCACAGCGTTCCTGATAGTCCGCAAGCATCACACGAACTCAAACGCATCCTCAAACTGCACCTGAAGAATTGAAGCACTAAATTTTAAATTCTAAATCACTGCCGTCCCACAGACTGAGCGTGACGAGCCCTGAGCCTTGAATTTGCAAGG
>ENA-OFCF01000292-OFCF01000292.1-metagenomes-genome-assembly--contig:-NODE-292-length-23275-cov-4.864169_pt1 | contig 23275 bp, 24 predicted proteins | sample MGYA00153387_OFCF01 | MGnify analysis MGYA00153387
AAATCGTGCAGGGGCTGCAAGACAAGAGCCTGAATGCTGAGCGCATCAAAGATTTGCCTGAAATGCTGGCAAGCAAGGCGCCGTGGCGCAAACACGTAAACGACATCATGCTGTTTAAAGCGGTTGGTGTCGGCTTAAGTGATCTGGTTGCAGCTCGGCTGGCGGTCGTTACCAACCTGGGCAACTAAAATTAAAAACTTGGTCAGCTCAACCTCGCTCGACAGTTCGTTTTCAAGGTTTGAACGACAACGCAGATTGGCGTGAACCTGGTTATATCTTTGCAGACACGTACGGGTTGGTGCATCCTCGGTCAATGATTCTGGTTAATGGGCTGCCGAAACTTTGCTACACGCGCTGCCAGGCCGCCGCACCCACCCTGCTTACGCTTCGCGGCTCGCCCGCTCTACCATGTGGTCCAGCGCATTCACATCGGTGACCAGCATCCCTTCAGGATGTTTGACCAACAAACCCCGTTTCGCCAGCACTGAAATCTCACGCGTCACCTGCTCGCGTGTGGTGCTCACACGCGCAGCAATGTCTGCGTGGCGCGGCGCTGGGGACACCAGGCAAGACCCATCGGGTTCCGCACCAGTTTCATATGCAAGCCGCAGCAGTTCAGCATGGATGCGGTTGACAACGCCCAACGTGCTGAGCTCAATAACCGTTTCAGTGAGAAGGCGGATCAGCTGTACCAGGTGCCGGGTGAACTGTTCGGCAACTGACGCTTCCTCCCGCAAGAGCGCGTTGAGGTCTGCCGGCGTCATCACAGCAACTAGCACCTCTGTTATCGCCACAACATCGACGGAGCGCGGACCGCCGTCAACCGCTGCAATTTCACCAACGGTCTCGCCTTCAGCCAGATCCCGGAATGTGACCTGTTTGCCAGATGCCGTGTAGACAGTGACACGAACCCGGCCCGACACAACGATGAACAGGTCACGACTTGTTGAACTGCGGGTGATCACAGCCTTGCCCGCATCAAAGCGCCGCCATGAGCAGACGCGCGCCACACGCTCGAGCGCCACGTCCGTCAGCCCCTGCAGCAACTTGACGCGCCGCAGCCCAAAGATTGCAGTTTCAATTTCAGCCACGATGCAAAACTTCCTGGTGCTGCAACCTCAGCACGTTAAACGCTGCGATTGGGCGAGGGATACCCTTCATGGCCAGCTCTCCCACCGGCTCCCACTCCACCAGGTCCTCGACACTGTTCAGCACCCGGCGCTGCACCAGCGTCTGTCCTGGCTGGGCTTCTGCGCACAGGCGGGCAGACAGGTTGGAGACAGCGCCAATCGCACCGTAATCCAGCCGCCCTTCAAAGCCGATGACACCAACCGTTGCGTAGCCCTGCGCGATGCCAATGCCCATCTGAAGCTCGAAACCCCGCCTTTGCCACTGCGTCACCCGCATGGCGAATGCTGCATGCATGTCCAACGCGAGCCGCACTGCGGCCTCAGCGGGGTTTGGCAAAGGGACGGGGTCGTTAAAGAAGATCATGATCGCATCGCCGGCAAAGCGCTCGACCGTGCCGTTGTACTTTGTGATGAGCCGGCCCATGTCTGCGTGGTACTCGCGCAGGACGGTCATCACTTCTTCCGGCTCGGCTACATCTGTGAAAGCGGTGTAGCCGCGCAAATCGATAAAGACCACGGTAATTTCCGCCCGATGGCTTCGCATCGGGTCGCCAGCCTCACCGGCCGTGATCATCTCGGCCACCTGCGGCGAAAAAAAGCGCTTCATGCGCGACAGTCGTTCCACCTCGGCGATGCCTTCCGTCACACGTGCTTCAAGCGTGCGGTTCCATTTTGCGAGTTCTGCCTTCTGCAGCTCCACCTGGTCATAAAGCGACTTGATGCGCAGCAGGGAGCGCACACGGGCAAGTAATTCCGGCTGGTTGACAGGCTTCGAGAGAAAGTCGTCGGCGCCCGCATCCAGGCCGTTCACTCGCTCTTGTCTGGCATCCAGCGCAGTGACCATAACGACAGGTAACAGCGCAGTACGGGCGTCCTCGCGGATCGCGCGGCAAACCTCGTAGCCATTCATCCCCGGCATCATCACGTCGAGCAAGACGAGGTCGATTGATTCACAGCGGATCTTGGCGAGCGCTTCCTGCCCTGAAGCTGCGGTGGTCACGTCATACCCTTTGATTGTGAGCACATCGTCCAGAAGCTTGACGTTAAGGGGTGTGTCGTCGACCACCAGGATGCGCTGCGTCACGGGGGTGATTCCTTGTGCGCAGCAACAAAGCGGCCCACGGTCTGCACAAAGTTCTTCACGTTGATTGGCTTGCTGATGAAAGCGTCAAATCCTGACGCCGCAATGCGTTGCTGGTCATGCGGCATGACGGATGCAGTCACCACCAACACCGGAATATTCTGTGTGCGCGGATTCGCCCGGATCTCCTTGAATGCTGTCAGACCGTCGATGTCCGGCAGCTGGATGTCCATGAGCACGAGGTCTGGCAGGTGTTCAATGCACATGCGCACTCCTTCACGTCCGCAGGTCGCCTCCAGCGTCTCGTAGCCTTTGAACTGCAGCACGTCCCGAACGAGCTTCATGTTCATTTCATTGTCTTCAACGATGAGTACTACAGCCATAAAGTACCTCTTTCATTCGAATGCTGCCACCCAAAGCGTCCGCTCATGGGTGCTCCAGGTCCCTGTGGGGGAGATTGAAGGTGAAAGTCGATCCATGCCCGGGCTCGCTTTGCAAGCTCAGCCGGCCGCCGTGAAGCTCCACGAATCGCCGGGTAAGCGCCAGTCCAAGCCCGGTGCCTTCGGATTTTTGCAGGTGGTCGCCAGTGGCTTGCCGGAATGCTTCAAAAACAAGTACCTGATCTTCCGGCCGGATGCCGATGCCGGTGTCCGAAACGGCGATGCGCACCTCGCCTGTGAGCCGCTCGGCCCGCACCGTGACCCGGCCTCCGCTTGGGGTGAACTTGACTGCGTTGGACAGCAGGTTCACCATGATCTGCTTGAACTTGCGCACGTCGGCAATCCAGGTTCCGATCGGTTCCGGGCACTGAAGCTCCAGCACCACGCTGCTGCGCGTGGCGCGGTCTCGCAGCAGTGTCATCGCGTCTCCAAGGGCCGTCTCCATGTCAAGGGGAGACAGCTCAAGATCCATTTTTCCGGCTTCTATTTTGGACAAATCAAGGATGTCGTTGATCAGGGCCAACAAGTGCTTGCCCGAGCTGTTGATGTCGTCCAGGTATTCCGCCTGCTTTGGGTTCACATCACCGAACATTTCCTCGCCCAGGACTTCAGAAAACCCGATGATGGCGTTCAGCGGCGTGCGCAGCTCGTGCGACATGTTGGCCAGAAACTCAGACTTGTGCTGGTTTGCAACTTCGAGCTGCACCATGATTGCTGTCTGCTGCTCCAGCGATGCTGAAAGTTCCAGTGTTCGCTCCTCCACCTTGCGCTCCAGCCCTGCGTAGGATTGCTTGAGCTGGCTGGCCATATCATTAAACTGGCCTGCCAAGGCCTGGAGCTCGTCGCCAGTACGAACGATGATCGGTTCGTCCAGCTTTCCGGCGGCAAGCTGCTCTGCCCCACGCTGTATAGCTTGAATCGGATGCACCATGCGCCGCGCCACATAAAGGCTTGCTGCCACGGCAAGTGCCAGCCCAGCGACGAGCAGCAAGCCTGTACGCTGCAGCGACGCATACAAGGGCGCAAAAGCTTCGACGAGCGGCTGCTCCACCAGCACCGTCCAGCCGAGCGGCGCGATGCGCACATAGGAAGTGAGCACCTCCTTGCCTTGAGAGCTTCGCGCAATCGAAACCAGCTCCCCCCCGTTTTCGTCTATGCCCCTGGCTGCACGAACCTGCGGCAATTTGGAGAGGTCCTGCTGCTGCAGGACATAGCTGATGTCTGGATGCGCGATCAGTTGCCCGCGGCTGTCGACCACGTAGGCAAGGCCTTCCTTGCCGATGCTGATGCGGGAGACCACGTCCCAAATGAACTTCAGGTTGACCTCCGCCAAAGTAACAGCGCCCCCGCTGCTTCCAACTGCGATGGTTATGTAGGGCTCGCTTCCGCCGCGAAAGTACACAGGGCTGAAATACGTTTTGCCCGCCTTGGTCTCCAGGAATCGGGGGTCATTTGAATAGTCGGCGCCACTTGCTATCACATTCATGCTCAGCCGGGAGACACGAACTTGCTCTTTGCCCGAGGCGTCAAGCATTGCGGCGTCAGTAATCGCTGGCACCACCCGAAGCAACTTTAAATATTCGACCTGCTTTTGCTCCGCCGTCTGCATGCCGAGTTGTGGCAGGCGCACCCAGGCAAGCTGACGCTCAATTTCCTGGATGTAGGTCTCGATGCGCGAGGCCGCAGAGTCCGCTTTCTCCTGCTGCAAGGCAAGAAGCGCCTGCTTGTTTTCCTGATAGGTGAAATAAAGCTGCACGCCTCCGCTCGCTACAAGCGCCAGGCTGACCAGCGCGACGAAGAAGACCGCATACTTCCGAAAAAGCGAACCGCGCAGAATCAATGCCATCAATGTCGGTTCTTTATCGAAAGTTCAATTTTTTGCGTTGTTGGTCGGCACGAGCAAACAAGCTTAACTGATGCGCGCGCGGGCGTCCAGTACGCCGAGGTTTTGGTGCTGTCAAGCCGCTCAGCCTGCCTTGGAGCTATTTAACCCTTGAGCTATTTAACCCTTGGGCTATTTTCCAACGATCATCAGTCATTTGTTGACCTTGAGCTGCCTGATAATGATGTGCGTGCAGGTCGAAGGGTCACTTTATTCATACCTGCGTGCGCAAGCAGTTCGTTTCATTACGCTTGTCTTACCACCGCACTCACATAAGCAAAGTCATGAACAAGCATTCCGTTTTTAAGACGCAGCGACACACTGATTGCGTGATGTTTTGGCAGTGGCTGTCTGGCTGCGTGATATGTATCGCGCATCGTTGCATTGCTATTGCAGCTTTCGCAACTTTCGCAACTTTCGTATTACCGCTAACCGCGCAGGCGCAGTCGGCCGCGAAAATTCCGCGACTTTGCTTTCTAACGTTCGATCAGGGGACGCAGCAGGCCAGCAGATTTAATCCGTTCTTTGAGGGCCTGCGGGAATTGAACTATCTGGAAGGCCAGACCATCGCCATCAACTACCTTTCCGCGGATGGGCGCAGCGACCGTTTTCCCGCCCTTGCTGCAGAGTGCCTGCGTCTGAAGGCGGACATCGTCGTCGTCACCACCACGCCAGCCGCTCTGGCTGCAAAGAGTGCAACCCGCACCATCCCGATTGTCATGGGACCTCTTGGCGACCCGGTGGGGACTGCGCTTGTTGCAAGTCTGGGCAGACCTGGCGGAAATATTACCGGGCTGACGCTCATGGCTTCAGGGCTTGCCGCTAAGCGTCTGGAGTTGCTCAAGCAATTTGAGCCCCGTATTTCTCGAGTGCTTGTGCTTTCGTACCTCACAGACCCCATAGCAGCACCACAGGTCAAGGAGCTGGAGGATGCTGCTCGTTCGTTGGGCGTAAAGCTGCTGGTGCAGGACATCAAAAATATTGGCGAACTCCCGGCTGCATTCGATGCCGGAAATAAATGGGGCGCCGACGCAGTCCTTACAACGGCTGAAAGCATTTTTGTTGTTCATGGCAAACGGGTGGTTGAACTTGCGGCTCAATATAAATTGCCGGGGCTGTACCCTTACAAAGAAATGGCGGAAGCAGGCGGCCTCATGTGGTTCGGACCGAACATTGGGGACCTATACAAGCGCGCAGCGACGTACGTCGACAAGGTCTTGAAGGGCGCAAAACCGGCTGATCTTCCCATCGAGCAACCCACGAAGTTTGAATTCGTGATCAACAACAAGACCGCCAAAGCGCTGGGCCGGACAGTTCCGCAAGCGCTGCTCCTGCGCGCTGACAACGTGATCGAATGACATAGGGTTCGGATAGTCAGCTTTTCGATCTACGCGCATTGCACTTTCTTTGATTCCCAGCGCTAGCCAATCGCATGGCCGCGCTATTGACTGTGTGAACCACATTAGAAATTGTGTCGGTTCGACGTGATCTTTCTTTGTGCCACCCCCCGCCTTCAACTCGCGCAGTGTTGAAGCAGATTCGGTACTGACACATTTATTGAACATCTCAACAGATGTTCCGTAGCGAGCAGTTTGTCTTGCGCGCTGGTTGATCTTTCTTGTCAGAAATGCCTGAACCCGGCCATATCTGCGCAAACACGTACGAATTAGCACATCCCTAAGCTCGCCATCCACCTAATCTACAGATGTTTTCCGGTTGTGTCGACCTAAAGACCTGGTTTCAAAATTTCTTCATTTAATTTTTAGAAAGTATTTTTTATGTCAATCTTGATTCAAATCAGATCCGGCGTAACAGTGCCGCACGGTTTCCTCGGAGCACAGATGGCCAAGTTGAGACGGCTGATTTTTGTTGCAGTCGCTGCAATCTGTTCATTGGGTGCGCAGTCTGCTGCCGCCTATGACTTTGCAGTCAGTGCGGCGCAGGGTTACCTTGTCTTTGATTACGTCCACATCACCACTGTTTCACGCTTTTGCCACGACCGTACCCCTTTAGATATCAACAAAGGTGACCAGCCGCAGACCTCGGTGAGCGGCTCAACCGCCCCAGGCTGCTTGATCAACGGTGTTCAGGCTGTAGTTAAGGGTTTCCCGCTAATGAGTTGGAGCGGCATGGGCTCGCCAGGCGGGCGTTGGGTGGTGGTCACGGAGTCCAGCAATGGTCAGAGTACTACCCCAATGCATATTTGCCTGATGCGTCCCGGGGTGGAGACCAGGGGCTATTTCCCAGGTGACTGTAAGCCGTAAAAGTTGGTGTACTTACCTGAAGACTTGATGTCAAAACTGTTTGACTTGACTTTCAAAAAATGGAATCTTATGCCCTCCGTCTGTCTGGCTTCACCCTTTAGTTTTCGCATCCTTTTGGTGAGCCTTTTGCTGTTATGCGGGTCCGCAAGAGCGGCCGAGAATCTGCCTGTGCCGCTGCATATCGCCGTCGCTGGCGACAAGCAGCAAACCGACGCCAGCATTCTTGCCGCACGGCGCTATGCAGCTTTCTGGAACACCGGCGACCCGGTATACGCCATAGCTGCACTGTCGCCCAATTTTTACGATCCGACTTTGCCAGCAGGCAGGCCGCAGGGACTTGCCGGGCCGCTGCAGGCATCGCAAACATTTCGCGCTGCTGTTCCTGACTTGAGTGCCGAGATCACCGACATGGTTGTGGCGGGAGATCGGGTAGCCGTGCATCTTCGCTTGAAAGGTCACTTTACAGGGCGTTTTGGGGACATGGTTGGCAAGGGTCAAGTCATTGATTTTCAGGCGTTTGACCTTTATCGGATTTACGGCGGCCAGATTGCAGAGAACTGGCACCTTGAAGACAACCTGGGACTGATGCAGCAAATGGGCATTTCAAAGTAAATCCTTTACGCCCTACCTGCGGCAGGCAGTAACGCGGCATTTTTAATATTTTTCTACCAAAGGTCATCCATCATGTGCGCAGCACCTATTAAACACAACGTCGGCTCAAAATTTGACTCTTCAGATTTTGAAAAAAAGCAGATTCAGGCCAATGGTCGGCGTTCGTTTGTTGCACGTGCCGGTGCCGCCGCAGCCGCTGGCGCACTGCTTCCTGGGGCGGCGTCCTCGCAGCAGGCAAGGGCTGCAGAAGTGCGGCCAAACAAAGCAGGTCAGGGCGGTGAATTCTGGCCCAACAAAGCCCGCCTTGTCATCTCAATTTCCATGCAATTTGAAGCAGGTGGGCAGCCCCCAAAGGGAACAGACAGCCCCTTCCCCAAGGTCGATATGCCTGCCAGTGTTCCGGCAGACCTGGCAGCTAACACCTGGTTTGCCTACGGCTACCGGGAGGGCATACCGCGAATGCTGGATTTGTGGGACAAGCACGGCATCAAAGTGACTTCGCACATGATTGGCGAAGCTGCACAGCGCCAGAGTGCATTGGCCAAAGACATCGTTGCACGCGGACACGAGGCGGCCGGACACGGGCCGCGCTGGAGCTCGCAGTACGCGATGAGCCGGCCGCAAGAACGCAAATTTATTAAAGACGCGGCGGACATGATTGAAAAGGTCACGGGCCAGCGCCCGACTGGGTACAACTGCAACTGGCTGCGCCGGGGGCCCAACACGTTGTCGTTATTGCAGGAGCTGGGCTATGCGTATCACATCGACGACATCAGCCGTGACGAGCCGTTCATCCAGAAGGTTGACGGAAAAGATTTTGTCGTCGTCCCCTACACGCTGCGCAACAACGATATCTTGCTGATTGAAGGGCGCAATTTCACGCCTGGCCAGTTTCTGGACCAGATCAAACTTGATTTCGATCAGCTGTATGAAGAAGGCACCAGCAGACGCCGCATGATGTCCATCAGTGCGCACGACCGCATCAGCGGCTCGCCTGCCATGGTGCGGGTATGGGACGAATTTTTAAAGTACGCGAAGTCGCATCCTGGCGTTGCATTTATGCGCAAGGACGCCATCGCGAAGTACATCAAAACCAGCCCCCTGACCCTGCACGAGGCTGAAACCATTTAAGGGCGTTGAGCCCATCGATTTTTATGCGTTGTCTTGCTTTGCCAATTCGCGCTCGACGTTCCATTTTCAAAAACCGTCGGCTCTCCGGCCTGAGAGCTTTTTTACCTACGAAACTGATGAAAACCTACCCTAAAACCAAAATATTTCTTTTGACATCTCTCTTGGCCGCCATGACGCCCGTGCACGCGCAGGTGCCAGTTGGTAACTGGCTGAAGGCGGAAACCGTGAAAGGTGTTCTGACCAACGGATGGCAACGGGCTTTAGACACAGACAAGGATCCAGCCAACAACAACCGATGGAATACAAACGACGGCGGTAATGGTTTTGGCGCCGGAGGGTTGTATGGCGGCCTCTCGGAAACTCAACTCCAAACAACGTTTGGTACCCCGCGCCGTTATCCAGTTCAATTTGTGTCGAAAAAGCGCGTTGAAGTGAAGAACAGCACTGACAGTACAACCACCTCCGCAGTTACCCTTGAGTACACCGACTCCCGGTCGGTGCAGGATTCAAGCAGTGTTTCCACCTCTGTCAAAACAGGCGCCGAAATCAGCTTTAAAGTTTCTGCCTCGGCGTTTGGCATGGGCGCAGAAACAGGCGGTAAATTTAGCGAAGACTTTACCCGTACATCGGCTACTTCCAACACGACCACTACGCTACGACAGGAGAAATTTTCGAATACCCTCACAGTTGTCGTTCCGCCCAAACGAACTTACGTCGTCACTTTGTCATGTGAGGAGGAAAGGGTCGATCTGCCTTACTACTCCGACATCAGACTCTCGGGAATATCGCACACCTGGTTTCCAGACCGGGTTAACGGCCACTTCAACTGGAATCAAAACGTTGGAGGGGTTCTTTCGCATTCAAATGCCCTGCCGCGAGACTGGCAGTTGCCGGGCGATGGCACCGTTCTCGTCACTGCTGCCCAGGGAATATTAACTTCGCAGCAGTCGACCAACTGTTCTGCGGTTACTACCGATATTACCGACATACTGAGCAGGAATGTGGCTTCGCTTGCAGTCGCCAGGGGCAGATCGATTAACGATTTTGTACAGAGTGGTGGAGCCCTGGTCGGAGTTACACCTATGCGGCGATAGGGCGCTAAGTTTTTTTAGTTTTTAACAGCCTTGGCCGGGTGAAGAACAGGGTCCTTCACCCGCGGGAATTCAATGGGCTCAGCCGGAGGCGTTTGCCAGGCTATTAGCCTTTCATCAATTGACTTAATTGCCCTGGTTTTTTGAAGCCCGTCATCACCTGTGGAAAGTGGGCAACTCAGTTACCCGGTACTGCATTGGAAAAATCGGGCGTAGACGGTAGCGTTGTTACCCCGGGTAGCGCTGGCGCCAGAGCCGATGGCGCGGGTGTCGAAATCGGGGACGGGGCCGGGGCTGGAGGCGGCGCCAGCAAAACTGGTGTTACTGGCTCAGACGCGAGCGCAGCAATACCAGAGCCAATTTGAACTTTCGAGATGGTGGCAATGGCCTGCAAAAACTGCAGATAAATCTGACGCTCGGTTGCCGCATCGGCGTTGGTGTTGCTGGCTAATTCGCACGCGCGATACATCAACTCACGCGCAATTAGGACTGCCGGGTTTCTCCCCCCAAGGTCAACTGCGCCGTTTGTACTTTCCTCGCCCAGTCCCACGGAGCTACCCCTTAGTGGTATCTGGGCGGAAACACCTTGGCTCGCCGTAGTGACCGCATCAGCACCAGGCCCGCGGCAAAACCGCTCTGTCGAGTTGCGTTCCTTCAAGTAGGTGAGCTGACGTGTTGAGTCCGAGGCAATGATGTCCACACCTGCCCGGTCAATGACCGTCTCACTTCGTCGGCTCCCGGGCGAAGAATTAGCGCAGCCAGACAATACCGACGCGGATAACACACAGCAGCAAATCACTTTTCCCAGTGACTTTTCCAACATTTTGTTTTTTTTCATGAGACTTGCTTTCATTAAGTTTTTACATTCGCGCAAAGCCTGCGGTCGCAAGCAAAGTCATCCTTGCGGAGACCACCAGTTTTGGACTCCGCGTTAAAGCCAGGCAACACCAGAAAGTTTTTATATCCCTTGTGAAAGACGAATGAAGGTTAAGTGATGAGCAGGCCAAATGATGTGCGGTTTCGCACATGCCAGGACAAACTCTGAACGCAAAAGCGTCCGCTGGCAAATTCCTTGAACTAGGCTGCGTTTCGGACGATGCACTTCAGACATATATAAAAACCTATATTTGCAGAAAACCAGTGCGGTTTCGCACATCCTCATGCAGCAGCATTCCTTAATCTTGCCTAACGCCAATCCAGGCGTATCAACTTAAAGGAACCCATCATGAAAACTACAGAAAACATTGACGTAAATGGGCAAACAGCCCCAGCGTTGCGCACAGCCGGGCGGGTTGCAGTGGTGACGGCCTTGGCAGCGATCATCTTTCTTGCAGTGTGGCCCACCACCTCTGCCGAGGTGGCGCAAAGCGGGAGCAACTCGCCAAAAATCGGATTCGGGAGCTCTTCCCTGGCTGGCGACAGCGAACAAAATGACCGCGCGAAGGAGGGTGATCGGCTTGCCAGAGACTACAGCGACTGGTTGAGCGTAGCGCACCGTAGGGCAGGAGTCATTGCTCAAGCGCAGCCGCTGCCAGCGCAGTTTTGAGGCGCAGCAAGCGCACTGTTAACTGTCAAATACGGTTCGATACGGACGACTGGGGATGCTGAACAACCAAGCCCCAGCGCTAAGTCTGACGTTAAAGTGTTGCTTTGGCTCAAAGCCAATAGAAGGACAACAATACCAGCCCGTAAATCACTTGGCGACGTGCTCTCGTACCGTGAAGCACTTCCTCGCTGGGGCGGTATGACCGTCTCGGACGGCAGCTTGCGAAACCAGTCCCTGGAAAAATCGGCTTTGGTGCAGATTGCCCGGTACTCGGTTACGAGATCTTCTGTGTGGCAGTGCTTAATGTGGCCTTGCGCGCTATGCTATGAGCCGTAAGTTGTGTGGAATCCGGCAATTAAGCTGTGACAGTTCCGGCATTTAAACGCCAGAATCATCATCTACTGCGCTCGAAAGCGATGGTTTTGCTTCACCTTTTCTGGCAATTGGTGAGCTTGGTACTGTTTATTCCGGCAATTGCTGCACTTCTGACATCGCCAAAGTTAAGCTAACAGTCTGGTGAGAACACTCCTTGCCCTAGGCCAGAATTCCAAGCAATGTAGCGCCAGCAATCGATTGCCCGACAAGTGATTGCTCCCCGACTGCCTCATCCGCTTCTGACTTTACCAAGCGAGGGTCTGCTTCCGACGACAAAGCGGGTGTAGCGACTGATCAACTGGTCGCTTGGTAGCGGTCATTTGAGTTCGCTCAGCTACAGGCAATGAATGACCGTTTCAGAGAAGCTCAATCAGCATGTTGGACTTTGCGTGACGACCCAGATCTGACGTCCACCCTTACTTCCGGAAGAAAGTTGTCAGCGCTCTAGGATTTATGAGGTTTCGCGAGTTTTCGTACTTCACCTACAGATTTCTAAAGTCGTAAACATAAATCGTAGCAGTTTATGAGCCGTTTACTTTCATGATTACAGCGAGTCATACGGGCTTCACAACCTGGGCGTCTAAATTGAAGCTTAATGAATAAAACCCGTTAGAGTTTAAAAATACTGCGCGATTTAATCTGTACGTCCTTGATCTTGGGTGAATCCCCGAAAAGGGCAGTGACTGACCTGGCTATGTGATCTTCATGGGTTGCCCGTCGCGACCGAACGGAATGTAGCGGTCCAGACGACCTTGCTTGATGTCCTCGACCATGCCTTCGAAGGCCTTGTCAATCGCTGTAACTGAGGGCTGCTGGCCTGCAGAGCCAGAGATGACTGCAGAAAATACCATGCCCCAAGGTTTGTCAAATTGCACCGCCTCCTCACACAAGGCAGAAAATGAGTCAAGTTCCTGCGGGCTTTTATCCACGCACATCGAAGGCGTTAGCGTGCCGCCATGGCCAGCAGCAAAATCTGCGCGTTGCTGCGCCGTGCTGTCCTCGGGCAACTCCACCGCAGCAAAGACAAACATGAGCCGTTGTGGCAAAGCCTCGTAGCGTGCGGCTTGTAGCAGGTCGTCAAAGTTAATTATTTCCATGGTGTCTCGATAGTTGATAAGTGCTGAGATTTATTGATCGGCCAAAACGCTGACATAGTCGACAGGCTCGGGTCGAATGCGTGATGGTTTTCTTGAATTTGCAGTCCCGACGCTGATGAAGCACAGCGCCACCTCAGAAGAAGTTAACCTGAACAGTTGCCGAAATGATGTGGACGTTAGTGCTTTACCGCTCGTCAGGGCTGAACCAAAACCCATGGCAGTTGCCATCAGCAGCATGTTTTGTACTGCGCAACCTGCAGAGATGATCCGTTCGTGCAGGCTGACCTCTGGATCACCCTTGTTTTCATCGACCACAAGCAGTAGCAAAAGGGGTGCGCGGTGGGCTTTCTCGCGGGCTTGCGCCATTTGTTCAGGCAACGCATTCGCATCGCGCTCCAGCAAAGCTTGCGCAAATACCTGCGCCAGACGTTCCCGAGTAGTTGGGGGCACCAATACCAGACGCCAGGGCAATAATTGCCTGTGGTCGGGCGCAGATGCAGCGACACCTAACAATATTTGCAGCTGAGCCTCAATGGGCCCAGGTGCTTCCAGGCGCTTAGGCAGTATGGTCTGGCGAAACTGCATCAGTGTCGCCGCCCATTGCACTTGGTCTGCAGGGTAACTGGATTCAGTCATGTCCAGGGCCATGTCCAGGGTTTAGCCGCAGCTTCCGATACGACCGCACTGGGTACAAAAATCGCAACCGTCTTTGCGTACCATTGCATGGGCCCCGCATTCGCTGCATATTTTTCCCGCCATGACCGGCATGGGGGCAGCTGCAAGGGCTGCGCCTTTGCTGGACAGTTCAGGGGGGACACCGCCCGCTGGCAAATAAATCGACTGGCTTGTCAAAACTTATCAACTCGATTAACTTGGGCGTCAACCATATAGATAACTAGGCCGTAATTAGCGGAGTATTTCGTTTCCACCATGTCAAGAATATGGCTTGCCGCGGGTTCTTTGCACAACATCTCGATACGCACATTGGCTGACAGGAGCCAACGTGCGTCGCGCACACCTCGGTTTCCACGCCCGCGAGCTTCGCAGACGGTATAGCCCTTGGCACCTGCTGCCAGTAGTTCTGGCAAGACGATTTTTTCCAGCGCCTCCTCGCAAATCAGCACCACCAACTTGGTCTGGTTCTCGCTCATGTGTTCCCCAGAATATGATACGCCCACTTGACCATTTCATGGTACAGCGGAATTCCAACCAAGACATTAAAGGGGAAAGTGACACCCAAAGAAGCTCCCAAGGAAAGTGCGGGATTCGCTTCAGGAATTGCAATCCGCATCGCAGCTGGAGCGGCAATGTAACTGGCGCTCGCATACAACACGGCCAATAATGTGCTGCCGCCCACTGATAGTCCCATGAGCAAGCCAATTGCCGTGCCGCCAGCCGCCGAGACGATAGGTAACAGGATGCCGAAACCAACCAAGAACGGGCCCGCACGCCTCAGGTCATCCACGCGAGACGCTGTCAACACGCCCATGCCTAAAAGGAAAAGCGACAGAAAACCCTTGAACATGTCGCCATAAAACTTGGTCAGCGAGGTATTTCCTTCGGCGCCCCATACCCAACCAATCAGTAACGCACCGACCAGCAGCACGATCGCCTTACCGGCCAGCACCTCCTGGGCAAGGACACGCCACTGCGTCTCGCGGCTGATTCCCTTGGCCAGCAGCACACCGATGATCAAGGCCGGAAATTCAAGGAAAACGAGGAAAACCGACATGTAGCCCTCGTAGTCGATGCCCGCCCGCGCCAGGTAAGACGCGCCAACTGCAAAAGTCACCACCGACACCGATCCATAGTGGGCAGCGATCGAGGCAGCGTCTGGGCGTGCAAGACGACCAAACCGGCGCAGGATGGGGAATGCTAACAACGGCGTTCCCGCGCTCATCAGCACAGCAACACCGATGGGCAGCAGGAGCTCGCTCACGGTAGCGCTTGCCAGTTCGATGCCCCCCTTCAGTCCAATGCCGATCAGCAGGTAAATGCTCAACGTATCGGACAGACCAGTTGAGAGCTTGAGGTCAGACCTCAACAGGCCTGCGAGCAGACCCAAAATGAAAAAGGCGACAACCGGATCGAGACTCATAGAGGTCTGCCTGATGCTGCTAGATTACGGTCTACATTTGCACCCGATAAGAGCATCCCCACTTTTCCAAACAACGGCGTCACAGGCGTCACTGCACCAAGGGCGTAGCGGCAGCCTCTATGTCGACGCCAAAAATGTCGGCACCGCCAGCCAGGAGTTGCATGTACTGCCGCAATGCGGTGACGTAGGCCTGCTGGCGTAGCGACTGTGTCACTGCTGCGCGTACCGCTTCAAACGGCTGCGCTTGACCAGCGTCGCGCGCCAAAACTTCAACCACATGCAGGCCAAACCGGCTGTGCACAAGGCGCGGGAGTACGCCCACCTCGGCATGACCAAAAATCTCTTTGGCGAACTCTGGCGCGCAGTCGGCTTGCGCCAGCCAGCCAAGGTCGCCACCGTCGGAACCGCTGGGGCAATTTGACATGGTGCTTGCAGCTTTTAAAAACGCATCTGTCAATGCCTGGCCATCATGGCAGCGTACGTCCAGCAACGTCGTCTCGGCCCGGTTGCGTAGCGCCACCACGTCTGTACCGGGAGTGACGGCAAACAAAATATGGCGTACCTGAACGCGCTCGCCAATGCAGTATTTGGCCTGGTGCGCAGCATGATAACGCCTGCACGCTGCTTCAAGCGGTTCAGGTTGCAGCAGGTTTTGCTCCAGCAACTGCTCAATGGCGGCACTGGCAGCTTCACCCAGAACGCCGTTGACACTGCCCGCATCAAGCGGGTCTAACAGACCTTGGGCGATAGCTCCCTGGCGCAGCAGTTCAGAATAGGCACGCTGGCGCAAGGTTTCAGGGTCGAGCTCTTCGCCCGGAGCGTGCAGAGCGATTGAGTTGATGGATGCAAGCTTCAGTGGCGGCACAGCAAGAGATAGGCTCATGATGGTTTCCTTATTGGCCTGCGTTGCGTTGGCGGGGGTCGTTGTGACCGGGTGGCACGTTTAACCGACGTGCACGCACCACCTGGTAAGGCCGAATCAGATAGGCCAGGCTGCCAAATCCGCTCCACACATGCACCAGTCGGCTAAATGGAAACAACAGGAAAATCGTCATGCCAAACACAATGTGAAACAGATAAGGCCAAGGCAGTGCCGCCAACGCCAGCGTGTTCACCTCACGCAGCGTAATGATGCGTTGCGCCCAATCGGCCAGGATCAACATCACACTGCCGTCGGCATGCCCCCATGAAAACGGCAACGTGATCAGCCCCACAACAAGTTGCACCCACAAAATCAGCAAAATCGCCAAGTCGGTTCTGTGGCTGGTAAGGCGGATACGGTCATCAAAGATGCGCCGGTAAATCAGCATAGACAGGCCAATAAAGCAGACGAGACCGGCAATGCCGCCCGCATAAATCGCCATGCGCTGCTTAGACGCGGCGTCCATGAAATAGCCATACACAGCATGCGGCGTCAACAAGCCAACCAAATGGCCGAAGAACAAAAACAAAATGCCGACATGAAACAGGTTGCTGCCCCAGCGCAGCAGGCCGGTGCGAAGCATTTGCGACGAATCGCTTTTCCAGGTGTACTGGTCGCGATCAAAGCGAATCAGGCTGCCGACGAGAAACACCGTCAGGCAAATGTACGGATAAACGCCAAACAAAAAACCATGCAATGTGGAAGTCATACGTGTGCTCCTTGGGCAGGCCGAGGCTTGCGAACAATATGGATGGGTTGCGGCTGGTTGGGGTTGGCCTGGCCTTTGGTAGAGCAGCCGTCAAACACGACTGGCTCTTCCCAGGCTTCGTCCATGGGTTCGTCAGGTGCAACAGTCACTGGCTTTGCCTTTTCGCCCGCCAGCTCCAGCAAGGCACCCAATACGCTGGCGTACCGGGTGTCACGCTGCTGCAGCGCGGCGAATATGGCATTAAAGATATGTGCCATTTCAGCCAGGAACTCGCGCGCCTCGCGCGGCGGCTGGGTAGAGGTGAATTCCAGCAGCACGGGCAGAAAATCCGGCATCTCGCCTTCGGCCAGGTACATGCCGGCTTTTCCATAGGTCTGCGCCAGATCGATCATGGCCGGCCCGCGGTCGCGCGAGTCGCCATGCACATGCTCGAACAGGTGCAGCGAGGTGGCCCGGCCCCGGTCGAACAGCTCGACATAGTCGGCCTCCAGTTCCAGCAGCGCCTTGCGCTGGAGAAGGTCGATCAACGCATCAAGCTCAGCCAGCCGCTGCGGCGCCAAGGCGCGCTCTTCATGCAGCGCGCCGCGCATATCGGCCAGGTCGCTGCGCAACTGGCCATCGGGATAGCCCAGCAGGCGTGCCAGCACGCGCAGGCTTTTCGATGCCTTGGGGGGATTGTTGAACAGTGCCATGCGTTAAGCCTCCACCTTGATGGGAATAGTGCGTTTCTTGCTGCCGCCAAACAGGCTGACATCGCTGATGCCGTCGGAGCAGCCGTTGCCAAATGAGAAGCCGCAACCGCCGCGCATGTCGAATGCGTTCTCGGCGTATTCGCGGTGGCTGCTCGGAATCACGAAGCGGTCTTCGTAATTGGCAATGGCCATGACGTGGTACATCTCCTCGACCTCGGCCACCGTCAGGCCGGCCTGCGCCAGCACCGCCAGGTTCTGCTCGTTGTCCACATGCTTGCTGCGCTGGTAGGAGCGCATCGCCAGCATGCGCTGCAGCGAACGGATCACCGGCGCGGTGTCGCCGGCCGTCAGCAAATTGGCCAGCGAGGCCCCCGGCGACGAGCGCGTCGGCACCTGGCTCGAGCTGCTCTACGACCAGGCCGCCCTCGCCGAGGGCGTCGTCGCCGACCCCGCCGGCATGGTCAAGCGCATCCAGTCCGTCCTCAACAACGCCATCAAGGTCTGAGCCGCACCCCGAACCCCACGAGCCGCCGATCCCGCGAGGGCCGGCGGCTCCTTCGCGTCGATGGTCACGGACATTCCACCGGCAGCGCCCTCGTCGAGGCCGACCGACCCATCCAGGTGATCGGCGGCAGCAAGTGCCTGTTCGCCCCGATCGACGTGTTCGCCTGCGACCATGGCGAGGAGTCCATCTTCCCGATCGAAACCCTCGCCAGGACCTACGTCATCATCCCGCCCGCCCAGTGCCCCGACGGTGCCCAGGAGAACCCACAGGTCGTCCGCGTCATCGCCAGCGAAGCAAACACCGCCCTCACCTTCAACCCCGACCAGCCAGTCGCCAAGCTGCTCGCCAACGTCGGCGACTTCGTCGAGCTCCCGCCCGGGACCGCCAAGTTCGTCGTCACCGCCGACAAGCGGGTCCTGGTCTCGCAATTCATGGCCAGCTCCGGCATCACCGGCAGCGACTGCGTCGGCATCTCGATCTACGGCCTCCAGACCGCAGGTAGTTACTGGTACCCCGGCGGCCTCGACCTCGCCCCGATCCCTCCGGGCTGACGTATGCTGCGAGGCGTGCTCGCCCGCGCCTCCGCCGTCGCCACCGTCGCCTTCTTCATGCTCCTGCCGGCGCTCGCCCACGCCGCGCCGATCGAGTTCGTCGAGCAGCGCCGCAACTTCATGATCTTCGACGACGTCGACGGCACCGTCGAGAACGCCAACTGGTTCAACCGCGAGCCGTTCTATCAGGCCTACTACCCGATCGAGGCGGGCTTCTTGAAAGCGCACGCCGACGACAGCCAGTTCATCGTCGTCTACACCACCTTTAGCCTCGTCAAGGGCGTCGGCGCCTTCTATCAATCTCTCGCCAACGACGTCGCCGGCATCGGCTATCAAAAGGCCGCCGACCTCGACCCGATCATCCCCGCCGAGTTCTTCGACGACACCCCCGACAGCCAGTTCCAGGGCATGTTGCACATGAACGACTGGCACAAATTCCTCCTGCCCGGCAACATCGGCTTCAACGACAAGTGGATCTCGCTCGTGTTCGGCCAGGAGCTCGGCCACGCGTGGCTGGCCTTCGTCCACGCCGAACTCGGCGACAGCCCCCCCGACGCGATGCTCGGCCGCGCCAGGGCCCACTGGAGCTTCTACCTCCACACCGACGGCTCGCCCGTCGAGGGCCAGCGCTGGACCGACAACGGCGACGGCAGCTTCACCGCCGCCAAGCTCGACAAGTATCAGTTCAGCGACCTCGACCTCTACCTCATGGGCCTCATGGGCGCCGACGAGGTCCAGCCGTGGTTCCTCATCGAGGACCCGCACGACTGCCCCGACTCCAACCTCGAGGACAAGGCCTGCGCCGACCCCTCCGGCCACAGCTTCAAGGCCGACCAGTACCGCGTCCACGGCACCCGCAAGGACATCACGATCAAGGACGTCATCGACGTCGAGGGCCCGCGCGTCCCCGCCTACCCCGACGCCACCAGCGCCTTCGACCTCTCCTTCATCCTCGTCAAGCGCCCCGGCGAGACCCTGTGCGACGACGAGCTCGCCGCCCTCGACGAGATCGTCGACCGATCGATCGCCGAATGGGTCGGTCAGACCCGCGGCCGCGCCACCCTCGTCAATCGCACCCACGTCGACACCGAACCAGACCCCGGCCCCGCCTGCGACATGCCCGTCGACACCACCACCGAAGGCACCACTGCCACCGAAGGCACCGCCACCGAAGGCACCGCCACGGGCGACGACACCGGCCCGACACCGACCACCGACGCCCCCGGCACCGGCTCGACCACCAACGACCCCGGCAGCTCGAGCAACAGCGACGGCGGCCAGCAGACCGAGTCCGGCTGCGGCTGCCGCCACACCCCCACAGCCCCGCTGCTCTCGACCCTGCTCCTCCCCCTGCTCCTCCCCCTGCTCCGCCGCCGTCGCAGCGCCTGAAGCCCTGTCACACCCACGAGACGGCTCCTGCGCGATCGATCACCCGGCGTCCCCCGACCCGCACCCGGGTCCGTATTCGTAGGCGCCGATGTCTGGCGGGCCGTTACGCGGGGCGCCGCGAGCGTCCGTCTCGGGGGCGGGCAGCGAGGCCGCGTCCGTCGCCGGGCTGCCCGCGAGCAGCGGGCGCACGACGGTGCCGTCCTGCTCGGTCGCCGGCCCGAGCAGGGGGTCGAGCTGCAGCGCCTGCCCGAGCGACGCGCTGCCGCCGTCCGGCGCGGGCCACTGAATGTTCGCGCCGCCGTCCTTGGGCGGATACCCGAACTGCCGCTCCCACGGGTTCACGCCGTCGTTGAAAGCGATGATGCTGTTGCGAAAGGTGATGTCGGCCGTGTCCGAGTTGAGCCAGAACGCGCCGCAGGCGACGCCGCCGACGTTGTTGACGAAGGTCGCGTGGGTGACGGTGACCCGCGCGCTCGCGGCCTGGTTGAAGGTCGCGCCGCCACCCCGGTCGCCCTCGGCGAGGTTGCCGGAGAACAGCACGTTCTCCAGCTCGACGTCGCCGGACCCGTCGAGCCACAGCCCGCCGCCCTGGTTGCGTGAGATGTTGTCGACGAACGCCACGCGCGCGGCCCGGAACCGCTGGCCGCCGTTCTCCACGGCCTCGATGTGCACCTTCATGCCGCCGCCCTGCGGGCCTCCACCGGAGCCCATCTCGACCACGTTGCGCGCCAGCAGGGTGTCCTCGACCGTGATGTTGTCCATCGGGTAGCCCCACAACAGCGCCGCTCCGCCGTTGGCCGCCGCGCCCGCGTTGTCCTCGAAGCGCGCGCGAAGCACCTCGATGCGGCCCGGTACGTCGGTGACATTGTTGTTGTCGCCCGGTCCGCCGCCATCGACGAACAGCGCGCCCGCGCCGTTGTGGGATACGTTGTGGATGAACACCGAGTCCTCGATCAGCGGCTGGGCGTGGATCGCATAGACCGCGCCGGACGGCATGCCGACGTTGTCGACGAAGCGGCAGCGTGCGACGTGCAAGTTGGTACCCGTCGCGCTGATCGCCCCGCCGCTAAACCCCGTGCTGCCCTCCTCCCCGAGATTGCCGACGAAGGTGCTGTCGTGGATGTAGGTCGTCGACTCGTGCAGATAACCGACCCGGATCGCGCCCCCCTCGCTGCTCTTGTTGCCCGCGAAGTAGCAGCCTCCGACCTCGACCTCGAGGTGCTCGCCGTTGAACGAGAGCGCGCCGCCGGAGCCCTCCGTGCGACCGGCGATCATCCGCAGCCCAAAGAACGCGAAGCGCCGCGGCTGCTCGTTGTTGCCGAGAAACAGCCGCACGGCGTCGCCGCCGTCGAGGGTCAGCCCGGGCGCCGCGCCGCCGTCGATCGTGACGCTGCGATCGAGCTCGATCGTCGACGCGAACGCGATGGTCTGCCCGGCGAGGGCGGGATCGAAGCCGATGACCGCGTCGGCCGGCGCCTCCTGCACCGCCGCGCGCAGCGACCCGGGACCGTCGTCGGCGGCCGAGGTCACGACGATCGTGGCTCGCAGCGGCGGCGTGAGACCACCCGCGAGCGGATCGAAGTCGGCCGGGGGGACGCCAGAGCAGCTCGGGCCCGGCCCCGCGCCGCCCGTCTCCTCCGTCCCCGTCTCCTCCGTCCCCGTCTCGCCCGTCGACCCGGCGCTCGTACCGTCACTGTCCGAACTCGACGTCGTCGTCACGCCGCCGGTGGTGCCCGGTCCGGTCCCTCCTGTGGTGGGTGTACCGGGGTCGCCACCGCTGCTCGCGTCGCTCGCGGCCGTCCCGGCGTCCGCGTCGCCCGACCCGTTCGCCCCGGAGCAGGAGAGAGACGCGACGAGTAACAGGCAGGGTGTGCTCGACCGTGTCCGTGGGGATGGCATTGCCCGAGGATACACCCGGCTCGCGAGCAGCTTCACCCGCGCGGTCGAGCGCTGCGCGGTCTCGTCGTCCGGCGCTGACCGGGGCCGTCCGAGCTACCACGTCATCGTCGATCAACCACCCATGACGGCGATCATGCCGGCGCGAGCGCGGCGATCGGGCTCATGCGGATCGCAGCGGCGACCGGCCACGCGCCCACGCGCGACGCACGACGGGCGGCGAACGACGCGATCGTCTTGCCCAGCTCGTCGGCGTCCGGCGAGAACACCGTCGCCACGTAGGCGAAGCCGATATCCTCGTAGTCGTCCTCGGGCTCGCTGTGACAGAGATATCCGCGACGATCGAGCCACAGCGTCCTGTACCCGCGGTACTGGGCGAGCTCGGTGACGAGACGGGCGACCTGGGGCTCCAGTGACACGACCTGCATGGCGCACCCATGACATGCCGCGATCGCCAGCACAAAAAAACGGCGAAGCTTCTAAAGCTCCGCGATCGCCCGCGCCATCACGCGCGCCGCCTCGAGCATCCTCGGCCCCGGACGGCCCGAGAAGCGCTCGTCCAGGCGATACACCCGCCCGGCCCGGCCAGCCGCCAGCCCCTCGAGGCCGGGCCGCGCGATGAGGTTGCCGGGGTCGAGCCTGTCCTCCGCGACCCCGCACCACGACACGAAGCACACCGCCGGGTCCGCCCGCAGCAATTCCTCGGTGGTGATCTCGACGCTGGCCGCGGCCCTGTCGGCGAACACATTGATCCCACCCGCGAGCGCGATCAGCTCGTTGCTGTAGCACGCAGCCCCCGGACTGAACATCGGACGCGGCCACCACTCGAGGTACACGCGCACCGGCGCCGCCGGCACCCTGGCCCGCAGCGCCGCGCGCTCGGCCATCATCTGCGCGCGCACCTCCGCCGCCGCCTCCTGCAACCCGAGGTCCCTGCCGACGATCCCGACCTCTTCCATGACGTCGTCCAGCGACCGCGGCGCGAGCACTCGCTGAGGCACCCCACGCACCCGCAACCCCGTGACGACGCGCTCCATCCCGGGGACGCTCAGCGAGCTCAGCGCCAGCGCCGGCGCCAGCGCGGCCACGCGATCGAGGTCGGGCCCGAGGTCCGGCCCGAGGCGCTCGCGCTGTGTCACCTCCGGCGGCCAGTCCGACGAGTCCTCGCAGGCGATCACGCGGTCGAAGGCCCCGAGCGCCCCGACGATCTCCGCGTTCGAGGGACACAGCGTGACGATCCTTGTGGCCGGCTGCTCTGGCACGTTCGCCAGCTCCGCCAGGGTGAACGGCCCGCGGGCGATCGCAGCGCCTGTCTCATCGGTCAGGTTCAAGGACCGCCCGCCGCGGGCCGCCAGCCAGGCCCGCGCCGCGAACACCAGGTCGTCATCGGCCGCGGCCGCGTCGACCTCCTGCCGCACCAGCGAGAAGCACGCCCGCGCGGACCGCCCTCCGTCGCGCGGTCGCAGCTCGAACGCCTGCACGCCCGGCTCCTGCGCACGCCCGGCGGGGGGTTCGGGCAGGCGCACCGCGACGAAGCGCGCCGTCTCCCACTGCTGTTCCGGCTTCTTCACCGGCCGACCCTCGCCCCCACGCCCCAGGGCGTCAAGCCTCGCTATCCTTGAACACTTGGCCAGTCATGATCCGCGTCCGGCAATGCGATGGCCGATCTCGGCAAGAATTATTGCCGTGGGTGCTGCGCATGATCCGACTTCGGCTAGGATGTGCGCGGCCATCCCCGGCCGATCCGTTCCCCCGACGAGGAAAGCTCCATGGAGATCTCCATCAAAGACGCCGCCGAGCTGCTCGGCAAGAGCGAGCGAACCGTGCGCCACATGGCCCAGACCGGTCGCCTGCCCGCTCGCCG
>ENA-OFCF01000293-OFCF01000293.1-metagenomes-genome-assembly--contig:-NODE-293-length-23151-cov-8.979001_pt1 | contig 23151 bp, 18 predicted proteins | sample MGYA00153387_OFCF01 | MGnify analysis MGYA00153387
GTATGCGCTTGGGGAGGGGGTCAGCGCGTATGCGCTTGGGGAGGGGGTCAGCGCGTATGCGCTTGGGGAGGGGGTCAGCGCGACAGACGATCAAATATGATGATTTCATAGAGGTGCGCAAGAATTATTTTACAGAATTATTTGCAATAATTTAACGAATTCAAATAGTGGTCGTGACCTAAGCTTGTTAAATTGAACGATTTTGAGCTCAAAAAAGCAAAAATTGCGCAGAAAATGTAGCCTATCTGAAAATAACCTCTCACGGTTATTGATTGATTATCAATGAAAAGCACTTCACGAAAATGAGGAGATATGTTTTTCATTAGATTTTTTAAATAAAAAATTTTACCAGTCCGCAAAGGAAAGGCTAAAAGCATCAATTCGTGGATGAATTGATCCATAAAGTGTTGGATTTCCAGCCTATGTTCTGTAAATCCAGGTGCTTCACCATCCACATTACCTAAAAAATGAATCACCACAAAATCATGAATACCAAAACCATTGCCCTCATCCTCGCATCTGCCGCTGCACTCGCATTCGTGCCGAGCTGCGCAAACGACCCCATCGTCCGGGCAAACTCAGCCTCATCCAGCGCATCGCAGATTTCTCGGGATTCCCGCGCGGCACTGCGCTCACTCTACGCCCAAAACCCCGGTGCCAGAGCGCTGGGCATCAATGCCAAAGCAGTGCTCGTTTTCCCATCCGTCGTCAAAGGCGGCCTCATCATTGGTGCTCAGGCTGGCAATGGAGCGATGATTCGCAACACCGGAGAAATCAGCGGCTTTTATCAAACCGCCGCAGCGTCTTACGGCCTTCAAGCCGGGATTCAGGAGTTTGGTTACGCGCTGTTCTTCATGGATGATGGAGCATTCCGCAATCTCCAGAAATCCGGTGGTTGGGAGATCGGTAGCAGCCCAAGCTTGGTCGTGGTGGATGCAGGAATGGCGACCTCTTTCACCACCACCACGATTGACAAGGGGACCTACGCATTTTTCTTCAACCAACGCGGTCTAATGGGCGGCCTCGGTCTGCAAGGCTCGAAAATCACCCGCATTCACCCACAACAGTAATCCGGCCGATCACGGGTCCGCGATGCCGTGGCGCTTAGCAAAATCCTCGGCGGCGGCTTTGTCTTTTTGCTCCAATTGGCTGTGGATGTTGCTCATGGCGCCCTTCTGCTTTGCTTCGGGCAGGGTCTGCGCCCACTGGGCCGCGACCTCTGGATCATACGAAGCCACCGTTTGCAGATAGGAAATGGTGGCGGCTTCTTTGGTCGGCCCAGCGGGTGACTGCGCCAGCCATTCACCGGCGGCTTTGTAATCATTTTGCGTCCAATTCCGCATGAGATTCTGGGTTGCGTCCTCCGTCTTCTGGGAGGCCAGCCAATCGAGCCATTTTCCGGTGTCGGCCTTGGTATGGTAGTAGCTCAGACTGTCCGTCAGTTTCGCAGTTTCCTCTGGATTCAGTTTGGAGTTTTCCAACCATTCCATTGACTTGGCATAACCATCTTGGGAAACTTTTGAAAACAATGCTTGCAAGCCCATTTGCAACTGTTGATCGGCTTTTTCTTTGTCTGCGATGTTAGCGGCTTGCTTGCGCAGCGCTGCCAGAACTTCCGCCTGCTTTTCCGGCGTGTCCGCAGCTCGGGCGATCTGATGGATATAAGAACGATTGTCCGGGTCCAGCTTGAGTTCATCCGCCAGTTGAAATGCTAGGCCGATGTCGTTCAGCGCGGTGCCTGAGACCACCGCACGCTTGGCGTCGTCCGACACTAGATCTGGATGTTTTTCGGCGTTTTTCTTGATCCATTCAAGTGCGGCAAGCGGTTGATCTTTGGCCCACTGTGAGAGCGAGGAGGAAAGCGCGTATTCGCTAATCGGGCTGTCCTTCATCAGGTCTGATGACTCGGTGAAAATCGCCAGTACGGTTTCCGGATGTTGCTGGGCGAGCATCATGATCGTGGATTCAATCATGTTTTTGCGCATTTCATCATCCATGTCCGTGCGGCCTCTCAGTTCGGCGATGAGCAATTTGAGTTCGGCGCCGGTCAGCGAAAGCATACCGTCCATTATTTCCATGATGCGCTTCTGCATGGCCGGATCCGGCTCTTTGCCGTTTTTTTCCATTTCCTTCATCTCCTTGGCGAAGGCCACGATCACGTTCGCGAAGTCCTTCACTTTTTTGTCACTGTCGCCGCGATCCCGAGCGAAGACCTTCCCCAGAGTGAAAGGTTTCGACAAATCCGTAGATACGCCGAGTGCGATCGCCTCCTGGGAAACGAGCCGATGCTTTTCCCGCAGAACTGATAGGACTCGGTGTTCTTGATTGCTCCAGAACGAACCGACAGCCAAAATCAAAATGGATAGAATGAGTGGAATCTTCATCGCAGTGATGGGTTAATTTTTGTAATCAGGCAGATTGCGGATTTCCTCTTGCAAGGTGGGGTCTTTGATTTTGTCGATCAACAGCTTGGCATCTCCCTTATTTTTTCCATACATCACACTCGAGTTTTTGAGGAACGAGACCAGCACCTCGTCATTGTCGGCTTTTTCGTGGTATTGCAGGACTAACTCGGAGGTTTTTTCAAAAGTAACGCCATCTTTCCAAAGTGTGCTGGCCAGAGCTTCTCCGGTGGCTTTGTCCACAACAGATGGCGACTGAGTGTTTGCCCATTTTCGGACTTTATCTAAAGATTCAACATTGATTTTTATTTCGTTATGCTGATTCAGCGTGTTTTGGATCATTCGCTCAACGATGGATTTTTTTTCACCTTCTGTGGCCTTCGTGCTGGTGATGAATCCATCGATCCGTTCGTAGCCGTCCTGCATCGCGAGCATGCTCACGGCATTGGCAAGAATGACGCCCACCTTTTCGACGGGCATGGTATCACGCACGAGCTTGGCATAGGCTGCCTCGTTTTTCTCAGGAAGATCGTGAAAGGAACCTTGTTGGAAAAAGTCCTTACGCTGCGTTTCTGGCATCGCTAACACACGGGCAGTTGCCGCTGCGGGATCGGTTTTTAACAACGCATTCACCAGCGCACCTTCAAAGCGCACGAGTGCTTGATTTTTACCATCCAGCGACTTGCTCACAAATTTACCCGCAGCAATCTGGGCATCGAGCCATGCGCTTGCAGCGGCAGGTTCGGTGTCGGCCCACTCTGATAAGGCCATGCTCAATTGCCAGTGACCACTGGAGTTTTCGTCGCCCATCGCGTCGGAAAAACGTGTCAGGACCAACTTCGGATCTTTTTGCGCCAGCGCACTGATGATCATGCCCTCCAACTGTTTGCGGGCGGCGTCTTCCAGACCCATGCCAGAGATTTCATCGAGTTGTGAGCAAAGTTCAGCTGCGGACATTTCCATCAAAATCTGATGGGTGCGCATCATTGTCCGCACGTCCGGCATCCTGCCGCTTTGCATGTCGCCCATTTTTCCTGCGAGGGTCTTCCAGTGGATCTTCTTGTCCTTCTCCGTGGCGTGATTTTCCGCCGTCCCGCACGGTGGTTCGCTAGTGTTTTTGAGCTGGCCGATACGCTCCGTGATGACGGCGATTTCTCGCTCCAAAGTCGCGGCTGATTTTTTCTGTGCAGTGATCCAACCACCGATCACAAGCGTGGTGAGCGCTGGGAAAATCCAAGGGTTCACTTTCATGTGAGGCGGACAGTGACAAGAAAATCGATAGAATGCCAATCTAAATTCTACCGACTTTTCCGGAAAATGCCGTCACTCAGGGAGATAGCCGCTTGATCGGCCATGCATCTTCAGTCCGTTGATAGAGAAACCGATCGTGCAATCGCGCTGGGCCACCCTGCCAGAACTCAAAGGCTTCTGGCACCACGCGGTAACCGCCCCAAAACGATGGCAAAGGGATTTCTCCCTGCTGGAATTTTTCGCGGATCTCAGCCAACTTCTGCAGCAAGAATTTCCGCGAGGTGATCACTTCGCTCTGGTTAGAAACCCACGCGCCGATCTGTGATTCACGCGGTCTGCTAGTGAAATATTTCAACGACTCCGCCGTGCTGATTTTTTCTGCGCGGCCTTGAATGATGACTTGTCGTTCGAGGGTGATCCATGGAAAGAGCAACGAAACTTTTGGATTATTTGCGATTTGTTGCGCCTTGCGGCTCGCATAGTTGGTGAAAAACACGAAGCCATCCTGATCATAATATTTCAGCAACACGGTGCGCTGCCACGGCATCCCAGATTCATCTACCGTTGCTAGAGTCATGGCATTCGGTTCGGGCACAGCCAATTCTGTGGCCTGATCAAACCATGCAGAAAACTGTGCAACCGGATCCACCTCGAGCTGCTCGCGTTTGAGCCCGCGGGCAGAATATTCTTTGCGGAAATCAGCCAAATTCATGCGCCATCCCTAGTCCCGGCTGCCCGCACATGCAAGACTATCGACGCCGCTGATCCGAATTACTGTCCCGCCATCCAAACTGCCACCTCGTGCCATGCAAAGACCCCGTTTTTGTCCCAAAAAATGTACCAAATCGGCAATCGTTTCTGCCCGTTACTCCGCCCCGAAGCCGACCAACTCATCCGCAACATCTGGGACGAAGTCGAATTCTCCCTCCGCCAGATCGCCGACGTGATTCCCCTGCTGGAAGCCTGCCCGAAAACGGCGCTGGACGAATTCGAAACCAAACAAGGGAATTGGCGGGAGAAGTGCCGTTTTAGGGGGCAAATTTGACATGTGTCAGCCATGTCTGGCCTTTATGCGGGTTTCGAACCGCGCCAAGAGTTCGGGATCCGCCCGGAATGTTGTTTGGCGCAGGTCGTCGAGCGCAGCGATGCCATCGATCAGCCCCCGCTCATCGGCGATTTCTATCAAGTTAAGTGTTCCGATTGGTATCAAGCCCCTAGACTCAGCCGCTCTGCGGCCCAAACGTTCGTCAATAAGCACGACTTTTACCTGTTGTTCGAGCGCAAGGCTGATCGCTTCGTTCTCACCCCTGCCAAGCTGAATCGTCTCGTCTACATGCTGAACAGGTGTGACGCGCAGCCAGTCTGGCAAATCCCGAAGCCATTGGCTAACCGCCTCCGGAGCCTTGGGATGCTGCAGTTCTTGCAGCACTGCGCTGGGGATAAGGACTTCACCAAAGAGCGAAGCAAGGACTTCAGCCTGCTCAATGATGATCAGGTAATTCAAAGGGGTGGTGTCTGCCACTACCAGACTCATCGCATTCATGCTTCCATGAACAGTCTGAGCGCCTGCGAGCTATGTTCCAGTTCCTCCCATGTTGGTTGCTGATTTGCACCGCAACGCTTGAAAAGAGCCTCGGCATCATGAAATCCAAGACCCAGCATTGCCGCAGCTTGCCCGCGCGAAACATTGCCTTCACGGTAGCTTTCGATGACAAGCATTTCTCGCGCACGACCTGCAGCATCGGCACGGTCCAAACCGAGCGGACGCTTCCAAGCATCGGGAATTTCGAGGATCAATGTCATGGCGGAAAACTACCTTGTGTGGCAGGCTTGGCAAGCGGACATTTTTTCAACGGCAGACCGAAGGGTGTCTGCGGTTCGTTTTCCTGTTAGTCTATTACTCATTGAAAGCGAACAGATTTGCGGTGATTTTTTACCACTGAGGCACGGAGAAGACAGAGGCCACTGAGCAGAACTAATAGGATATTTTCCGTGTGCTCCTCTTCCCTCCGCTTCTCCGGTGCGCCAGGCCAAGACTGGCTTCTCTATTGATCTGAAATGTGATCAACATGTTAAATAAGTGTCCAAGATGTAGCCAATCCGGCGCTGGTCAGTCTCTTGTTTCCGGCGGTGTCATGAAATCCTGCAACTTTCCTTTCGTCAATGAGTGCATTCCGGTGTAAATCCATCCAGGCAAGATGACCGCTACCTGAGTCTGGTGAATTCCGAGCAGGCCACAGAAATTCAGGAAATCGCAGAAACCGAAACTCTAATCGCCGCAGCGGACCACTTGGATGACTTCAGTGAAACCGAGTTGGCGAGCCTGATTGGTTTCTAATTAACAGCTTCCCCTGCATCATGGAAATCGGCAGTCTGTCGGCGTGAAGCCATTCCTGATTTTTGATCTCGACGGAACCCTCGTGGATTCCCTGCCCGGCATTGCCGCCTCGCTGAACCGTTGTCTAACCGCCCATGGCTTGCCGGGGCATTCGAACGATGCGATCCGATCTTTTATCGGCGATGGTCTAACCACTCTGATCCGCCGCGCGGTTTATTCAGGGGCAGAGCCCGCGCTGATGGAATCACTGCTGCACTATTACAAGGCGGATTACGCAGCCACTTGGGAAGAGGGTTCCGAGGCTTATCCGGGCATCCATGGATTGTTAGAAGAACTTCAAACATCCGGGTTCTCTCTTGCTGTTCTATCAAACAAAGTTCATGACTTCACGGTGTCGATGACGCTCCATGTATTTCCATCGATCCACTTTGCTAAGGTGCTGGGCCAACGCGATGAGATCCCACACAAACCCGATCCTGCTATGGCTTTTCAAGTTGCTAACACCATCGGAGCCGCACCGGAAAACTGCATCATCATTGGCGATTCCACCATGGATCTCCTAACTGCTTCCAGCGCTGGCATGAAGGCCATCGCCGTGAGTTGGGGCTACCATGATCGCGAACGCCTGATCGCAGCAGGCGCGACGCGCATCATCGATCACCCGTCGATGTTGCCGACACTGCTGGTTTGATTAGAGAAATTTTCCGGGGTTAAGAATGTTGCTAGAATCCAGCGCATTTTTGATTTGCAGGTGAACACCAAATGCCACCTCGCCGAGTGCCTGATGAACCCAGCGTTTTTTTGCTAGACCGACGCCGTGCTCTCCGGTGATCGCCCCGCCTTGTGCGAGCACCCAGTTGAATAAAAGATCTAGCGCCTGATCGGCACGTTGGCGAATCGCGGGGTCCTGATAGTCACCGACCATTAGATTGGTGTGGATATTGCCATCACCGGCATGGCCAAAACAGGCCACAGGAATTCCGGTTTCCTGCTGCATGAGGCGGGCGAATTCTACCAACTCAACGAGTTTGGAACGCGGCACGACGATGTCCTCGTTGAGCTTGGTGAGGCCGGTGTCGCGCAACGCGTAGGAAAACTCGCGGCGCAATTTCCAGATGCGTTCGCAGGATGACTCGTCAGGTGCACGCTCGATGAAACTCGCGCCGAGCGATTTTAGCAACTGATAGAGTTCTTCCAGTTCGGACGCCACAGCTGCTTTGCGACCATCGATTTCCACGATGATATGTGCGTTTCCCGGTGGGAAAACCTCTGCGCCGAGACGTTTGCGTGCGGCTTCGAGCGTGAAGGTGTCGGTGATTTCCAAGGCTGATGGCAGATGGCCCGCATTGAGAATCGCCTGCACCGCAGCGGCAGCCATGGAAAATTCTGGAAAGATCGCGGCCAGCATCGAGCGACATTCGGGCTTGGGAATGAGGCGCAGTGTAGCCTCGGTGATCACTCCTAACATGCCTTCTGATCCGGTGAACAAACCCACTAGATCAAAGCCGGTTTTATTTTTGTGCAGTCTGCCGCCGGTGCGCAAGATGCGCCCGTCTGCTAACACCACTTCAAGTCCCAAAACATAATTCCGGGTGACTCCGTATTTCAAACAACGCGGGCCGCCCGCGTTGGTGGCGATGTTTCCTCCTAGCGAACATTCTTTCAACGACGCAGGGTCCGGCGGGTAATCCCAACCGACTGCGCGCACCGCCTTTTGCAAATCGCGGGTGATCACGCCGGGCTGCACGATGGCCACGCCGTCTTCAGGATGAATGCCGAGAATTTGATTCATCCGCATCACGGAGAGCACGATGCCGCCGCAGACCGGCACGCATCCGCCGACGTAGCCGACGCCTGCACCCCGGGTGGTTACTGGGATGCCGTGCTCGCTGGCAAAACCCATCACTGCGGCCACATCCGCAGTGGATTCAGCGAAAACTACGACATCTGGCGGGTGGCTTGCCGACCACTTGTCACCGGAGTGGGAGGTGATGACCTCCGCTGCGGCGGTGACTTTTTCCCCGCCCAGCAGGGAAACTAGAGGCTCAAACCAATCGACAGTTGAGGTGTTCATGGAAAATTTAAGGAGTCACCGGAAAAGGTCGGCTGGTTTGCTTTGCTTCGTCAACTCTGGATCCAAATTTCAAGAGCTGACCGAAGTGCTGCCGTTGAAGTAACAGCCGCCCTGTATCGGAATTTCCTGATGAGGGAAATGAAACGCAGGCAAAATGCGATTCACCCGTGGCAAAAGACGCCACTTTTTTATTTCATTTTCCGATTTAGGATTATTCGTTTTTTGGGGCCTTTGCTGGGGCCTTGGTCGAAGTCTTCGCTGGAGCCTTGGTCGAGGCCTTGGTTTCAGGCTCCTGCGGTGCGATAGGCTTGTCGGATTTGATTGTTTTGAGTTCAGCTTTTGCGGCGGTTAGTTGCGCCTCATTGAACGTTTCGGAGATTTCGTTCGCGAGTTTTTCGCCGTCTTTTTCACCGCGTTCGGCGGCGAGAGTGGCAAGCGCCCATGCTTTGATTGGGTCTGATTTGGTGCCGACGCCTTGATTGACGAGACGCGCCAATGCCAGAGTCGCCGGTCCATGGCCTTGTTTGGCGGCTAATGTGTAGAGTTGGCCGGCGTTTTCGAGACTCTGTGGCAAACCGCCAGCGCCGCGTTCGTAGAGAGTGGCAAGATTGTTCTGGGCTTGTGCAAAACCGTTTTGTGCGGCGCGGGTCAACCAAGCAACGCCAGCGGGAATGTCTGCGGCCGAGAGTTTTCCAGATAGGTAGAGCAAACCGAGTTCGTTTTGAGCTTCCACGAGATTGCCATTGGCAGCCGCTAACAAGTGACCATAGCCGGCAAGTATGTCGGGCTTTTCAGCGCCGAGTGATTGCACGGCGAGACGAAAGCTGGCCACGGGATTTCCGGCTTCTGCGGCTTTCTTGAGCAGCAGAATTCCGCGTGTGAGGTCTTTTTCAGTGCCTTTGCCTTCCAGATAGAAATCTGCGTTGCGCAACATGCAATCGATCTGGCCGGCGTCCTTGCCTCGCTCATATTCTGCGAGTGCTGCTTTGAGATCCTTTTTGACGTTTTCCTCGTAATCGCCCAACGCAAGATAGGCAGAGTATTCCTTGGCTTCGATCGCCTTCTTGAGCCACTCACGGCCTTTTTTTTCATCGCGGAGAGTTTCATCACCACTCAACAAGCGGGACCCGAGCGCGGCCATCGCGCCAGCATTGCCAAGCCCCGCAGCTTTGGCGTAGTTGGCAAGTGCTTCCTTCAAATTCTTCAATTCGGGAAAGCCGAATTGACCTTCATAAAACCGCGCGACCAACAATAATGAAGTCGCATCTCCGGCATCAGCCGCACTTTTCCACCAAAAAATCGCTTTGTCGGGGTCTGGCGTGGGAGTGAGGCGGCCGCGCAGATACGCTTCACCGAGAATGCGGCCTGCGACTGCCGGGTCATCCTTGGCTGCGGTTTCGAGATCTTGGCGGGCTTGTTGGCGCTCATCCTCTTTCTCTGAGGCGAGTAAAATAAATGCCATGCGATAAACGGCATCCTTGTGCTTTCCGTCCACCGCTTTGCGATAGTATTCTAGCGCTTTTTCTTTGGATGCGGCATCCACCCCCTTGCCAGATTCATGGGCAAAACCAAGCAGGTAAAGGGCGTCGGCATTGCCAATTTCAGCCAGCGGAGTGGCCAATTCCACAGCCTTGGCATGACGCCCAGATTGGAACGCATCCATCGCTTCCTTGGCAGGACCTGCGGCCTCTGCCGGGAGCGCCGCAGTGCTGTCGGCAGGCAGTGAAACCGCCGCATGTATCGACATGCCGAGGGATAACAAAAACAACAGACTGGAAATGAGGTGATGACGCATGGCTACTTCATGAGCCATGATTCATAAAAGACAAGTAGGATTTGCCTGAGACAAGCGACAACCCAGTGGCAAAATCTATCAGCCTCGCGAGCATTTGCCTGTGGATCACATCAACCGTGCACCAGCTTCAGCGAGTTCCGAGCGCTCGCCGCGATTGAGGGCGATGTGCGCGACGAAAGGCTGGCCCTTGAGACGGTTGCGAGTGTAAACCAAGCCGTTGCTACGACTGTCCACGTAGGGATTATCGATCTGCGCCGGATCGCCGACCATGACTAACTTTGAATCTCGGGACATGCGGGTGACGATGGTTTTCGCTTCTTGAGGCGTGAGCTGTTGGGCTTCATCCAGAATGAAAAATCGGTTTGGGATCGAGCGGCCACGGATATAACAAAGCGCCTCAATTTCCAAAATCCCTTGTTCCATCAGAATTTCGTAAGGTTTTTTAATCGTGGCTGGTGAGTTGTTAGTGACTTTTTGCTGCTTGCGGCGCGGTCCTAGCGGCGCTGCTGGGCGCATCAAGAGATCGAGAGCATCATGGATCGGTTGCAACCAAGGACGCATTTTTTCATCGAGCGAGCCGGGGAGAAACCCGAGTTGTTCGCCCATCGCCACCACCGGTCGGCTGACGGTGATGCCATTGTATCGGCGGTTAAAAATTTCATGAAGGCCGGCTGCTACCGCCACCAAAGTTTTGCCAGTGCCGGCATGGCCATAACAGGTCACCAGTGAGATATCTGGATTGAGCAGCGCGTCGATCAAGCAGCGCTGACCGAGATTGAGTGGCTTGAGCGATTGGCCGTCGGGGATCTTAAGAACCTCCGGGCAATCCAGTCGGACGAAGTCACCCTCGGCGTTGAATCTGGCAGGAATGGTTTGTTTTTCCCCCGCTCCCAATAACACATATTCATTCACCGCGATTCCTTGGACTCTGTCCTCTTCAAGGCTCAATGTTCCGGTGCTGGCAAAACGCTGAAGTTCGTTAGGGTCCACCTCGATCCGCCGCACTTCGTAGTTAGACACCTCACGCGCATCGACTTTGTCGTTCAGATAGTCTTGGCATTCGATGCCCACGGCGCGTGCTTTGAGCTGCATGTTGATGTCCTTGGTGACCAGCACCACGGGCGCAGCATTGTGCTGCATGAGCAGCAGGCAAGCGGCTAAAATCCGGTGATCTACCCGCTCGCGGTCCGGGAAAATCCGGTGGAATCGATTGAGTTGGTCCGAGTTTTTCGGGCAACTCGCGGGATCGTAAATCACCAGCCGCACTGTGCCGCCAAAGGGCGTGGCCACACCCCGTGTGACCGCTTCTGAACAGGAAAACATTTCCGTGAGCCGACGGTGAACACGGCGTGCATTCGCCCCGCGCTCCGTTTGCTCAGATTTAAACTTATCCAGTTCTGCTAGAACATCCACTGGGATGCACAAGTGGTTTTCCTTGAAGCGTTCCAGCGATGCCGGATCGTGCAACAGGACATTGGTGTCCAGGACGTAATTTTTGACAATCTGCGAAGGTGCCGTTAGACCGAAATCCGCTGGTTGCGGTATGTCGGCCCCCGCTCGCCGTCGTTTGGCCAAACTTTGATTTTCGGATGATTCTTCAAACAGTGGGCATTGAGCCTCGTCGGAGCGATGGATCATGGGAGATGGCGGATGAGTGGGATGCTGTGACGGGTGTTAGGTAACGCCTTGCCAGCCCGCCGCCAGCATTGCGTGGTGCCAAATCGAGGCCGCGAATCTCGGATTTTTTTTATTCAAGATGTCCTTACTATCTCCAGATTGAATCCGATGACAACCTAAAAACCGTGGATTTTTCGCCTCACGAAATAGGCAAAAAATGATCAGACCGATGTGTCCGCCGCATGAGTTGCTGCAGTTTCGGAAAACCGCCTTTGACGTCGGCGCGGTGAGACCGCATGTTCCGCCCGCCATGGCTTTTGCCGAAATTTTTCCAGATCTTCTCGAACAACCGACGCCGCTAATGCGACGCTTCGCTCGTTTGCTCGACGAAACGCATGGCGGACCGTTGGAAAATTTGGCGCGACTCAGTCAGCAAACGACACGCCGTCATTTCGGCCGCACGATGCGACTTTTCGCACCGCTTTATGTCTCTAACGAATGCGTCAACAACTGCTCATACTGCGGGTTTTCGCGCGATGCTGGCATCTTGCGCACCACGCTTACGGTCGAACAGGTTGTGCGGGAGGCCAGGCACCTGCACGGCCTTGGTTTTCGCAACATCCTGCTCGTCGCTGGCGAGCATCCGAAATTCATCACCGACGGCTATCTACAGGACTGCCTTGATGCCGTCAAATCGTTCATTCCCACGCTCGCCATCGAGGTCGGGCCAATGGAAGACGAGCAATACACCGAGATCGTCGCGCATGGTGCTGAGGGGCTGGTAGTCTATCAGGAAACCTACGCCCGCGATGTCTATCAGACGCTGCACACTGCCGGGCCGAAACGCGATTTTGATTGGCGGTTAGATTGCCCTGAGCGGGCGTATGCTGGTGGATTCCGCCGGATCGGCATCGGTGCGTTGTTCGGCCTAGCAGATTGGAAAACCGAAGCATTGTCGCTGTGTGCCCATCTGGAATATTTATACAAACACTGCTGGAAAGCGCAGCTCACCGTTTCCTTTCCGCGCATGAGACCCTACGCCGGAAACTACGAATACACGCCGGACTCTCGCTTGTTTCTGCCAGATAGATCATTCGTTCGACTGATCGCGATATTCCGAATTTTGTTTCCACAAGTCGGCATCGTTGTCTCCACTCGCGAGCCGGCACCGTTGCGAGACGCGATCGCCAGCCTCGGAGTCACGCACATGTCCGCTGGCGCTCGGACCGAACCCGGCGGCTACACCGGCGCGGGCAGCGATGATTTGCACCTCACTGTGAAAGGGCGGCGCGTCGAGTTAGAGCACAAATCGGGCGCGGAAAAAGCCACCGAGCAATTCAAGATTCACGACACTCGATCCGCTGTGGAAATAGCTGCGATGCTCCGCGCACAGGGCCTTGATCCCGTGTGGAAAGACTGGGATCAGGCCTTGCTGGCTCATGCCTGAGTCTTCTGACGCATCCGCACTTGCCAGCCTGCGCCGCGTTTCCCATGCTCCGCTCATGCTCAAAACCGCCGCCGCTCTCAAATCTTTGTTGCTCGAAAAATCCGTCCGCACCGGCAACTTCACCCTCGCCTCCGGCAAACAAAGCGATCTGTACATCGACTGCCGTGTCACCGCGCTCGATCCCTTTGGCGCCAATCTCATCGGCGATCTCGCGTGGCACGCCGTGCGCTCAAAAATCCACTCGGAACACCTCAAAATCGACGCCATCGGCGGCATGACGCTCGGCGCAGACCCGATTTCGCTCGCCGTCGGCATGACCTCCGCCAGCAAACATCCCGACGAAGCACTGCAAGTTTTCACCGTCCGCAAAGAACCCAAAGGCCACGGCGCGGGCAAACAAATCGAAGGAAACTTCAAGTCTGGCGACAACGTGATCGTCGTCGATGACGTCATCACCACCGGCGGCTCGACCCTCAAAGCCATCGACGCCATCGAACGCGAAGGCGGGAAAATCGCCTTTTGTCTCGTGTTAGTGGATCGCGAAGAAGGCGGTCGCCAAGCCATCGAAGCCCGCGGCATCCACGTGCTGCCGTTGTTCACGCGAACGAATTTGTTAGGGGATTGAGAGTTAGAAAGTTGCGATAATGGTTGCCATTTCCTGCCATTTCGCAGTGTTCCTAACACAAATTTTCCTTTGCGAGCTCCCGGGGTAAATTCGCAAGTTACCGGGGAATATTTAGAGTTGCGTGGCGTTCAAGATTCGCAGCGAAAGCTTAATTATCCAGCGTGGCAGCAGAGCTTTTGAGCGATTGGATTTCGACCCGGGCTCAAGATGCTTTCGTTGAAATGTTGATACACGCCACTTGAGTCGTCATCGACTTTAGAAAATAGGCGGCGAATGGACTGCACACCAGAAACCTCATACAATTTTGAATAAATACAAAATTGAATAAATTCAGTGAAAGAGGACCCACCCGACGATCGCCTTCAGCTTGACCACGACTTCTCCTTCTTACTGCCGATGATGCTGAATGAAATCAGGGAGGTGCTCAGATCTCGCTGCCATCAAAAATTTATCTTTGCGGAGGTCCACTTGGACTTATCCATTTTAAAGATCGCATTTGATGTGTAAGATTTAGATTCGCTCTCCCGTTACGGGCTGTTCACTATTTTCCCATGATCCACCGAATTTCCATTTTCAGCATCCTGATCCTCGTTGGGTGTGATGTGTCGCCACGAAAATCTGCTCCTCAGGCGGAGGAAATCAAGCTGCCAGAAAAGATTTCCTTCAACGAACACGTCCAGCCGATCCTATCAGAGTATTGTTATCACTGCCACGGCCCGGATTCTAAAACTCGGCTGCCTGAGGATAGGCCGCTGCGACTCGACCGTGTGGAGGATGCATTCGCGCTGCGCGAAGATGGTCGCCCCGTGATCATCAAAGAAAATCCGGCGGATTCTAAACTCTATCAACTCATCGTCACGGCGAGTCCTGACACAATCATGCCGCCGCCGAAAAGCCACAAGACGATGAAGCCCGCAGAAATCGCTCTGATCAAACTCTGGATCGAGCAGGGCGCACCATACGAAAACCATTGGTCGTTTACACCCGTTAGCAAGCCCACCTTACCAAGTGCAGGAGCTGACTGGGCGATCAATCCGATCGACCACTTCATTGCGGAAAAACTCGACGACGCCAATTTGAAACCCGCGCCAGCTGATGATCTCAATCGCTTCTGTCGCCGTCTTCACCTCGACCTAACGGGATTGCCACCGTCTCCTGATGCGCTCGAGGCTTTTGTGAAAGCAGCAAGCATTGACCCTCAAACCACCATCAATCAAACGGTGGATCAACTGCTTGCCACGCCAGCCAGCGCCGAGCATTTTGCTCGTCATTGGTTAGACGCCGCGCGTTATGCAGACACCCATGGCATCCATATCGACAATTACCGCGCCATTTGGCCTTACCGCGATTGGGTGATTCGCGCATTCCAAACGAACATGCCGTGGGACCAGTTCACTACCGAACAAATCGCAGGCGATATGCTGCCGGACCGATCGCTGGATCAACTCGTTGCTACTGGATTTAGCCGTTGTCTCGCCACCACAGGCGAGGGCGGCGCGATCGGTGAGGAATACGATGCGATTTACGCCAAGGACCGCGTTGATACCATGTCAGCAATCTGGTTAGGCCTCACTACCGGATGCGCAGCATGTCACGATCACAAGTTCGACCCTATTTCCACCAAAGAGTTTTACTCACTAACAGCATTTTTCCGCAACACTCCCATGACGTCGTTGGATGGCAACCTCGCGGAGCATCCACCGAGTGTTTTTGTTCCCGCTCGCGAAGATCGAGAAATCTGGACCGCCCTCGAAGCAAAGATTTCTAACGTGGAAAAAGAATTGGCAGAACGCAATGTGGCAGCACGTTCTGATTTTGAATCATGGCTCACCACCGCTGCGAGTAATAACTCAATACCGGGAATTGATTTTAAAGCTGCGATTCACCTTCCGCTATCGGAATCAGCCGGGCCACTTCACGGGAGCGTGGATGGTGAAAAACGTGAATGGGCAGCAGACGTAGAGCGCATTGATGGCCCGTTAGGAAAAGCACCCATCATCAGCGGCACGCCGATTGAATTGGGTGATATCGGCGGATTTTCTCGCAAGGATCGTGTATCATACGGCGGATTCATCTGGGTAGAGGAAACTCCTACAGGATCTGTAGTGGCTCGTATGAACCCAGAGATGTCTAACCGAGGTTGGGACCTCCACTTGATTAACGGGCGCCCAGGCTTTCATATTACTGATACATGGGACAGCTCTGCTAACACAATTTTAGCCCAAGACCCACTCAAGCCTGGTGAATGGCATCACGTGATGATCACCTTCGATGGCACTCAGTCCAATCTCGAAGCAGGAGCAATTTTCGTCGATGGCAAACCGATCAAGGCAACAACCGAACCCAGTTCTCTGGGCGACACGATTGAAACCAATGTGCCTTTGCGCCTTGGCGCCCGCCACAAGGATGACTTCAAACTCAGTGGCAAAACTGGTTTCCAAGATTTTCGTTTCTATCGACGAATATTGTCACCACAAGAAATCCTTCAGATCGCGGAAATCAACCGAGTTCAATACGGTGTTTCACTTCCCGCTGACAAACGTAGCAAAAGTCAGCTTGATTATCTTTATAGTTACTACATATCTAACATAGATATTGCCTCGCGAGAAATCAAGACCCGACTCGATGGATTGAAAGCCCAGCAGGAAATTCTGCGTGCGAAAGGTTCCGTATCTTTGGTGATGGAGGAAAAAAAGGAAGAGCCTTACGCGCATGTTCTTACTCGCGGCATTTATTCTTCGAAGGCGGAAAAAGTCACACCCAGCACACCTGCGGTATTGCCGCCGATGGCTGAAGACGCACCCAAAAATCGTTTGGGTCTTGCCCGTTGGTTGAATGATCCAGCTAACCCACTGCCAGCGCGTGTGACAGTGAACCGAATGTGGTACAGTTTCTTTGGCACTGGTATCGTGGAAACTAACGACGACTTTGGGATCATGGGGGCACGACCAAGCCACCCGAAATTGTTGGATTGGTTGGCCGCAGAATTTATCGATTCAAAATGGAATCAACGACACATCACTAAACTCATCGTGACTTCCGCAGCTTACCGCCAGTCCGGGGTGATTTCTGCGGAAAAACTCGAAAAAGATCCATCAAATCGGTTGTTGTCGCGTGGACCACGTCATCGCTTAGACGCAGAACAAATCCGCGATCTTGCGCTTTCGACGTCGGGCTTGTTAGTCGCCAAGACCGGAGGACCTTCGGTTAAGCCGTATCAACCAGAAGGAATCTGGGAAGCCGTGGCCATGGCACAGTCTAACACAAAAACATATCTAGCAGACAGTGGTGATGGGCTTTACCGTCGCTCGCTTTACACGATCTGGAAACGTACCGCCGCGCCGCCATCCATGGAAATTTTCAACGCGCCTGCTCGCGAGTCGTTTTGCGTGCGACGGGACCGCACGAACACTCCATTGCAGGCGCTCGTGCTGTTAAATGATCCACAGTTCATTGAGGCAGCACGAGAACTCGCTGCGAATGCACTCAGATGCGGCCCGGAATTCGACACACGTTTGAACTTCATCACACTCCGACTGAATGGCCGAGAATTTAACCATGATGAAAAAGAGTTAGTGAGGAAATCTTTTGATGCCTGCTTGGTTGAGTTTAAGCAAAATCCGAAGAACGCCACAGAACTCATCAGCATTGGGGCCAAATCGCCGCCTAAAGATGCGGACCCTGCGGAACTTGCTGCATGGACACTTATTTCTAGCCAAATTCTCAACCTTGATGAAACGATCACTCGCTAAGACACGATGAACCCTCTCGAATTCCACAACACCGCCTACAGTCGCCGCCAGTTTTTCCGCAAATCCGGCACTGGTCTCGGCATGGCCGCGCTCGCTTCATTGTTAGGCAAAAGCTCGGCCTCTGTCACAGATTCATTAGAAAATCGGCTGCCACAAATCGCGCCCAAAGCAAAACGTGTGATCTACATTTCACTCATCGGCGCACCGTCCCAACTTGATCTCTTTGACTACAAGCCCGATCTTCAAAAGCGTTTCAAAGAAGACCTCAACGAGTGGCTGAAATCGCAAGGTGAACGCCTCACCGGCATGACTTCCGGCCAGTCGGCGTTTCCATTGGCTCCTACGATTTTTAAATTCAACCAACACGGTCAGTCCGGCACTTGGATCAGCGAACTGCTGCCTTACACTGCAAAAATGGCCGATGATTTGTGCGTGATCAAATCGATGCACACCGATGCCATCAACCACGAGCCAGCAAACCAGTTAGTTTACACTGGCTCGATGCAGGCAGGCAAGGCATCGATCGGATCGTGGCTTTCATATGGGCTTGGTTCGATGAACGAGGAGCTACCAGCATTTGTCGTGCTGCACGCGACTCACAGCTCACCGTATTCTAACGTGCAGGCAATTTCTTCACGGCTCTGGGGTTCTGGATTTCTTCCGGGAAAATATTCGGGTGTTGCGCTGCGTTCGCTTGGCGATCCGGTGCTGTTCCTCAAAGATGCTCCAGGTATTTCCCGCGAGCAGCGTCGAGTTATGTTAGACGGGCTCAATGAACTGAATCGCCGCTCGTTTTCTGCCATCGGCGATCCAGAAATCGAGGTCCGTATGCAGCAGTACGAAATGGCTTTCCGAATGCAGTCTTCTGTGCCGGAACTCACAGATCTATCCGGCGAGCCTGAAAGTGTCTATCAGCTCTATGGTGACGACAGCAAAAAGCGTGGCACCTTTGCCAATTCTGCGTTGATGTCGCGGCGCTTGCTGGAACGCGGCGTGCGGTTTGTGCAGATTTTTCACCGGGGCTGGGACCAGCATGGCTCACTTCCGCGCGACCTCGCTTCTCAGTGCAAGGATGTGGATCAGGGATGCTACGCACTGATTCAAGATTTGAAACAGCGAGGAATGTTAGAAGATACACTTGTCGTTTGGGGTGGCGAATTTGGCCGCACCATTTATTGTCAAGGCAACCTAACGGAGAAAGACTATGGCCGCGATCACCATCCCCGTTGTTTCACCATATGGATGGCAGGCGGCGGCATCAAGGGCGGTCAGGTCTATGGCGAAACTGATGAGATGTCTTATAACATTGTGCGCGATCCGGTTCACATCCGGGATTTACATGCCACCATTCTCCACGCCCTCGGGATGGAACACGAACGATTCAGTTTTAAATTTCAAGGACTCGACCAGCGACTCACCGGCGTTGAGCCAGCCAAAGTCATACAACAACTTTTTGTCTGATAGAAATCAAGTCCATCATATCTTGCGGCGGGATATCACGATGAATATCACCAAAGCCGCAGCGAATATCGCCGACTGCCAGAGCAGAGCTGCCTCGAATGCCATTGGTCCTTGTTGCCGGAAACTTGCTAGAAGAAACGAGAATCCGAGCGAATAAATACCGTAGCCTAAATTGAAAACCAGCCCTTTTACGCTGAGCAAAGTGGCGCGCTGGTCCGTCTCGGCCACGCTGTGAAGGAAGCGGCTCACCGTGAATCCAACAAAGCCGAGCAGCATCATCAAAATCACTGCGGGCAACAGGCCAGCCACTGGCCATGCTTGAGCTAACAAGATGAGCGCGACCGCTGCCACCACTCCGCAGAGCGAAAGCGTAGCTGCCGGCGAGAAGCGGCGGTTCACCTTAGTCGCCAGCGCGGGAATGAACCAATTGCCCACCGCAATCGCAGATCCGATTAGGCCGAACGCCCACGCGGGTATTCCAATCATGCGATAGTATTCACTGCCCAAGGTGGCAAAATTTCGTGCCACACAATCAACCAGCAGCCCGCCTAGCAGAACTATAGCGATGCTGCGCGTCGTGAAAACTTGCCGCGTAGTTTTAATCGTTAGAAACAGTGCTGCCTTGCACCGGGCTCTTGCATGACCACCTTTTGGCGCGGATTCCTCAAAGCGCAACGCGATGGACAAACACGCGATCGCCTGTAGGAAAACCAGCGCCACTGGCAGACGGCGCGAGACGTCGTTAGAAATCTCCATCGAGTCTGGCGCGATGCGATTCCACCATGACGGATCATAGAGTAGGGCGCCTAACGTCATCGCGATGAGAAATCCGGCGGAGCGCCAACGCATCGCAGTAGCAAGCACCTCGTCCCATGCCGAAGCACGGTTCTCTTCTGGTAGAGATTCATAAGCGATGGCTTCATCTGCGCCGCTCGCTGACGCTTCCGAAACGCCTGAGAGGAAGCGATTCAACAAACACATTCCAAATAACAGCCAGCCGCCATCTTTCGGTGCAAATAACAACACCGCCATTTCGATCACCATCAGACTGGCGGAGAAAACCAAAAGTTTTTTCCTGCCAAGGGTGTCCGCGAGAGCACCGGACGGCACTTCGAAAAGAAAAACTGCTGCCGCCCAGACACCATTGAGAAGCACGTATTGATCCAATGTTAGACCAAGATCGGTGAAGAGAATGGCCAGCACCGGATAGTAAGCACGCGCATTGTAGAGCATTCCAAACCAAACAAAAAGTTGGGCATTGCGCTGCTCGAAAGGACCGGTGCGATGAAACAAGGACGTCACTTGCATGGTTTCGCACGACAGATTCTTGCTGGCAAGGATCGATCTTCGAGCACTGCTCAACGGAAAAATCCTCTTGATTTCATAACGATATCTTCGACCTTATGAAGTCTTGGCAGTATCGTCTGACTCACATTCTTATTTCACTATGACACCACCTCGCATCCTCGCCTTTGGCGGCAGCCTCCGCGCCTCATCGTTCAATCAAAAACTCGCCGCCATCGCTGCCCGCGGTGCACGGGGCGCAGGTGTGCAAGTCACGCTGATTCGCCTGCGAGATTTTCCACTGCCTCTCTACGACCAAGACGTTGAAGACACCGGAGGCATTCCAGAAAACGCCGCGAAACTCAAAGCACTTTTTGCCCAACACGATGGCCTCATCATCGCCTCACCAGAATATAACAGCGGCATCACCGCCGCCTTGAAAAATGCCATCGACTGGGTTTCGCGTGCGACCGCGCCGGATGAAGCTCCGCTCTCGGTGTTGCGAGGAAAGACAGCGGCCATCTTGTCCGCATCACCTGGTGGATATGGCGGCAGCCGCAGTCTCACACAACTTCGAACATTGCTAGAAAACATCAGCATCACCGTGTTGCCTGACCAAGTTAGTGTGCCGAAAGTCCATGAAGTGATGGATGCCGATGGCGAACTAACCGATGCAATGTTACAGTCCTCCGTTCTATCACTCGGTGCCGCGCTCGCTAAGGCTCTCGGATAACAAGTGGACGATTTTCTCAAAAAACCCAGACTCCGTTGAAATCAAAATTTCTGCGAATCACGTTTTTATTCATTTTTCCCGCGTGTCCAGTATCTGCTGCATGGAAGGATGAGATTGGTTTTACTCGGCTGCAACAATTAGCGGAGGCGGGGCTTCCGGCCGGAGTTTTGCCGACTTCTCTGCTTCAAGGATATTCACATATCGAAGCCTCTGAATCTGGATTTAACATCATTTATGCGCCAGACATCACCAATTCCATGTTCAACGGAATCATTTTTAGCCCGAGTTCCATCACGCCGCCGTATAGCAACCACGCGCTGCGTGTGGCCAAGAATTACTACAGCCCTTCCAGTTTGTTACCCATCATCGCTTATGTTCCTGTCGATCTCTATCATGCAGACGATTGGCTCAACACGGATTTCCTCAGAACGGCAACCACGAGTTTGCCAGCAGTCGAAAACCGTGCAGTGCAGAACCACAGCTGGATTATATCATTCGGTTGGACTCCTTCGCAGATTGAGGAAGCGAACATGCGTCTCGATTATGCCATTCACAACCAAGGTTTCGTCTGTGTGGTGGGCGAAAATAACGGGGCGTCTATCAGATTGCCTCATTTTTTAGGCCAAAGTTATCACACGATTTCGGTTGGGCGTGACGACGGCCTGCACAGTGCTGGACTAACTGATTTTGATGGTGTTGGCCGAATGAAGCCGGACATTGTCGGACCCAGCGCTGCTCCGGAAAACGCTACGAGTTTCACTACCCCGATGGTTGCCAGCGCATCAGCATTGCTTTCTGCAAAACTATCTGCTGCGCCCTATTCGCTTGCCAACGTGGATCGTCCGCGCGTCATCAAAGCGCTGCTGCTTGCCTCCGCGACAAAGGACACCTTGGCGGGCTGGGATCACACCAGCACCGCGCCGCTCGATAACATCTATGGTGCGGGTGAGCTCAATATCCATCATGCCTATCAGACTTTAATTGCGGGAAAAGCGATTTCTAACAACACACAATATGGCATTCGCGGTTGGGCTGCACAGACGGTAAATGCAAACTCTGCTCTAACATATTATTTCGCTATTCCTCCGGGTGTTCCCTCCACTCCTTTCAGCTCTGCCCTGATTTGGCATCGAAATGTGACCACGAATCTCACAGGAGGCATTAAGAATGGAATTCGCACGTGGGAGGCAACCCTCGCCAATCTAAATCTGCGCCTCTATCAAGCCGATGGCATTAACCTTGGCAGCTTGTTATCTGAAAGCATCAGCGGTGTGGATAATCTTGAGTTAATCTATCAATCTGGCTTGCCGCCGGGAAACTATGCGTTGCAGGTGGATAATCTATCGGATGTCAATGTTGACTATGCTCTCGCATGGCATAGCTTGCCCGCAGTCACTGTGGCGGCATCGATTTCAACAGCCCGTGAAATCGATGGACAGAGCGGCCTCATCACGTTCACCCGCACCGGAGACACCACGCTGCCGCTCTATGTGCCACTCATCTTTGGCGGCAGCGCGATTTCTGGCAGCCACTATCAGCCATTGCCATCCACCATCACCATTCCTGCTGGAGACTCCACTGCCACTCTCGCCATCACGCCAATTTCAGACAACATTGCCCAAGGTCCGCGCACTCTCAGTGTTGCCATAGCTGCGGATTTCGCCCTAGTGCGTGATGTCACGCAACCTGCCATCGTCACCATCGAAGATAAACCGTTCGATGCATGGCGATTCACCCATTTTCCCAATCAACTTGGCAACCCAGCCATCAGCAGTGAAACCGCCGATCCTGATGCGGACGAGCTTTCTAACTTGATTGAATACGCGCTCAACCTCTCGCCCACGGCATCCAGTATTTCACCACTCAATGCTGTCGATGTGGATGGCTATCTCGCCCTCTCCGCCACAAAAAACCCAACCGCTACTGACATCATTTGGAGCGCCCAAGTCAGCTCCGCCCTCAATGCGTGGACCGATGCGACTCCAGTTCTCGACGACGTCACCACCTATCAAGCCCGCGACACAGTGCTCATGAGCCAGCAGCCAAAACGCTTCATCCGCCTCAAGATCACCCGTCCGTGATGTCACTACTGGAGGGTCTGCGGAGCTTACACATTTATCACAGCGATCATCATAATCCCCAGCCGTGAATCAAAAATCTCAGAACTCAGTGTCCGACCTGAAAGGAGCGACTCGGTCGAGCAAGTTGGATTCCCTGAAAGTGAGAGAGTATTCCCTATCGTGCGCTGATGTCGTGTGCATGAGAAACCAGCAGCTTCTTCAGCCCTAACGGGGCGGTAGGTGACAGCCCAGGGCGAAGCCCTGATCTTTATACACAAATCCGTGGGAGAACGGTTGTTTTTGACAGCAGAG
>ENA-OFCF01000294-OFCF01000294.1-metagenomes-genome-assembly--contig:-NODE-294-length-23082-cov-8.009207_pt1 | contig 23082 bp, 14 predicted proteins | sample MGYA00153387_OFCF01 | MGnify analysis MGYA00153387
CAATGCTGAAAAACAAACCAGCATCGATCTGAGTTTTGGTCAAACCCCGATCGAGTAACATATTGAGATGCTCTCTCGATAGTCCTAAATCTTTGCTGAGAGCACGAATGAGTGGATCGCGCTCTGCTGCTGTCAGGCTTGTTTGCCGCTCCGCAATTTCAGCCTGTCGCTGATTTTCTTCGCGTTCGAGCTTCTTGGCTTCCCACTCAGCTTTCTTCTCAACCCAATCGGAGTTATCACCCTCGATCGCGAAAATAGAACGCCCAACTTTATCTTGCTTGCTAGTTCTCCGCCACCCAGGAGGAGCAAAATCTAGTCGGTTGCAAACCCATAATGAATCATTCGGACTATAACACCAGTCAGTATTTTGGCAGATTGGGCAAGGATTTTGTTTGGAGGCGTGGTTTAGTTGCATGTCTTTCTGGGGTAGTTCCCAGAAAGCCTTTTTAGTAAAGCTATGAGCAGAGCTAGTTATAGACTTTTATGTGTTTATTCCGGTAAAATGACTCTAGACATTTGACTGAATATCACACAAAATATAAATAGCTCGCCTTTTACAAGGCTTTCTGGGTTCGGGTGACAGACCTGGCAGTTAGGCACCCGAAGTGAATATGAAAAGATAAATAGAAATCCACGGCACAGCACCTATGCTATGTCGAGGATTTCTTCATGTCTGGCTGAATTTTGGATAACCGCACCTTGGCTCGGTACGTAAGGACTGCCAAAACTCTTACCTACAGAGATTTCTGGTAAGTTCGTATTTTCACCTAGTCGAGATTGGATTGGTCTCCGCTTAGAATAACTCATTTTTTCTCCGATCTGCTTATCCATATTACATATCCTATCTGCACTAAAGGGTGAAATTCAATAGTTTCAAGCAGTAAAGTATAAAAGAGCTATTAATCGAATCATAATAGCTGGAATATGCTCTTACACCTATTCTGTCTCTATGAGATAGCCCCATTGAAGCAACTTCCCGGTTTTGAATCCTGTATTAGGAGATTTCTGTGCTGAGTTAGCACAGCCCCATTGATAGTACTTAAATACTCAAGAAGCTATTAAGATCCTCAACTTCCATGTTACTATAATTTTAACTTACCGGTATTAAAAAAATATTAATGCAGCAGCAATTTAGTATCTGGTTTAAAAGTACTACTGATAACTTACCGTTTCCTTATCAGCAAGATCTAGCAGAGTCAGAAGATCTGCCTGATATTCTGAATGTGATAACAGGAGCGGGTAAAACTCTAGCTATTATTACGGCTTGGCTGTGGCGTAGTTTCTACCATTCAAACCTGGAAGTCAGAAAGACTACTCCCCGCAAATTGGTAATTGTGTTACCCATGCGGACTTTAGTAGAACAAACTTTTGCTGTTGCAGAGAAATGTCTGGAACAAGCTGGGTTGGCAGAGATAAAGATTCAGATGTTAATGGGTGGCGCGATTGATAGTGATTGGGAATTGCATCTAGAGCATAGAGCTATTTTAATCGGTACGCAAGATCAACTATTAAGTCGGGGATTAAATCGCGGCTATGCCATGAGTCCTTTTAAATGGCCAATCCATTATGGCTTATTGAATAATGACTGCCTGTGGGTATTTGATGAAGTGCAATTAATGGGTGTGGGATTAAAAACTAGTACTCAGCTTCAGGGGTTTCGAGAGAAATTTGGTACTTACGGCACAACAAAATCTTTGTGGATGAGCGCCACTATAAAACCAGAGCAACTACAGACGATCGATTTTAAGTCTAGAGAGTTGCAGATTCTCACTCTATCCAAAGAAGATCGCTCGCATCCAGTCTTACAGCAGCGAATTCAAGCTAAAAAGGCTCTACATAAAGCACAAACAATTTTTGATGGTAAAGAGCCGGAGTACGCTAAAAAGTTAGCCAAGGAAGTGTATGCAGCTCACCAAGCAGGTAAGTTGACGCTGGTGGTAGTGAATAAGGTTAGCCGTGCGAGAGCAGTTTATGAAGAGTTGAAAAAACTGGTTGGTAATGAGTGCCCTATTCGACTTATCCACTCTAGATTTCGATCGGAAGAACGAAAAAAATTAACTAAGATATTACTCGACCCAAAATCGCTAACTGGATTTCTAATTACCACCCAAGCGGTAGAAGCAGGGGTAGATATTTCGGCAGCAGTACTGTTTACGGAACTGACAACCTGGTGGTCCTTCGTCCAGCGGGTAGGACGATGTAACCGTTATGGAGAAAATAATTTAGCACAAGTTTTCTGGATCTATATCGACTTAAGCAAGAAAAATATCAGCCAGCCTTATAAAAATGAAGATTTGAGAAAATGTCAGCAAGAATTGGAGAAAAAAGATCTGATTGATGTTGGAGCTTCTTTTTTGGAGGCAGTAGAAGTGCCACCACCAGATGTTCCTGGGAACTTGTTACGACGCACCGATCTGCTTCAGCTATTCGATACATCTGAAGATTTAGCAGGTCACACGATCGATATTTCATCCTTTATCCGCGATACCAGCGAAACTGATGTTGGGATTGCTTGGCGGGAGTGGGAGGGTGAAAAACCACCTGAAGAGAAAATCGAGCAGATTGAAATTTGTCGAGCCAATCGCTTTAGTAAAGAGTCGATCGCGTTTCTCAAAGATAAGAAAAGTCTGTGGGTGAGAAACAATGACACTGGTGAATGGGAAAATCCTAAGAACTTGTATTCAGGGATGACGATCTTAGTTCATTGCGATCGAGGCGGCTACGATCCATTATTAGGTTTTACCGGAGATCCGAAAAATAGACCATTACCTGTGCTATTGAAGCTGAACGAGCTTGAAGATTCCGATCGAGCCGATCGATGGACTCAGATTGGGGAGTATATTACCATTGCTCAACACGCTGAAGATGTAGCTCAAGAAGTTACCAGAATTTGTCAGCAGCTAACTGGTTGGGAACTACCAACACAAGAGTTGATTGATAGTGGCCGCTGGCACGACCAAGGCAAAGCACATGAAGCTTTTCAAGAGATGTTAACTCAGAATCGACCCGATCGAAAGAATGGAGAACTATGGGCGAAGTCTGATAATGGAAAAGGCAAAATGGAGGTAGGACGACAAGGTTTTCGCCATGAGTTGGTTAGTGCTTTGTGTGCTTTAGAAACAGGGCAATCATTTTTACTCGCCTATTTAGTTGCTGCCCATCATGGCAAAGTCCGAATGCAGATTCAGCCGCGTCCTAACGAACGACTGCCAGCAAATAAAAAGTTACGATATGCCTTGGGTGTACGCGATCGAGATCTAATTCCAGCAGTGGATCTGGGTGCGGGCATAAATACCCCTGAAATCACGATCGATCTCTCCTGTATGGAATTGGGCGGCGGACAGTCTGGTAATCCTTCCTGGGCACAGCAGGCAGCCGATCTATTGTCTGAATATGGGCCATTCAAGCTGGCTTTACTAGAGAGCATTATTCGGATTGCCGATATCCGAGTTTCTCAGGAATATCAAAAGCAACAGGGGCAAAAAAATGATTAAATTATTTGGTTGCAAACCCGAACCATTAGCTTATTACCTCAAAGCATTGGGTGTGTTGCGATTGGTGGTAGAACAAGGACTAGATCCCAAAGCCAAAGGTTATTGGCATGATAATAGTTTCATCCTCGATACCAGCATCACGGCAGAGCAGTTGTTAGACTTCTTTTTGAATGAATATGCGCCGACTCCAATTATTTCGCCGTGGAATGGTGGGAGCGGATTTTATGAGAAAACGGGTAATAAACGGAAGATTCTCAATAATATTGTGAATTCCACTCATGAGCGGTTTGCTGATTATCGAGAATCGATCGAAACTGGCGATCGAGTTATTCGCGAACTAGGTGTAACTAAAGAACAAATCCAAAAGGATAAAACTAAAAAGCTAACCTTAGTCACCAAACTCAGGGAAGAGTTATCAGATCTAGCTCTAGCTTGGCTTGATACAGCAGCTTGCTTGACTGGAGATGAGTTGAAACATGCACCGTTATTGGGTACAGGTGGCAATGACGGGAACTTGGAATTTAGTAAAGTTTTCATGGAGCAGCTCCAAACGGTGATTGATTGCACTACTGGAGCAGCAAATTCGATCGCCACAGATCTACTCCAAGCTGCCTTATTCGATCGAACAATTTCTCAGCTCAAATTTAGCGGTGCCAGCGGTCAGTTTAATCCTTGGGCTAGCGGTGGATATAATGCTGCCCCTGGATTTGAAGGTGATAGCCGTACAAATCCTTGGGATTATATTTTGATGCTCGAAGGCACACCATTATTTGTTTCTGGTGTCACTCGTAAGCATGAGAATCAACAAGGCGAGTTTGTTTATCCGTTTACAGTCCGTCCCGCAAAATCAGGTTATGGCAGTGCTACAGATACAGATGCCGATCGTGGCGAACTCTGGACACCACTTTGGGGACAGCCAGCCGCATTACCAGAGCTAAAAATGCTATTTAGCGAAGGTCGGGTCAAAGTTCAGCGAAAATTTGGCTCTAGTCAAACATCCAGAACGGCTAGAGATGCGGTAGATTTTGCATTGGCACTATCTCAGCAGGGAACCAGGCGTGGCATTACTGAATTTGTCCGCTATGGCTTTCAGGAGCGAAATGGACTGTCTTATTTAGCAGTTCCCCTCGGTCGGTTTAAACCGAGAATTAATCCTCAAGCTGATTTACTCGGTGAGATCGATCGATACCGAGAGAACTTACGCCGAGTAGCACAATCGAAGAATTGCCCTAGCTCGATTCGGCAGGTTTATCGTCAACTAGACAAAACTATTATTGAGTTTGCGAGTGGGAAAAGAGGATTATTAGATGTATTAATTGCCCTGGGAGCTACTGAGAAAGTTTTGAGTAAATCTCGAAGTTCGCTTTGGGATGAGAACTTTTCCCGCTATAACATTCAACCTTTATATCCACTATCTGCAAAATGGGTAAGTGAATGTGACGATCGCTCGGCAGAGTTCCGGTTGGCTCTCTCTTTAGCTAGTCGGCAACACATTACGAGTAGAAAACTGCGTCAGCGATTAGTTTATGAGCGACTTGGTAAATGGTTGCCACTAGAACAAGAAGATCGTGTAACTACTTGGCAACAAGGAAGTTTACGCAAGAATCTGTTGCGGTGGTTGCAGCGGGAAAGCATTGAAGAAGATCGACAGTTAAAAGACAGTGAGGCAAAAGAAGAGAATATTAAAGAAAAAAATCAATTTATTTACTTTGCCAATCTATCAGATATTAACCAATGGATTTTGGGAGATATCGATGAAGAGCGAGTAGAAGCGATCGCGCGCGGACTAGCTCTGACGAAGATCGATTGGAAATGTACGCAGAAAATTAATCAGACTAATATAAGTAAATTTGATTTTATACCGATCTCCTATGGCATTTTGAAATTAGTTCATCATCGCAAAATTGAGAGTAGAGAACTCATACTCAAAAAAGAACCATCGCTACTCCCATTACTTACTGCGGGGGATAGCTTCCGCGCTACGCAACTAGCTATTCGACGATTGAAAATTAGTGGATTACCCCCATTGATAGCCAATCCGATCGACGAGCCACAAATCGAAAGAATTGCGGCGGCGTTAGCTTTTCCGATTAACTCCGTAAGTATCGATCGACTAATTCGCAAATTCTGCCATCAACCCAAACAAGAATCAGAGGATAAATTATGATTGACTTTCAAAAGCTAAAACAAAATCCCCGGCTATTATTAAGTGTCAAATTACAACCAGTCCAAGGGACTAGATTTCAACCTACTGGATTTCCCGATTTAGGCGCAGCATTGTACCAGCTCCCTAATTCTTCGACTAGAATGCTCTTGCTAGAATCAGCACAAAGCATTGCCAATCGATTAGAAATGACTATTTGGGATGAGATCGATCGAGACTTAATTCCAGCTTTACAGGGACTTCCTTATGTCGTAGTGAGGCAGAAAGATAATCAAAAAATACTGACAAATTCATTACTCGAAGCTCATCGACTCAATTCTTTCTATATACTTGAAGGTAAAGACAAGAGTTTCCTTAATACATTAATTGAGGAATTAGCGATTCCAGCAGAAGGAGCAGTAGACTTTCACCAGTTAGCAGTGGTACTGGCTAAATACGATTTTAATAGTCTCCTTCACGGTATATTTCTAGCCAAAAAAGAGATTGCGGGCGGACGCTTTAAGTTATCGCGGGCACTAACTGGTTTTATTGAAGCAAAAAATGTAGAAACTGTAGCTTCGGGTGGAGTCAAGAACGATCGAGTGAATCCATCTGCTGATGCCAAAAAAGGCGGCGGCAATATTCCCTATCACAAGGATGAATATACTGCTGAGGAAATTACTGCTTACTTCAGTTTGGATTTACGCCAAATTTGCGGATACCGCCTTGCGACTGAAGTAGAGGACCTATTAATTGCGATCGCCCTATATAAAATCCTCGCTTTTTTAGATACGGGATTGCGGCTCAGAACTTCCTGCGATTTAGAATGCGTATCTGCGCCGATCGTCAAAAGACCTGATGATTTTCAGTTACCAACTCTTGCTGAATTAACTAAATTACTCCCCGGTTTGGTCAAAAAATGTAGCTCGGCATTTGCTAATCCAGCTATTACCGAAGTTGAATATGATGCAGTACCTAAAGAGATTGTAGATAAAAAAGCTAATCATTCTAAATCGAAAAATGATGAAGAAGTAGAACAGGGAGAAGACGAATGATTGGTATATCAATTCAATTTCTAACTGGACGTTATCATGCGACCCCGTGGGATAAGCAAGTAAATGAAGGAGCAGTAGAATGGCCACCTTCACCGTGGCGAATTATGCGGGCGTTGATTTCTGCCTACTATCGATCGCCAGCACCACCTGAGAAAAAACGAGTTAGCCAATTACTAGAAAAACTAGCAGCAGAACATCCGACTTATCATGTACCAGTAGAAATGGCATCGGCTCACACTCAGCATTACATGCCGCTGCGGAAACAGGCAACAACTAAAATCTACGATACTTTTTATGTCTTTCCTGGTGGGGCTTTTTCAGATAAAAGCAAGGTGGTGGTGAGTTGGGCGCAGGTTCAGCTTGAGGATGGCGAACAGCAAGTATTGCAATCGCTCTGTGAGGGAGTGAGTTATCTGGGTAGAGCAGAATCTTGGGCTGAGTTGTCGGTAATAATCGAGCCAACCAAGATCGATTCTTACAGTATGAAGTCAATTACTGTAGCCGATTCAGAGCAAGAAGGAAATCTCCAAGTACTATGTCCCCTATCGGCAGCAAAGGCAGAGGGTTTTTGTCTTGCGCTTCAAACGATGATGCCGCCAACTCCAGTAAAAAAGGGAGGCAAAAAAGCTAGTAATTCGACGATTAGTAAACTCCCTCAAACCTTAATGGATTTGTTAGAGCTAGATATTAATACCCTCTATCAGCAAGGCTGGAATGGTATTCCTGGGGCTAATTGGGTAAGTTATTTTGAGCCGCCACAAAAGTCAGCAGATCGCTCGATCGGTCTTGGGCAAGATAGCCAGAAATACTCAGCGAATATTGCACGGTACATTTTGTCCTGTCCAGTTTTACCGAGTATCTTCAAGGCTGTTTCCGTCGGTGAGCGATTTCGGAGATCTTTGATGTCACGAACTAAAGATGAAGAAAACTCTGTTAGTCCTACTTTCTCCGGCAAGAATCCCGAGCGAGACGTCGATCGAGAGCAATCTGATTTTGCGATCGGACATCAACACGCTTACTATTTACCAGAAGTAAATCGAGATACAGGCAAAATCGAACAAATGGTTGTATTTTCAGCCCAAGGTTTTAACGCACGGGATTTATCTGCGTTGGGTAAGTTGTCCAAAGTCTGGGGCGATGGAAATTTTGAAATCAGAACGGTGCTGATGTCTCTCGGAAAAGTCGCTGATTTTGCCTTTGCTCACCAGCAATCTAGTTCGCTCGTACAGGTAATTGGCAGTAGTCAGCAGTGGCAAAGTCTCACGCCGATGGTGCTACCCAGACATAGCAAGAAGCGGTATCTGCTAGATACACAGTTTTTGGTAGATGGAGTAGAGGATCAGGTTTTACGGTTGCTCAGTCAGCTTCCACATCTGGCTCTCCCAGCGATGGCAATTAAGCGGGAGGTTCTCGATCGAGATCTTTGGTTGGCGGCTTTTGATAAGGATGACAATCCGATCGTGCGGGTCAGAACTATCGATGAAGGGGTAACCAAATATCGATCGGGTGCTTTTCAAAAGTCTCGTTATCACGGTGAGGGCAAAAAATCTTCGAATGCTGGTTATTGGCTAGAGCTGGAGTTCGCTCAAGCCCAACAGGGGCCAATTTCAATCGGTTATGCTGCTCATTTTGGATTGGGTGTTTTTTCTCCAGTCTAAAAAGTCAGCGCGAACCTATAGTAATGGTCTTTTTCCTGGGAGGTTCGCGATTGCCCTGTCCATAACACTTTGAGGATTTTTTATAAGGTTCGATCGGGTAGCTGAATTTCAATTTCATCGAGGTTCGCGGAATCGTTTGTAGAACCCTTACCCTATCAGGGTTTAGAATGAGTGCTATCGCACTGTGGTCTTAGACCGCAGCCCTATTGAAGCTAATGAGAGAGCATGGGTTTGTGACGGTTGTTTAATCGCACTGTGGTCTTAGACCGCAGCCCTATTGAAGCAAAGCCAAAGGATTCACTCAAAAACTAGCCGAGATCGCACTGTGGTCTTAGACCGCAGCCCTATTGAAGCAAGTATATCGCGGATAGTTTGCAAGATCGAGCTGATATCGCACTGTGGTCTTAGACCGCAGCCCTATTGAAGCAAGCGAGATACCATGTAGTAATTGATACAATTGAAATCGCACTGTGGTCTTAGACCGCAGCCCTATTGAAGCTTGGAGTCGTTGACAGTTGGCGTCGCCCACGGAATCGCACTGTGGTCTTAGACCGCAGCCCTATTGAAGCTGACTATATTTGGGTAGTTTATAAACGAGAAAAGAATCGCACTGTGGTCTTAGACCGCAGCCCTATTGAAGCACTATCGAAACCGTCGTAATCAAAATCTAGCTTTAGATCGCACTGTGGTCTTAGACCGCAGCCCTATTGAAGCCCGTACCATGTCGTCTAAGGTGCCAAGGTTCAACATCGCACTGTGGTCTTAGACCGCAGCCCTATTGAAGCACCGCCACTTCCAATCGTTCAATCAGACTAGGCAGATCCTTCAGCAGCTCACGCTCGGCTGGAGTAGCCAGCTCTATATTTAAATACTGCTGTAGCGATGAGATCGCCTGTTTGAGACATTTTTGGCTAAATGGGACACATGTCCCATTTAATTTTTCTCCAGGTTCATCCGCCAGATAACGCTTGATTTGTCGCTCCGACTTACCAACGATCGTTGCCAAAGATGGTAACAAAGGCTTATCTCCAGTTTTCGCCCGACCTTTAGTATGGTGATAGCCTGCCGCTTTCAGACGCTCCGCCAAATCTCGAACTTCTGCCGGAGTATAGTCACGTCGCTTTTCATTTTCACTAGCCTCGATCGCCAAAGCTAAATCCGCATCCTGTAACGCATCAAAATCATAACGGCGGATCGGTACCCCCCCACTAAAATGTCGAGTGAAAGCAGCGGGATTTATTTGTTGAAGACGGGCAATTGCCGCTCGGCGATGTCCTCCCGCCAGTAACCGTCCTTGATTGTCTACCGCAATCGGTTGGATCAGTCCGATGGCAGCGATCGATTCCGTGAGAGATTCCACATGAGCTAAATTAAGCGGTCTGGTATCAACAGAGCGATCGATAATCTCAGTTAAAGGGATGAGATTTGATGCTTTTTTTTCTGATTGAGCTGCCAAATCCATTGTGATTAGCTCATCAACTCCACGCATTTTAGCAAGAATTGGACGCTTAGACATTTAACTTCTCCAAACTAAGGGCAATCTTTTCCAAAGTAGCAATTGCAGGATGTCGAGGTGAATATACAGCCAGCGGTTGCAAACTCATTGCCGCATCAGCAAAAGCCGTCGCACGCGGAATTGGTGGAAAGACGGTCGCGAGGGATGATACTTGCTCTTGCAGTGCTGCCAGAATTTGACGATCTTGACTGGCATTGGTGTACAGAGTCGGTACAAACCCAGCAATACCCAACGATGGGTTAATCCGCTTTTTGACTTTAGCGATTGTGTCTAATAGCAGCTCAACACCTTTAAAAGCTTTAAAATGCGTCTGGACTGGCACCAATACATGAGTAGCCGCCGTGAGTGCCAAAATACTCAAAATACCCAAGCTGGGCGGACAATCAATCAGGATGAAATCATAATTATCCAATTCACCCGCCAGAGCTTGTTGCAAACGAGTTTCTCTGGCCATTACTGAAGACAACTGAATTTCTACCGCACTCAAATCTATATTTGCTGGGACTAAATCCATCCCATGCAACCCACGATGGATCGGCAAAGGAATATCCTCATCAAGCAAACTATCTGCGATGATACTTACCAATTCATGAGATTCTAGCCCCATAAAAATTGTCAAGCTTGCTTGCGGATCTAAATCTACCAAGAGAACTCGTTGCTGTAGGAGAGATAATTGATACCCAATATTCATAGTGAGACTGGTCTTAGCCACGCCCCCAGCCTGATTGAAGAATGCGATGATTTTAGCCACTAAATCTTTGCCAACTGCTGGATAACTGATAGTTTAGCGGTGAAAGGGATCGATCTCTACATGTATGAACTGAATTTCAGAGATGATCTCTTGGCACGGCCATGCCCAGCAGCAGATCGAGTTATGTGCGCTCTCCAGCCGTACAATGATATAATATTCTTATCGAGCGACTGAGATTATGGAAATAGACACCGATTCAAGCACTCAAACGAATAAAGTTGGTAAGAATGCACGGTTGGAAGCGCGGGTAACACTAGAGCAAAAACAATTGATAGAAAGGGCTGCGGGTTTACGCGGACAGAACTTGACTGAATTCATGATTTCAGTTTTGGCTGATGCGGCTACCCAGACTATTAAAGATCGCGAACTGATCGAATTAACCGAGCGAGATCGGCTAGTATTTGCCGAAGCACTATTAAATCCCGCACCTGTGAGCGAACGAGCGATTGCTGATGCTCGATGGTATGCCCAGGTGATGAGTAAACAGGAATCGGATTAGTGCTAAATGCCGAATCTACTGACTTTTGCATCGAACTTCTCGCACCCCATCACGATAAAGCAGCTTTTAGTTGTGGGAACGAACAACTGGATCGTTATTTACATGCTACGGCTACTCAAGATCGAAAGAGAAATATTGCCATTCCTTACGTTATTTACGACAAAGATCGTCAAAAAATAATTGGTTACTATACCCTATCAATGAGTGGTATAAATCTAGAAGAACTACCTCAAGATCTTGTGAAAAAACTCCCCAAATATCCCATTGTCGGTGTCAATCTGATTGGAAGATTGGCAGTATCTAATGACTATCGAGGATATGGGTGGGGAAAGTTGTTAATCATGGATGCTCTACATCGCAGTCTGGGTATCAGTAAAGCTACTGCTTCTTTTGCTGTAGTTGTAGAGGCGATTGATGATGAAGCGGTAAAATTTTATCAAAGATTTGATTTTCAAGCTTTTCCAGAGCGAGCATTTAAGTTATTTCGGACTATGACAAATATCGAGAGAGCTTTCGCTCGACAGTAACTAGTCGATTGACCGTACCCGTTGGCTAAACTAAAGTAAGTGACGCTGTGACAGAATGAGGGCTTTAGCCCTATTGTATGGTGAAACGACTCATGAGAAATCAATGGTTTCAGCCTCTTTCCGAAAAACTGTTCGGACGATTGAACGCCAATATCAGTTTATAGAATCTATTTGAGAGATCTTGATCTATCGGCGATCGTCCAGAGAACAGGCTTCTGCTTTTGGCGTTAGCCTGCCGTAGGCGTAGGCAGAGGCTGTGCCTACGCCTATGCGAACTTGAATTAGTTGCAGGGGTATAGAGCGAAAGTAACTGAATATCTGTCTGTCTAACGGCTTGCGCTTCACCGGACGGGCTTGCATGGTAAGTATGAAGACGGCTGTATCATTTGGGGCAATAGTTTCTTCAACTGCCTCTTCTTTTTTAAATTCTAACCGATAGCCTTCAAGTATGTCTCCACCAGCACCTTAAGGCATCCAACGTTCTCTTTCAGCGGACGGACTTGCATTTTAAGCAGGAAGATAGCGTATTGCTCCGTTCCGTTGCAAACCATTATTAGGTTGTGGAATGCCGAAGTGTTAAAATGTATAGAACAGACAAACCTAGACGGTTCCAATTCGGTTAATTGAGCGAAAACAAAACCCCTCCAGCTAATGCTACCCACCCTACAGGATCAAGAATGAATGCAAGAGATTGGCTCATACCTATGTAAACCGTAAACGGTAGCCTAAAAAGATCTCAAATGGGATCTCTAGAGAAAATTTGAGTTATGGGATAGAAATTTTCTTTATTATCCTGACAGAAGTATTTTTCCTGAGTATATAGTCTTATCCCTCTCAAAGAGCCTACACAAAAGAGTTTGAGGATGGTAAATATCTACTAGGCTATTCCATATGTTCAAGAATTGGTTTCTACTTGCTTCCGTCTCCTGTGGGGTAGGATTTGGATCTACTTTTCTGATTAGTCGAAATTTACAACAGTCTGCATGGGCAGGTTTAGGAACAGTTCCGGCAGTTGCGGCTAGTCTAACGATCTTATCCCGTCAGCGTCAGGAGGAGATCGATCGTCAAGTAGCTAAATTGAGATTGAGCTTAAATGATTTGCAACGCGAAGAGCAACTTGTCAAAGAACAATTACAAATTAAAAAGAGTAGTTGTCAAAAGATTATCGTAGGGAGACAGGAGTTACAGACAGCATTTACTCAACTGAAACAAGATGTAGATCGATATCGAGAGGAACAAGCAGGATTAGAGAGAGAAATAAATTCTTTAATGTTACAAAGGCAGGCACAAGAGTCCTCCTTAGTTAAATTAGATGCAAAGGTTGTCGATCGACAGAATAACTTACAGACAATTAATGCAGAATTAGCTCTGATTCAAACTCAAAGGCAGTCAGCAATCGATTCAGCTAAACAATTAAATCTAGAACTTCAGAGCGTTCGCGATAAAATACGTCAATATTCTATTACTAAGGAACAACTAGGGTTTCAAATTACAGATTTACAGAATCAAGCAAAAAGTTTACAAACGAAAATAGTAGATAGAGAAGTCGATCTCAGGGGGATTGAGTACCATATCCTTCAAATGGAAGAGCGGCAAAATCAAGTTTTGATCGCGATTGTAGATCTGGATGGATCGTTGGAGCAGAAACAATCTCTATTGCAGGATATAGACCGAGATTGGCAACAACAACAAGCATTAATACAAGAAATATCAGACCTACTGTTGGAAAAGCAAGATCGGGAAGTCTTGCTTGGTGAATTGGTGGTAAATATTACCGTCAAGCAAAATATTATATTTGAATTAGATGCTGAAGTTAGCGAAGGACAGGCTAATTTAGACAGGATATCTATTGACTTAGTTCAGATTGAAGCACAAAGACAATCCGCGGTCGATTTAGCGCAGCGATCTGAGTTAACACTCGCCAATATCCAGGAAGAGATAAGTAACCACTGCATTAATAAAGAAAAGATAGCGGCTGAAATTGCTGAGTTACAGAATCGAGAAGAAAATCTAGAAGCCGAAATAGTCACGCAGAAAATCAATCGAACCGAATTACAGGAACAGATATCCGCGCTGAAAGAGCAACAAGATCGACTCTCGATCAAAATAGAGCCTCAACAACACTTATCTAATCCAGAGCCAATCCTACCCGATCTAGAAAATCAGAATAAAGATCTAGATCTTCATCTAGATGAATCGGAAGAGATCGAAAATACCAGGCAACATCGAAATTGCCGAAGTTTATATTCTAGTCATGAATTAGTCGATCGCCGTCAAGATTTTATGAATCTTCAATACACGAAAAAAATATGGCAAGAGCAAATCCTACCATTTTGGTTAGATCGAGATAAGCCCATAGGTCACAAATTTCTCGGTCATGTGAATATTCCTCGTAGTCAAAGCGATGAATTAATCGCTCTCGTTGGTGAGAACTTACGACGATTTGATGGAATCACAGAACGAAAAACTAGGATTTTCAATAGCTTAGACCAAGATTGGATTAAGATTTTTACCTTTGCCGTATCTGAATATGCTTATTACTATTCTGACGATCTGTTCTGGGAAGGATTATGCAATCGCTGGGAGATACCATCAAATCAAACTGTAAATACCGCTCTACGGCAGATCGCAAAAAAGGGAATTAGATTACTCGGTTTAGTTGAAGCTCCAAATGGTTATAGATATGTTTCTACCTTGTGGCTTCAAAGTTGTATCCCTTCTCAAAATTTAGAGCAATTTGCTCAATTATTGAAAGAATTAGCCGATCGGTATAGATGGGACTATTTAGCAGAAGATTCAGTTGAAAATCTGTCCGAGAAAATTTTGGATTTGTACAATCGCAAATATCCTCAAGGTGGAACTTTATCCCATTTATTTAAGTATCGAGAACCAATATCAGGTAGGATTATTCAGGGAATAGCAAAAATTGCTAGAAAATTAGAAACTAACCAACTTTCGCCTTCAGTATTGGAAGATGAAAGACAACGAGATAGTATTATAGGGAATCTTTCTCTAGATAGTGGATTCTTTCTTAGAGACTGGGAAGCGATCGTTAAAATACTGACACCTAAAGAAAATAATAGCCGTCGCCAAAATATTGAGAAAAAAGAGAAAGAGAACGATCTTAGCTTACATCTAGATATTGAAGATTCTAGAAATATTCAGTTGATTTTACCAGAACAAAGTCTTTGGGATAATGAATGGGAAAATCACAGAGGTAGTGAATGCAAGATATCTGAAGCTGGATGGGAAGGGAATATTCCTATGAAAGGGAGTTTGGAAATTCCTGAACTTACAATCGATATAAATCAAGTCAGTCAGGAATACATTGTTTTATTAAAAGACGATCGTGGTGATTCTATCCATACATGGTTTTGTGAAGGGATAGATGAGGAATTGCCCTGTTTAATTTTCGACGAATTTTCAGGAGAATATTTTCCGCTTAACTTGGATAATCCGACAATCATCGGTGTAGGACAGATTATTTTTTTTACTCCGCAAGAGATAAATATTATATTTGATGAAGATATTCAATCTGTCAATAATTGTATCCCCTGTAGTCTCAAAGGTTGGAAAGGTATTGAGATGAGCTTGAGTGGAGTTATCGGATGTATATCGATTCAATCTGAAGATAAAACTATCGATAGAACAATTGACTGGCAATTGCAAGAAAATGACACACCCCGCCTGATCGGAATCAAATCAAACTGGAGAAGATCGATATATCTAGAAGTACCTACCCTTTGCTTACCACCTATTCAGCAATCTTTGCAGGTTGATATTAAAATTAAAGATACTGAGTCTAAGAGCGAAATCTGTTCTAATATTTATACTTTGCCCGCTAATTCAAAATGGTTTGAGCAATCTCTCGAACAATGGATTGACAAGCCTGGTAACTATCAAGTGAATATTTCTAGCGACAACATAAACTGGAGTCAGAAATTTAGTGTCATTGAAAAATATATTATTTCAGTTGCCTCTGAAATACCCAAGCCAAAAATTCATATTAAAGATCGAATCGTAGATGTTGAAAAATTACCGTTAAGTCATAAATCTTCTCATGAATTCGATGCTCAAATCATTGAAATTCGAGGGTTGTGGAATTTAGAGCAAGTTAGTTTGATTATGACTAATGGGACTAATGGAGATATTTGTTATTATACTCAAGCCGATCGAGAGGGTAATTTAAAAATTAGTTTATCTGAGTTATCGGAATTTTGGGATGCCGATTATTACTCCTTGAGTTATCAACGCTATGGTTACGATCGGCAATCTTTAATTGAAGTAAAACTAAGCCTCGATCAGCTCGATCGGCTTGAGTGGCTCTGGGTAGATGGAAAATTGATAATTTCTGGACTAAAACCAGATCGTCCATACGATATATCTTGCTGGAATTTACTCTTACCCAATCAGGAAGCTAAGAAACTTCCACTACCTCTAGCAAAAAATGAACAAGATATAATCTCGCTAGATAATGATTTACTTACTGGTATTTATTACCTGCGACTGCTAAATGCTCAAGAAAAAGTAGAAGCAGAAATAGGATTTTATTGCATCGGGGCAAGAAACGATCTGCCCGAAGCAGCTTTAGATGATGAGTACTTAGAAAATTACTGCTATACAATTTTGGGTAATGAGCCTGTAGAGGATTTTAACAAGGCAGCGAGGGAATTAGATATTTGCTTTGATGTCGATCTAGTTAAAGGTGCAAGCGACAGCCTGAAAGCATCTGACAACCATGTGTTGCCTGAATGGTTGGAGAAGCAAGGATTGATTAGTAAATTAGATGCTTTAGTTGATTTGAATTAACGACCAGAATAGATCCAAGTCAAAATAGGAGTATAGGCAATGCTATCAAATTCAATTATAAATTTACTTAGTAATCATCGCGACCCAAATGACCAGAACAGACCAAGTACTTTAAATAAAACACAGATTATTCGACTATTGAGAGAAAGCATTTCACCCGATCGCGAACTATCGAACTTACAGGAAGAAATTTGCCAAGTTTTACAAGAATTAGAAGCTCAAGGCGAAATCTTAGCAAGTAAAGGTAATTATTATTGCATCGCTCCACCCACTCTATTGGCAAACTCACGGGAAGATGTAATAGGAGTAAAATTCAGAGGAGATCGAGCTTACCTTTCACCATTGCATGAACTTCTCAAGACAAATCAAAATCGAGATGAAGTAAAGATTCGTCCAAAAATTAGGACATTCGATCGTATTCAAACAAGACTCGATCCAATCGGGATTCGGTTGCTGACTGCTGAAGAAGATCTGATTTACCGTCTACCATCTCCGCAAAAACCGCCTAAATATGTGTTAAGATGCCCCACAACCCTTCCTGATTCGTCTGATGGTGAATTGTTCAGTTATGAACCATTACCCCAGACTCTCCAGGAAAATCGCTGGCAACCTGTTATTGGCAGCCAAGTATTGACATTAGACGATTCCAGCCTCTTAAAACTCTCCAAGGATCGACGTTATCAGAACGATCGCTATTTTTACTGGAAAGGCAATAAAGTGTATGAATTAGATCGAGATGTAGCAGTTTTAGCCATGTTTGACAAAGATCGGGAAAAAGATTCGCCGCTAAGGGTTAGTTGGCATACTTCAGAGGGAAAACTAGACTTAGGAGATATTTATCTGCCCCTTGCATACAAGAGTTATCTGTGGCAGTTATCTGGGAAAGCAGAGCAAAATTCACGAATTCGCTCTGTACCTGCCGCTTCTAGATCGCTGATCGAACCTGCTTTTCAAAAATTAGGATGCCTGCTAGTATGAACGCAAAATCCAGTAAATATCTCGATCCGATTAAAGCAGTCACTCAACCCCGCAAAGATTTGATTCGCTACCTCCTCACGGCTTATCCTCTGCGCGATCGCCATTTACGTTATGGCTTGAAGAAATTACTGGAACAACAGGGAAATATCTGGCAAGAACCCTATTTAGAAGGCTCCCAACCTTATCGATCGACTACTACTGTTGCGAAGCTAGTTACTGATGGTGTGCTGCATCCAGAAATGGAGAATATATTCACGCCTAGCGATCGAGCTTTATACGAACACCAAGAAAAAGCAGTCAAAGCTGTTATTCAAGATCGAGCGAACATCGTCGTCGCAACAGGTACAGGTTCGGGTAAAACTGAATGTTTCCTCTTACCCATGTTCGATACCTTGCTACGGGAAGAGGAGAATCTATTTATTCCTGGGGTACGGGTGGTGATTTTGTACCCGATGAATGCGCTGGTCAACGATCAAGTTAAGCGGTTGCGAAAATTGCTCTGCAAACAAAAGAAGAGTAAAATTCGCTTTGGTTTCTATACCAGTAGAACAGAAACAGACGAGAGAAAAGCGAGAGAGATGCTTGCTGAAGAGTTATCTGCATATGAGGATAAAGAGCTTGACGAATTATTTAGTAAAGGCGATCGCATTCCCACTAATCGGGATGAAAAAGTTGCAACAGCAATCGAGAACGTTTTAAGAATCCAATCAGTTTCTAGAGAGAAAATTCAATCAGAGCCACCTCATATCTTGGTGACTAACTACTCCATGCTAGAGCATATGTTAATTCGCCCGACGGAGCGTAAAAAAGTATTTGAGGCTTCTAAAAACGTCTTTAAAATGCTGGTTGTGGACGAAGCCCATAGTTATAATGGTTCGACGGGTAGTGAAGTCGCCATGCTATTAGAGCGGTTGAAAGTTGCAGTAGGGATAGAGGAAAAGGGAAAGGTGCGCTGTATTGCCACCAGTGCTAGTTTAGGCGATGAATCGAAAGATCCTGAAGTTATCAAATTCGCCACCGAATTTTTTGGCGAACAATTTGATCGAGTAATTCGAGGCGATCGAGTAGATGCGAGAGAAAGAGTAGGCAAAGACCCATGTTCATTACCATTAGAATATACCAACCAAAAGATACTAACTGCACTCAGTAATTTAGACTTACCCAGTCTCAATGACGATCTCAATATCTGGGTGAAACAACTCCGATGTTTTATTCCTGCCGAACCATTAGAAAAAGCAAAGATTCAAGCTAATGGAGATGCCCATAAACTCTTGTGGCTTGCGCTGAAGCAACATCCCTTAGTACATCGCTTAATTGATATTCTCAGTCGGAAACCAGAACCTTGGGGAGTAATTACTAAATCGGCAGAACTTTGGGGATTAAGTTTACCAACAGATAGCGATGGTAATGTTGATGACAAGGAAGCTCAAACAGCTTTAGCTCGTTTATTACAGTTAGGGACGATGGCTCGTCAGCGTGATGATGATTTACCACTTCTACCTGTGAAAATTCATCTCCTCTTTCGCAGTCTAGAGGGACTATATGCTTGTGTTAATCCTCAGTGTTGTGGTGCAGAAACCGATCCTGAATATGCAGATAAACCGCGTCGATACGGTCGCCTTTATTTGAATGAAAAGAAAACTTGTAAAGATTGCAGTTCACCTGTTTTAGAATTAGGTAGTTGTTCTCAATGCGGACAAGGATACTCATTCACCCAAATTAATAGTAATAGTGGAAAATTAGAATCTCTACCGCGATCGTATCAAGGATTGAAAGACAATAAAAATATCTATACTCTCACTTCTGGTAACTTAGATAGCATCACCGAAGAAGATGAAATCGGTGAAGGTGAAGAAGAAAAATCTTCCACAGCTCAAACTATGATTTTGAGCGATCGAGATGGTTGGATGGGGATAGCTGCAAAGAAAGACTTCACCTCAAAAGATCGAGTAGAAGGAGAATTTCATTTGGCATGGCATCGCCATAAAAATGATAAAGACTCAAATGGATGCTATTTACCAAAATGTGCGGCTTGTGGTGTTAGACCGACTCGTTCCCAAACTATTAATCGCTTTGTCACCTATACTGATGAACCTTTGCAAATCGCGATCGATAGTTTATTCGAGTTATTACCAGAAGCCGAACGCAAAAATGGAGAAGCATCTGAGCGGAAATTACTAACTTTTTCTGATGGTCGTCAAGATGCGGCATTTTTCGCTTCTGACTATCAACGTAACTCAACTGAAAAAGTTTATCGCCAAATGCTGTGGCAATCATTTCAAGAAGCAAAGAATAATAATTGTATTGCAGCCGTTAGAACATTAATTGACCAATTAAAATTAAATTTTACGGAAATCTCTATTCCACATCCAGATCGAACTTCTACTGACAATTACAAAAGTTATCGACCAGAAGATGAACAGAGTTTTAGTAATAGAGGTTACTGTGAAGAGAGAGCTGAAAAACGGGCAAAAGAAATCTTAGTAAGAGAATTTGCTCTACCTTTTAATCGTCGATCTACTTTTGAAGCTTATACCTTACTAGCTTGCCATCTTGACTTGTCCGACGATCGCCTGTTTGAGTCCATATCCCACAAGTTTGGAATATCCACTGCCGAAGCGCGTATTTTCATAACTGTTCTAACCGACATCATCCGTCGAACTGGGATCGTTAGTATTGAAGGAGCGTCTAATTATTTCCCTGAAACTGGCGGTGTAGAGGGAACACGACCAGAAATGATCGATGCTCAAGGAAAATCCAAGAATTACCTATTCTTAGAAAAGGGAGAAACTGAGAGAAAAAGATATGAAGATTCGCCTTCATTTCTACCCAAATGGAAAAAAGATGGTGAAGTAAGTAAAGCCCAAAATAGAATAGGGTGGTATTACCATCAATTCTTTGGCGATCGATTCCCAACCAGAGAAGATTTTATCTGGCTATTTGATAAGTTAAAAGAATATCACATACTTACCCCAGCGAAGAGTGGCTATCACCTAAAATGGGATAACCTAAATATCATTGAAACTAAACATGATTGGCAGCAATGCGATAGCTGTCAACAGGTATTTCATATCCCAAATTTATCAGATATTAAAAATTCGACTTTGAATATCACAGGATGTCCAGCTTTTAGATGTAAAGGAACTCTCCAGCCCTACACTTTAGAACAAATCAATCGAACCAGAGCAGAACATTATCAACAGCATCTTATTCTCAATCGATCGCCTTTACCATTGAGATCGCAAGAACATACAGCTCAATTGGGTACAGGTGAATTAGAGAAGCGAGAAAACCGCTTTCGGCGCGGACAAATTAATATGCTCAGTTGTTCGACAACATTGGAAATGGGCGTAGATATTGGGGACTTGCAAGCTGTAGTGCTGCGGAATTTTCCCCCTCATGTCAGTAACTACCAACAACGTGCAGGGCGTGCGGGTAGACGTACTGATGGAGTTGCAATCACGCTAATGTATGGGCAACGTCGCCCTCACGATCGCTATTACTTTGAGAAACCAGAGCGGTTAATTGCTGGCACCAACCAAATCCCTAAATTAGATGTTAACAATCGTCAAATTCAAGAACGACATATTCGGGCAGAATTATTAGCAGCATTTTTGGATGGTTATAGCGGTGTCGGTGCAGAAAAGATTACGATGGCTGATTTTCTGGCTTTACCTTTCAATAACCCTGCCGATCGTCCAGACTTTACACCTCCACAGACAGCAACAATTGTCCAATTACAAGAATGGCTAAATAAAGATGAAGCCGTAACTACAGCTCAATCGTGGATTGACAGACTAGGAAGCTCTGATAATAAGATTGAATTACTCGAGCGATTTATTCAAGCTCTTGTAGTGTTCCAAAAAGAAGAAATAGCCGACTGGAACGATCTAGCTGCACCTCTAGGAGGAATTAAAGCAGATATCAATGCTGAAAATGATCGTAAGAAACGCCAATCCTTAGAAAAGTGGCGCGATCGAATTGAAGCCGAACTAGATAAAATTGCTAAACGCCGCTTGCATGATGAATTAGTACAGGCAAGTATTCTACCTATTTATGGTTTTCCTATTGATGTTGTTCGTTTGTTAACTGGAGAAAGTAACGAATTTAAGTCATCTAAAGGGAAGCATCGATTAGAGCGCGATCGACGTTTGGCATTAGGTGAATATGCACCTGGACAGGAAATAGTTGTTGATGATCGTGTTTATCGAAGTATAGGGATTACTCGACCTAAAGAACTAGAAAATAAATATTATTGGGTTTGTAAAGAATGTAATCATTTCTATTCTTCTCCTAAAGAAGATTTGGTAAATCAATGTCCAGTTTGCAATTGGGAACCGACATCAGGATCTCATCAAAAGATGAAACTGTATAAAATTCCAAAGTCATTTATGACAGATTTCTCAGCTTCCGCAAAAGTTACCCCTCACATCAAACCGCAACGTCAGCCAACATCTCAGGTATTCTTAGCTCAAGGCGGTCAAGATATTGCAAATACTCCTGCTCCTTTTTACGACCTTACCGTTAGCAGAAGTGGTACCTTCTTTCTCGCCAACCAAGGATTGTTAGGTAATGGTAAAGGTTTCGACAAACAAGGATTTGCGATCTGTCAAAATTGTGGCATGGATTTGAGTCAAAAAGTTAAAGAACAACGAGAAGATAAATCTAACAGAGGTAGAACTCGAAAATCTAATGAGAATTCAAGAAAATCTCTAGAACATAATAATCCGATGACAGGGAAAGAATGTCCTCCATTTTATGAGCAAATTCACTTAGGACATGAATTTCGCAGTGATTTACTCAAGATTCAGTTTAATTCTACTGCTAACCCACCATACCTATTTGGAGAGGTGAGAAATATGGTAGATGGAACGACTGTTTCTTCTGTTAATGAGGATGACAATCGAAATATTGGTGGTTTAGATTTCTGGAGATCTCTTACTTATGCTCTACTCGCCGCTGCTGCTCTAGTAATAGACGTTCCACGGAATGAGCTAGATGGCTTATTTAGGCCATTGAATAATCGTTCTACTGAAATTATTATTTATGACAATGTACCTGGTGGCGCAGGTTATAGCAAAAGGATAGCAGAAAGATTTTCAGAAGTTTTAGAAAGGGCTTATAAACTTACCAATGAATGTGAGTGTGGTACAAGTTGCTATGAATGTTTGAGAACTTACTCGAATCAACCATTTCATAACGATCTCGATCGTCGTTCGGTCGTAAATTTTCTTCAACCCTTAGTTACGGAAGAAAATAATACATCAAGAAATTGAGATCAAAGATCTGGCAAAATCAAAATGGTTGATAATACACAGTTCATTATCCCATCAGAGGAGTAATGCGTGACCCGTCTTCGGCGCACAAGCTTCGCATCGTCGGGTAAACGAGCGCATTCAAAACCCCAGATCTTAGATGGTAAGCAATCAGCTAACATTAGCTTTGGATTACCATTTAAGGGATTGAGCATCTCGAAAATTCCAGAGCGACCTGTTTAATTTATTAAATTGCTAGCCAACATAACATTTCTTGGACAATAAGTTCGATTCACTTAAACTAAGTCTGCCAATTTACTAGAAACTTTCCCCTGGACATTTTTCCGCCTGTCGTCATAAATTACCAAAGTTTCCAACTTCGCATGTCCGCTCAACA
>ENA-OFCF01000295-OFCF01000295.1-metagenomes-genome-assembly--contig:-NODE-295-length-23081-cov-3.951750_pt1 | contig 23081 bp, 18 predicted proteins | sample MGYA00153387_OFCF01 | MGnify analysis MGYA00153387
GGCGAGGTCGAGGCGGGCTAGGACGGGGCTGCCGAGGTGTCCGCGCAGGGTGAGCGCGAGGCCCTGGCGGTCGACGAGGAAGAAGGCGGCCCGGGTGACGCGGTTTGACTCTCGCAGGTTGTCGAGGACCACTTTGACCATCTCGTCGGGGTCGATGACGTTGAACAGGCGGGTGCGAAGCTGGACGAGGATGGCGCGCAGGGCGGAGCGTTCGCGAAACAGCCAGCCTTCGAGTCGGCGCTCGAGCTCGGTGCGCAGCGGGTCGACGAGCATGAGCACGGCGAACGAGGCGAGCAGGGTGTTGAACAGCAGGAGCATGGGCTCGTCGGCGAAGCGCCAGGGGACCCACAGCAGCAGGGCGGCGTAGACGGCGGTCACGGTGATGACGAGGATCGTCATGACGGTGATGCGGCCGAGGATCTCCGGGAGGTCGAGCAGTCGCTCGCGCACCAGGGTCTGCGCCATGAAGTAGAGGTAGACGGCCGTGACCGTGGCGCCGACGACCGGGATGCCGGGCTGGCCGAGCGCCAGCGCGAGCACGCTGGCGTAGAACAGATAACGCAGGCGCGGGGCGGCTGCGGTGCCCTCGGCGGCGCGGGCAGCTCGCCACATCCGCATCGCGGCGTAGAGCAGCCCGCCGAGCACGTAGGCCTGCACGAGGATCGGGACGATCGCCCACGCGGGATCGTCGGCGAGGCCCGGGAACAGCAGCGAGAGCGCCTGGGCGATCAGCAAAAGCGCCAGGATAGGCGCCTGAACGACGTTCCTGGGCGGCGCGCCAGCGGCAGGGATGAAGCCGGAGAAGCAGCGGTCGGCGGTGTAGGGCAGGAACAGCGAGACGGTCTGGGCGATCCAGATCGACAGCGGCAAGCCGGGGAAGCCGGCGAAGAAGCGGGCCAGGTGAAACAGGCCCAGGTTCAAGCAGAAGGCGGCGAACAGACGAAACTGGTCGCGTGAACGATCTCGAAGGAACACGCTGATGCCGATGGCGATCGCCACCGCGGCCGCCAGCAGCGAGCTCAGGCTGGCGTAGAGGTTCGAGCCGGACACGCCGGGCCATGGTAGCCCCATATGGCAGGGACGCGGGAGATCTCCCTCGGCGCGATGATCGGGGAAGAGACGGCCACGGGACAGAGCCAGGTCGCGCGGGGGCCGCTGACGGGGCTTTGGCGGGTTCGTCGAGGTCTGGCGGCGCCGAAGGCGACGTGGCATGCTGCCGGCCATGGCCGCCACGCCCATCGACAACGACGCCCGCGCGCAGCAGCTCGCCCGCGCGATCGCCTCGGATATCCAGCTCTACAACAAGCAGAAGATCGAGGAGGCGCTGATCAACGACAACTTCTTCGAGGCGCTCGCCGAGGAGATCACAGAGGGTCGCGACCTGTTTCGCGGCCGCGTGACCCCGGAGCTGTTCCGTCGCAACTACTACGACCGGGCGATCGTCGACCGTGTCGTGAAGCCGATGGCCAGCCTCAAGACTCCCATCTGGTGAGCCGCTTTCGCGTGTCCCTCGGACCCGAGGCGCTCGGCCAGCGCCTCGACGTCGCGCTCGTCGCGGCGCTTCAGCGAGCAGGCCACAGTTGCTCGCGCTCCCAGCTCGCGCGGGCCTTTGCGGCGGGTCATGTGAAGGTCGCCGGCGTCGTCGCGGGCAAGCCCTCGCGTGTCGTCGAGGCGGCGGCCGCCGTCGAGCTCGAGCTGGAGATTATCAAACCAGTGCAGGCGGTCGCCGAGGACCTGCCGCTGACGATCGTCCACGAGGACGAGCATCTGCTGGTGATCGACAAGCCGGCCGGGATGGTCGTGCACGCCGGTCCCGGGCACGATCGCGGCACGCTGGTCAACGCGGTGCTGCATCACCTGGGGATCGCCGCCAAGGACCTGCCGGTGCTGCCAGGCAACGACGAGACGCGCCCGGGCATCGTCCATCGCCTCGACCGCGACACCAGCGGGCTCATCGTCGTCGCTCGCAACGAGCGCGCGCAGGAGGGGCTCGCGGCGCAGTTTCGGGTGCACGACCTGCGACGCAGATACCTGGGGATCGTGTGGGGCGTGCCCGGCTTCGTGAAGAAGAGCCTGCGGACGCGGCACGGTCGCGACCCGGGGGACCGGCGCAGGTTCTCGCCGCACATCGACGAGGGTCGCGAGGCGATCACACACATCGAGGTCCTGCGTCCGCTGCGTGACGCGGCGTTGCTGGCGTTTCGCCTCGAGACCGGGCGTACGCACCAGATCCGCATGCACTGTCGCCTGCTCGCTCACCCGATCGTCGCCGACGCGATGTACGGAGGGAACGGCGGGCCGCCTGCCAGGCGGGCGATCTCCGCGGCGCTCGGACGCCACGCGCTGCATGCTGCGGAGCTGGGCTTCGTGCACCCGATCTCGGGCGAGGCGCTCGACTTCTCGTCGCCACTGCCAATGGATCTCTCGCAGCTGATCGAGCAACTGAGCCCGGAGCGGGCCGTGTGATCGAGCGGGTGCCGGCGTTCGGGGGCTGCGTGCACGGCTTCACCGACCGTCTCGGCGGGGTCAGCGAGGGCCGGCACGCGAGCCTCAACCTCGGACGTCGCTGGGGTGATGACCCGGAGGCGGTCGCGGAGAATTATCGTCGCGTCGCCGCGGCCGCCGGCTTTCGCGTCGAGGCGCTGCGCCAGGTCCGGCAGGTCCATGGCAAGGCGGTGCTGCGCGCCCGCGATGTGAAGGCCGACAGCGAGGCCGACGCGTTGTGGGTCCATCGCGACGACGGGCCGCTGGTCGCCGGGGTGCTGACGGCCGACTGCGTGCCGATATTACTGAGGGACGCGGCCGGCACGGTGGCGGCGGCGGTGCACAGCGGATGGAAGGGCACGGTCGCCGACATCGCCGGGGCGACCGTGGGCGTGCTCGCGGAGTACGTTGCGCCGGCGCGGATGCTGGCTGCGATCGGGCCGTGCATCGAGGTCGAGGCGTTCGAGGTCGGCGAGGAGGTGGCGGCGCAGTTCCCGGCGGAGTTCGTGCGCCGCGAGGGGACCCGCAGGCCGCACGTCGATCTCGTGGCGATGGTGCGGGGGCAACTGCTGGCGGCGGGCGTCCCGGCGGGAGCGATCTCCCGGGTCGGGGGCTGCACCTTTAGCGACCCCTCGCGCTACTTCTCGTATCGCCGCGACGGCGCGGGTATCGGGCAAATGTTGGCGTTTATCGGCCTCGGCTGAGGCCTCGAGACCGCAAAACACCGCAAAACGAAGAGAGCCGGCCCATCTGGACCAGCTCCCTCGGTTTGCCTGTCGCGATCGACCCAGGACGCAGCGCACGAGCGCACGCGTCCCCGGCCCGCGCAGGAGATCACGGCTTGGCGGCGGCCTCGTTGGTCATCTTGCCGTAGTTCTCGGCGAGGCCATCCTTCTTCTCCGTGAACAGGCCGCGGGCGGAGCCCTGCAGGATGTACACGAACACGGCCGCAAACGAGGCGATGAGCAGGATCTGGGCGATGCCCGAGACCGTGCTGATTGGCGGCTTGGCGGCTTCGACTTCCCACTTGTTGTCGGCGATCTCAGACATGGACTGGTCCTCTTGCTCCCCTGGGGCGAGCTCAAAACGAAGCTATCACGCGTCCGGTTTATCCGACAAGTGCTCGCTGAAGATCCAGCGAGCGCTCACTCGTAGCGGCCGGGTTCGGCGTTGGCCTGACCGTCCTGCGAGATCCGCGCCGACCGGCTGGCGAGTTCGAGCCCGTAGGACTGGAGCAGCTCGCCGGTCAACATCTGGAGGTCGACGGTCGCGCGGAGGTAGTCGATCTGCGCGTTGAGGGCGTTGAACTCGGCGATAGCGAGCTCGTCCTGACGGAACAGGACGTCGTAGCTGGTCGAGCGGCCGACCTTGTTACGGGCCTCCTCGGCGCGCAGGTTCGACTGGGCCAGGCGCACGGACTCGGCGGTGATCGACATGCGGGCGCCTGCGGTGCGCTGGGCGTTGACGGCCCGGATGACCGACATGGCGATGTTCTGCTGATTACGCCGCAGCTGGGCCTCGGCGCGCCGCATCTCGAGGATGATGCGCTCGTGGGTGGCTCTTGGGGCCCGGTTCTGGATGTCCCAGGCGAGCGTGAGCTCGATGCGGGCGTTGTAGTCGGCGAGCAGGCCCTTCTCGGAGATGGCGTCGCCCTGGTTGAAGAAGTTCTGGAAGGCCTGGCCCCAGTTGCCGGTGAGCGCGGGGGTGCCGGCGCTGGGATTGGCCTTGGCGTCGATCGATCGGCCCTGGGGGGTGAACACGACGCGGGCATCGAGCTGGGGTAGGCGCTTGTTGGCGGCGACGAGCTCGTCGATGCGCTGACTGGCGAGGCTGATCTCCAGCTGGCGCAGCTGCGGATGGCCCTTGAGGGCCTGCTTGACCTTGGCGTTGAGGTCGACGGGCGTCAGGGCGAGCGCCTGGGGGTCGGTGCGCGGGATGATGCCGAGGACCTTGCGGTCGATGAAGTCCTGGCCCATCAGCGTGCGCACGGTCAGGCTGCGGTCGAGCAGGACGTTCTCGGCGAGCACGACGTCGTTCTCGCGGGCGACCAGCGATTGATAGATCGTGTCGAGGTCGAGCTGCGACTTGCGACCGGCGGCGACCTCGGCCTGGGTGCGTCGGCGCTGCTCCGCCGTGGTGCTGGCGCTGCGGCGCTTGTTGTCGAGGTCGCGACTGGCGAACAGCAGGTCCCAGTAGGCGAGGATCAGGTCGCGGACGATCGTCTGCGCGCTGAGCATCTCGCCGGCCTCGGCGCGGGTGGTCGCCAGGCGGGCGCGGTCGATGTCGGCGCGGTTGACCCGCAGGCCGGCGTTGCGCAGCAGCGGGTGGGTGAGGGTCAGCGTCGGCGCGACCGCGTAGCTGCCGAGGCTCACCGTGCCGGCCGCCGCGTTGCCGATGACGAGGGGCTGGAGCACCAGCGTGCGCGAGGCGCCGATCGTCAGGTTGACGGTGCCGCCGGTCTCGAGCTTGCGTTCGAAGCCGACGGTGCCGCCGAGCTGGGTCTGCCCGAGGTTGAAGGCCAACTGCGAACCACGCTGCGGGGTGACGGCCTTGCCGGCGTACAGCGAGCTGGTCATGAACACGTCGTAGGCGCCGAGCGCCACCATGATGTTCTTCTCGGAGATCGCGACGTCGAAGGCGGTCGAGCGCAGGTCGAGGTTGTTCTCGAGGGCCGTCTTCAACACCTGGCTCAGCTCGAGCGACTCGGTGGCGAACGACAGCGGGTAGAGCTCGCCAGGGTCGCGGCCGTCAGCGACGGTCGGGCGTGGGGTCTGCTGACCGGGGACCGGACTGGTCGTGCCCGTGCTCGGCGGCTGGTTTGGGAGCGCCTCGGCGCCGGGGCGGCGCAGCGGCGTGCGACCGGGCGCGCTGGTGCCTATGCCCGGGTCGGTCGACGACGGCGGGGCCATGCCGGGCGAGGCCGTGCTCGAGGGCGACTGCACACCGGGAGCCGGGCGCGGGGTGACGACGGGCGGCTCGATGCGTGTCTGCACGTCTCGTGCGAGCCCGGTCTCCGGGTTGACCGTGGGGTTCTGGCTCACCGTGAGGCCGGCGAGCAGCGTGGCGAGGGAGAGCGACACGGAGGGAGCCACAGGCTGATAGCGTCCTCGCCTGCCGGGGTCAAGCGGTGGTCTGCGCAGGACGTGGTGAGGACAACGGTTCGCCGGATGCGCCTGGTGCGGCGAAGCCCGGGTTTCACGGCCGTGCCGAGCTTGAAGTCACGACGCCGGCTCGACCTCGACGGAGATCCACCACCAGTCGATGCCGACGCGGCCGTCCCGCAGGACGTAGAACAGTGCGGCGCGGCCGTCGGGCGGGGCGGTGTCCTGGTCCTGCGGGCCCATCTTCATGGTCCATTCGTTCTCGCTGAGGGCGTCGTCGCTGCCGTTGGCCAGCAGGGTGCCCCAGCTACGAAACCAGGAGCCGTTATAGGACTCGGCCTGGATCTCGGTGCCACCGGCACCGCCGTTGATGGGGACCAGGAAATCCTGGAGGTCGGTCGGGGGGGCGTTGGTGGTGATCTTCAGGATATCGCCGGGCCGGGCCTGGACGACGGCGCCGCGCAGCTGGGGCCCGAGGTCGGTGGCCTCGCCGTCGCGCACGCGGGCGACCGAGAAGTCGAGGATCCGCGGGTTGCGGTCGCCGTCGGGGACGTCGGCCGGGTCGGGCGGGGCGCCGAGCTCGGGCGGGAGGTCGACCCCGAAGTCGGCGGCGAGCAACAGCAGGCGCTCGATCGGGCCGACCGGGACGCGCTGGACGGCGTACAGGCACTCGTTGGGGAGGTCGGTCTGGTTCGTGAGCAGGGCCGCGGCGCAGGCCTCGGTGTCGGGCGAGCCGGGGCTGCGGCTGATCATCGTGATCTCGAGGTCGCCGCCGATCAGCAGGGTCGAGGCGAAGGGGACGGTGAAGTCCTGGGCGCCGTCGTCGCTGTCGTCCGCGGGGAGAATGCAGGGGCTCGGCGGGTCCATGCCCACGCCCATGCCCATCAGGTCGGTGAACGAGGGGACCGGGCACTCGGGGATGTCGGCGAGGGTGGTCGGGACGGCGTCCTTGAGGCAGGAGAACAGGCCCTGGCCGGGGCCGAGGTCGCAGGCGATGTAGATGGGGTCGAAGTCGGGGCCGGTGAGGTCGAGCAGGCCGTCGGGCGTCACGACCCACGGGGTCAGGCGCACCTGCTCGAAGGGTAATGCCTCGCAGCGCACGCCGAGGTCGGGTCCGGGGTCGGGGTACAGGAGGGTGATGACCTCGTTGCGGATCGCGAGCACGCGGGTGCTGGCGATGCGCTCGGAGATCGGCAGGTCGCCGCCGCAGGCCATGAGCATCATGCCTGTCCCGAGAGACAGGTGGCGCAGGCGCAGCGCGAGGCGACGAAGGAGCACGCCCGAGGATACCGCGACCACGGGCCGGCGCACCAGTGGGGGATCGTCACCATTCGAGGCGCAGGCCGACGGAGGGGAGGATCGGGAGGGACGCGATCGGGGCGGTGGTTTGGAAGTCGTAGCTGTTCTGCAGGCGCTCGGTGTTGACGTGGTTGTAGATGTTGAGCACGTCGAGGTAGGCGTTGATGCTGACGCGGCGGAGCAACCACCGCTTGTCGACGCGCAGGTCGAGCTGGTGAAAGGCGGGGAGCCTGGCGCTGTTGCGCGGGCCGGAGACGCCGATAAAGCCGCCGTCGCCGGCGTCGAACACACCGCCGAGCACGGGCGTGTACGGGTTGCCGGAGATCAGACGGAAGCGCGCGCCGACCTGCCAGTTACGCGGGAGCTTGTAGCTGGCGATCGCGGTCATGATGTGGGTCTGGTCGAAGCCGAAGAGGTAGGCGGGCTCGCCGTCGTCGTCGCGCCGGACGCTGCGCATCAGGGTGTAGCTGAGCCACGCGAACAGCTTGCGGGTCAGCGCCTTGCGTAGCAGCAGCTCGCCGCCGACGACGTGGCCGCGGCCGGTGCTTGCGAGGTTCTCCGGGCGCAGACGACCGTCGGCGAGCTGGAGGTCGGACGAGCCGCGCGCGAGGCCCCACAAGTTTTTATAGAAGCCGGTGACCTCGAGGGTGATGTCTCGCGGGAGGATCTGGGCGACGCCGAGGCTGGTGTGCAGGGCGTGCTCGAGGCCGAGGCGCGGGTTGCCGAACACGGCGTCGAACTCGCGCGGCTGCGGGGCCTGGGCGTAGAGGCCGACGCCTGCCTTGAGGGTGGTGCGGTCGGCGAGGTCCCAGGTCATGCGCACGCGCGGCTCGACCATGGTGCGGTTGAAGGGCTGGCCGTAGTAGGTGAGGCGAGCGCCGGGATAGAGCGTGAGGCGCTCGCCGAGCTTGAGCGGGATCGTCACGTAGAGGGCGGGGCGGACGAGGGTGGCGCTGTTGTTGGAGGTCTGCTGGCCGGGGTTCGAGCCGCCGCCGCCTCCGGGGCCGCCGCCCGCGGACGAGACGGAGACGGCGAGGTCGTAGCTCGTGGCGACGAACTCGGTGCCGACGCGGATGCCGGCGTGGCTGCTGAGGGTGCGCGAGATCTCGGCGCGACCGGAAAAAGTGTCGGTGACGACGCGGAAGCGAAACGCGTCGCCGATCAGGAACGAGATGTTGTCGCGGCGGTACGAGGGCGTGACCAGGAACTCCCAGGGGCCGAGCGTCTTGCGGTAGACGAGGTCGGCGCGGTGAAAGAACTGGGTGGTCTCGAGGCCGGCGTTGTTGCTCGGGTCGGTGTCGTTGGCGGCGGAGAACAGGAGCTTGCTGCGGTCGTCGGAGCCGAACACGCGGGCGGAGAACTCACCGCCGGAGATCGGGTAGTCGAACAGGAGCTGGTAGTCGTAGTAGCGCGGGGCGAGCGTGAAGTTGAGGCCGGCGTCTTTGGGGATCGCCAGGGGGAGCAGGGCGTCGATGTAGCTGCGACGACCGGCGACGATCAGCGAGCCCTTGCCGATCGGGCCCTCGGCGAGGATGCCGGTGTCGAACACGTCGCTCTTGACGTAGCCATGAAAGCCGTCGCGCCGGCCCTTCCGCGGCGAGACGTTGATGACGCCGCCGATCGCGTCGCCGAAGCGGCTGTCGAAGTTGCCGGGGATGAAGTCGATCTGCGCGAGGATGTCGGCGTTGAAGGTCGACGACAGCGCCCCGAAGTGGAACAGCTGCGGGATCTCGTGGTAGCCGAGGTAGGTCCGCGAGTCCTGCGGCGCCGCGCCGCGGATGACCAGCAAGCCGGCGCCGAACGGTGGACGCGCGACGCCGGGGAAGTTCTGGATCGCCTTGAGCGCGTCGCCCTGCGTACCCGGGAGCTTGCTGATCTCCTCCGGGGTGATGCTGCGACGGTCGACCTCGCCGCTGTCGTCGCGGCGGGCTTTGACGATTGTCTTGTAGGGGTTGAAGTTGAGGGGCTCGGGGTAGTAGGCGAGCTCCAGGCGGTCGTCGTCGCCGAGGCGCTCGACGGCCTCGAGGCGCTCGAAGCCCTGCGCGAGCACGATGACGCGGAGCTTGCCCCGCGGCACGCCGCGCAGGCTAAAGCTTCCGTCGACGTCGGTGACGGCGCGCATGGTCCACGCGGGCGGCGGGTCCTCGCCGTGACGCTGCTTGCGCAGGACACCGACGGGCTCGTCAGCCGGCGCCGGGAGCACCAGGACGGTGGCGCCGGGGACGGGGGTGCGCTGGCCGGCGGAGAGAATACGGCCGCGCAGGCGCTCGGGGGCGTCGGCGGGCGGGCTGTCTCCGGGGACAGGTGAAGCCGGCGGGGCGCGGACGGCTGGGCTGTCTGTTGGGACAGGTGAGCTGTCCGTGGGGACAGGTGGTTCGGGCGGGGCGATGTCGAGGCCGAGGGCGAGCACGACCTCGACGGGTCGGCCGCGCAGTTGTCCCGGCTGGTAGCGCAGGCGGGCTACGGCGTCGCGGGCGGCGGCGTCGAGGGTGGGGTGCAGGCCCTTCGTGATCTCGATCTCGCGGGGGACGCCGTCGACGCCGATGACGTACCTGAGCTCGATGCGACCGGCGGGCGGAGCGGGGAGGTCGCGCAGCGACGCGGGGTAGTCGAGGTCGACGCTCGCTTGCAGGACCGGGGGCTCGTAGCCCTCGGGTGTCTGAGCGGCCGAGGTGCACGGGGCGAGCAGGGCCAGGAGGGCGGCGACGATGGTCGTCCGGGCGGACATGAACGAAGGGACAGGCGAGCGCGGCTCACTCGTTGAGCTGGAACTCGTACTCGTAGCGCAGCTCGAAGTCCGCGGGTTGGCCATTGGTGGCGACGGCGGGCTTGAACTTGGCGCGCCGCAGGGCCTTCGCGGCGACCTTGCCGCAGCCATGGCCGATGTCCTTGGAGATCTTCACTTCTTTGATCGTGCCGTCGCGGCGGACCTGGACGGTGAGGATGACGACGCCCTCGATGCCGAGCTCCTGGACGGCCGGGCACTGCTCCTGCGGGACGCTGAGCACCTGCGGCAGCTCGCGGATGTAGAGCTCGCCGCGCGGCTCCCACGGGGCGGCGTTGCTGTCACCGACGGTCGCGTTGCCCGGGCGGCTGCCGGTGCCGTTCTTCTTCGGGTCGCCGGTGCCACCAGGGACGCCGCCGGGGGTGCCGACGTTGACCTTGACCGGGTTGCCGTTTTGCACGGTCTGGCTCTGGTCCATGCGAAACGGCGGCGGGGGCTCGTCGGGCTCGGGCTTGTCGGACACGGGCGCGGGCTTGACGGTGCGATCTGGCTTCGGTGTCGCGACCTTGCTCGGCGGGACCGGCTTCACGATCGGCTCTGGCTCTGGCTCTGGCTCTGGCTCCGGCTCTGGCTCGGGTGGCTTGGGGGGCTCTGGCTCGGGTGGGAGCTCGAACTCGGTCAGCTCGTACACCTTCGGGATGTACTTGCACGCGTCGTACGCGGCCTGGCACGCGAACGGGTCGCCGCCCAGCGCGAGGCACCGGGTCTGTTCGGTCGCGCACTCGTCGTGACCGAAATAGGCGAGCAGGGCCGCGACCACAACGTGGACGACGACCGATCCCGCGGCGCCGAGGCTGGGCCGCGCATATGGGCTCCCGGAGACCAAGGGCGCTGGCTCCGTCAACGCGTCAGGTTCCAGGGCTGGTCTGGGGCTTCGACTTCGGCTTCTCGGTGGCGATCGCGTACTTCTTCACGCCCGACTCCCGCAAGACGTCGATGAGGTGCACCATCGACCCGACGTTGGCATCTTCGTCGCACTTGATGACCCCTTGCAGATCGCGGTCCTCGGCGAGCTTCGCGGTGATCGCGGCCTTGATGGCGGCGTCATCGGAGACCGGCTTGAGGTCGACGGTGATCGTGCCGTCCTTGGCGCAGACGAGCAGGATCTGATGCTTGTTGGTCTCCAGCTTTTGTCCGGTGTTGGCGTCCGGCTTGTCGACCGCCATCGCCTCGGACTCCTGGATCTTCGTGGTCGTGACCATGAAGATGATCAGGAGCACCAGCATCACGTCCACCAGCGGGGTGACGTTGATGTTGTTGATGCCGTCGTCTTCGTCGAGGTTGGTGTCGCCCGCCACGTGTTCGCCCCCGCTACGCGCGCTCGTCGGACGTGCCAGACCCGGAGGGCCGTGCGCTGTTGCTGAAGAGCGCGAGGACCATGTTGGTCAGCGCGTCGGCCTCGCTCAGCAGGGCCTTCACGCGCCGCTGAAAGAAGTTGTAGGCGATGACGGCCGGGATCGCGACCAGCAGGCCGACCGCGGTGGCGACGAGCGCCTCGTAGATGCCGGACATGACCTGGTTCGAGTACTCCGAGGAGCCGACGACGCCGGTGCGCTCGATGGCGCGGAAGGTCTCGATGATGCCGAGGACGGTGCCGAGCAGGCCGATGAACGGGGCGTTGGCGCCGACGGTGCCGAGGAAGTTGAGGTTACGCTCGAGGCGCAGCTTCTCGCCGGGTCGCAGGGCGGCCATGATGGCGGCCATCGAGCCGTGACCGCGGGCGCTGGTCTCCAGCATCTGGATGGCGATGCGACCGCCGGGTGCGGTGCTGTTCTTGACGAGAAACTGGGCGCGGGCGAGGTCGCTGTCGGCCAGGGCGGCGTGGAGTGAGCGCAGGAGGTCGGTGTCGCGGCGACGAACGCCAGCGTAGAAGATGATGCGCTCGATCATCACCGCGACGCTGATGAGGCTGAGACCCACGAGGAGCCACAAGATCCACTCGGAGCCGACGGCTGCGAGCTCGAGGAATTTGTCCGAGAGCTTCATGGGTAAGCTGGCGAAACGTAACCGAGACCGCCTGACTCGGCCAGCGGCGTTTGCCGACGGAGGTACCGCGGCGGGCGCGAGATTGTTTCAGGGGCCCTGAAGTTCTTGCAGGAGCACGGTCGCGTAGCTGCCCGGAGGCAGCGCGAAGTGCAGGCGAAGGCCGGGCGGGAGGGTGTCGGAGGCGGACACTGGCTCGGTTTGCAGGGGGATCTGCGGCAGCTTCAGCGGGCGGCGGGTGCCCTCGACCTTGTTGCCGAGCGCCTTGAGGGCCTCGGGGGAGATCCCCACCTGGTCGAGGATCTCCTGCTCGAGCGCGGCTGCCGCGGTGCCCGGGGCAGGGGCGCGCATCTTGCTACCGAACATCGGTCCGGTGACGCCCAGCTCGCCGCTGTCGAGGCGGGCCTGGTCGACCGCGGGGTCGGTGCACTCGAACAGACCGCCGGTCGCGGTCTTCTTCAGGATGTCGCCGGCGAGGACGGTGCGCAGCAGACCGCGGGTGCGTCGCTCGAGCAGATAGAGGTTGAACAGGGCGCTCTGGCCGGCGCTGAGCAGGAAGTCGGCGCGTCCGCGGCGGGCCCCGCTGGCGAGCAGCTCGAGGCCGCGGCGCAGGTTGCCGCCGTCGCTACCGAGGCGCTGGTTGCCGTAGAGATTGTCGAGGCCGCCGAGCTCGGTGATGCGGGCGAGCTTGGCGGCGACGCGGGTGCGGGCCTCGTCGCCGGAGGTGGCGAGCTCGCGGACGACGAGGGTGAAGCGGTTGCCGTGCAGATGGCCGCGGCGGAGCTTGTTGCCGTGGGGGGTGGCCTCCCCGAGCGTGATGGCTGGGTGGGAGAACACGGCGAGCTTCGGGCCGGCCGCGAACGGCACGGAGATCCACTGCTCGGTGACCGCGTCCTTGTCCTTGAGGCCGGCGAGGCCGATGTCGGGGCGTGGGATGCCGGTCTGTCGGGCGACCTCGACGATCGCGTCCTCCGTGCCGATGCCACGTTTACGCAGGGTCAGGAGCAGGTGGGCACCGGTGCGGCCGTCGGGGCCGTAGGCCGGGAGTTCGTGGACGGTGAAGTCCTCGGGGCACATCCGAAGTCGGCCGCCGATGCCCGGCAAGTCGGCCGTCTGGAGCGGCGGGTCGAGCAGCCATGCGAGGCCTGCAAAGCGGTCGCGCCGCTCCGACTCCGGTGCAGGGAAGGCGAGATCGGAGCTCAAAAGCTGCCCGTCCCCGGCTTTGGGAGGGACGCGTTGGGGGTCTTCTTGGCCTTGGACACCCCCTCGTCCTTGTCCTTGGGCCGCGGCGGGGAGATCGGCCGCGGCGGGCTGCGATCCGGCCGCTTGCGGTTGGCGTCGGCCGGGCCGAAATTCTTGTAGATGTATTTGAGGTAGAGCCGGGCCTGGCGGCCGTGGTGGTGGCGTGGGTGCTGGTTCTGGAGCTCGCTGAAGGTGCTGCGCGCGAGCTCGATCTCGTCCATGCGCAGGTAGGTCAGGCCGAGCAGGAACAGCACCTCGGCGTCGAGGCCGATGCCCGGGAAGTTCTTGTGGGCGCCCTCCAGGCGGCCAATGGCGGCCTCCGGGACCTCGCGGTCGAGGTAGAAGCGGGCGACGTAGAGCTCGTGCTCGAGCAGGCGGCGTTTGATCTCGTCGCGTAGCTCGAGGGCGTAGGGCTCGAGCGAGCTGCCGGCGTAGTGATCGAAGAAGTAGGCCAGCTCGACCAGGGCCTCCTGGAGCTGGGCCTGGTCGCGTTGATAGTGGGCCGGCAGCAGGACCATGCCCTCGGGGGCGTTCATGTAAGCCGAGACGGCCGCCATGTATGCGCACCAACCGTTTTGCACGTGCTTGTGCGTCGGGTGCAGCTTGTAGAACTGCTTGAAGCCGTCCTGGGCGGTGAGGTAGTTGCCCTGCGCGAACTCCGAGCGGGCGACCAGCAATTCGGCCTCGACGGCGTAGCGACTGAACGGAAAGCGGATCCGCACGAAGTCGGCGAAGGCGATCGCCTCGTCCCAGTCGCGGTCCTCGAACTCGCCGATCGCGAGCTCGTAGTTCTCGCGGGCGGTCTGACCGTAGTCGGTGCTGAGGTCGGGGCCGGTCTTGCAGGCGGTCGCGGCGGTCGCCGAGGCGAGCGTCCAGACCAGTGTCCACGTGCGCGACCGAGGCATGCTTGCGCGGGAAGCTAGCCGTGGCGGCCAGCGCTGTCAAACCCGCCTGGATCGGACCCAGGGCGGACGATGAGGTCGCCGGGTTCGTGGCCTCCGGGCCGCATGGAGGTCGCGGGCGGCGGCGTTTGCGATAGGCTCCCGGCGCATGCAGGGGGCGGAGCGCGAGGCGTCGGTCGCGGAACCGAAGAAGCTGGGCCGCTGGGCGGCCCACTCGATCGTCAGCGGGTCGATGCTGGGGATCGGCATCTTCATCTTTCCGCCGGTCGTCGCGCAGCACATCCACAGCTCGGGCTACTTCATGCTCGTGTGGCTGCTGGGCGGGCTCGCCGCGCTGTGCGGGGCGCTGTGCGTCGCCGAGATGGGCGCCATGATGCCGCGCGCGGGGGGAGAGTACCCGTACCTGCGCCTGGCCTATGGGCCAGGTATCGCGTTCTCGACGGGGTGGTTACAGCTGCTGGCGACGTTCCCGGGCTCGCTGGCGACGATGGCGGTCGGCACGGCGACGTATCAGCTGCCGGTGCTGTTCGGGCCGACGATGGCGGTGCCGATCGACCTCGGGGTGATGACGATCGAGGCGCCGACGTTCTGGGCGATCGTGCTGGTGGTGCTGCTGACGGCGCTCAATCACATCGGCGTGGTGCTGTCAGGGCGCGTGCAGCTGGTGCTGACGGTGGTTCCGCTGGCGGTGCTGCTGGTGGTCAGCCTGTTCGTGGTCGGGGACGTCGGGACGGTCGAGGTCGCCGAGGCGGGCCTGGACCTCGACCTGTGGCCGATCCCCTCGGCGGCGGCGCTGGCGGCGGCATACCTGCCGGTGTACTTCGCGTACTCGGGCTGGAACGCGGCGATCTACATCGGCGGCGAGATCGAGGATCCGGGCCGGAATCTGCCGCACGCGGTCATCGGCGGGACGCTGTCGGTGCTGGTGCTGTACATGGTGCTCAGCGCCGGGTTCCTGTCGGTGTTCACGGTCGCCGACCTCGCGGGCGTCGGGGAGGCGGGCACGGCGGCGGCGGGCCGGCTGTTCGGTCAGACCGGCATCTTCGTGATGACGACGATGATCCTGCTGGCGATGCTGGGGTCGATCAACGGCAGCGTGATGACCGGCTCGCGCGTCGGCTACGCGATGGCCGAGCAGGGCCACTTTCCTCGCTCCGGTTTTCGCCTGCACCCGCGCCACGGCACGCCGGTCGTGGCCCTGTGGACGCAGACCGGGCTGGCCGTCGGGCTGATCACGATGCAGGGCTTCGAGGCGCTGATGCGCTACACGTCGTGCGCGATGCTCATCTCCGGGTCGCTCACCGTGTACGCAGTGGTCCGCCTGCGCGAGCGCCTGCCCGAGCTGCACCGGCCCTATCGCGTCAGCTTCTATCCGTGGGTGCCGTGGGCGTACATCGGCTCGTGCCTGTTCGTGCTGGCGGTGCTGGTCGCGCAACTGGATGTGTCGGTGTTCATGGCGGTCGGGTGGTTCGTGCTGGCGCTGCTGGTGCATCGCCTCGTCGTTCCGGTACGACTGCGGTAGGCTCCGCGGCCCATGACCGCGCCCGCGCCGTTTTCGCTGCTGACCTGGAACATCAACGGTGTCCGTGCCCGCCTCGACGCGGTGCTGACATACCTGGCCGAGCGCGAGCCGGACATCGTGTGTCTGCAAGAGATCAAGATCGAGGAGAAGGTGTTCCCGCGGGTGCCGTTCATGGAGCTGGGGTACCAGCTGCAGGTCCACGGCTCGAAGGGCTACGCGGGGGTGGCGACGCTGAGCAAGCAAAAGCCCGACGAGGTGATCAAGGGCTTTCGCGCGGCGCCGCTCGACAGCCACTGCCGGATCATCAACGCGCTGATCGGTGGGGTGCGCGTGTACAACCTCTACGTACCCAACGGCACGTCGCTCGGCAGCGAGGCGTTCGCTTATAAATTGAAGTGGCTCGAGCGGCTGCGCGTCGAGCTCGACGCGTCGGCCGAGGCGAATCAGCCGGTGATCGTGTGCGGCGACTTCAACATCGCACCGGACGCGCGCGACCTGGTCGACCCGGCGTCGATGGTCGGCCACACGCACTTCTCACCGGAGGAGCACGCGGCGCTGGCCCGGTTGCTGGAATTCGGGCTCCGTGACTGCTTTCGCAAGTTCAATGATCAGCCGGCGCAGTTCACCTGGTTCGACTACCGGGCCGGGTCGTTCCGCAAGAACCTCGGCATGCGCCTCGACCACGTGTACGCGACGGCGCCGTTGTACGATCGCTGCACGGAGGTCGTGCACGACGCGAGCCCGCGTGGCGAGGAGGGAGCGTCGGACCACATCCCGGTGCTGGCGAAGTTCGCGTGAGCGGGTCAGAGTCGTCCGTGGTCTGTCTCGAGCTCGATACACATGGCCGCGGCCATGCAGCGGGCTCGCTCGATGTCGTCGGTCGTCCAGCCGTCCGGTTCGACGATGTCGAAGGTCAACGGCGCAACACGCTATAAAGCCCAACAAGACCTTCGCATCAGACTATCAAAACACACGTAAAACGTTTGCTCAAGCAGAAGCTCGGGTGCTTGCGCGCAAAAAAGCCCCCGATGGCGGGGGCGTCCCTGGGGGCTCGGTCCCGGGTTACTTCATCTCGCCGCGGGCGAAGATCGAGGCGACGTAGGTGAGCACGTCGGTCGCGGAGATCTCGTCGTAGCCATAGTTGCGGATCAGGCGTTGCTTGACGACGTCGATCTTCTCCTGGGCCTCGCGGTCGACGACCTGAGACACGAGCGAGGTGAGCTTGATGCTGTCCTTTTGGTCCTCGAAGAGCTTGAGCTCGAGGGCTTTATAGAGGCGCTCGTTGGTGCGGTAGTCGAACTGCTTGCCCTCGATCGCGAGGGCGCCGATGTAGTTCATGATCTCGCGGCGAAAGTCGTCCTTGCGCGACTCGGGGATGTCGATCTTGGTCTCGATCGAGCGCATCAGTCGCTCGTCGGGCTCCTCGTCCTGACCCGTGTACGGGTTCTTGACCTTCTCGCGCTGGGTGTACGCCTTGACGTTGTCGATGTAGTTGCCGCAAAGCCGCGCGATGGCGTCGGCGTCGGCGCTGATGGCCCGCTGGACCTCGTTCTTGACGATGTCCTCGTACTCCTGCTTCACGACTGCGAGCAGCTCGGTGTAGCGCTTGCGGTGCTCCTCGGAGGTCAGCAGCGAGTGGCTACGCAGGCCGGACTCGAGCTCGTTGAGGACCATGAACGGGTTGATGCTCATTTGTCCGCGGTCACTGACGAGGCAGTTGGCGATCTTGTCCTGGATGTAGCGCGGAGAGATGCCCTCCATGCCCTCGCGGTTGGCCTCCTTGCGCAGCTCCTTGACGGAGTCCTGGGTGAAGCCGGGCATGGTCTTGCCGTCGTAGAGCTTGAGCTTTTGCAGCAGCGAGAGCTGGTGCTTCTTGGGGTCCTCGAGCCTGGTGAGGATCGCCCACATCGAGGCCATCTCGAGGGTGTGCGGGGCGATGAACCGACCGCGGACCTTGGTCGGGTTGTAATCCTTGGAGTAGATCTTGATCTCCTCGGTCAGCCTGGTGATGTAGGGGATGTCGATCTTGACGGTGCGGTCGCGCAGCGCCTCCATGAACTTGTTCTCGAGCAGGCGGTTGTACTCGGCCTCGTTGGTGTGGCCGATGATCACCTCGTCGATGTCGGTCTGCGCGAATTTCTTGGGCTTGACCTTCTGCTCCTGCGTGGCGCCGAGCAGGTCGTAGAGGAAGGCGACGTCGAGCTTCAAGATCTCGACGAACTCGATCAGGCCGCGGTTGGCGACGTTGAACTCGCCGTCGAAGTTGAAGGCGCGCGGGTCGGTGTCCGAGCCGTACTCGGCGATGCGGCGGTAGTTGATGTCGCCGGTCAGCTCGGTCGAGTCCTGGTTCTTCTCGTCCTTGGGCTGGAAGGTGCCGATGCCGACGCGGTCCTCCTCGCTGAGCAGCAAGCGACGCACACGGATGTGCTGCACGACCTTGGACCAGTCGCCCTTGTGGTGCAGCATCAGCTCGCGAAAGATGAAGCGGCACGCGGGGTTGAGCTGGCCGCGGATAAAGGGCACAAAGCCGTCGACCTCGAGGCCGAGCGAGGCCAGGGCCTGGTCACGGACCTCGGGAGGGATCAGCTTGAGCGGCTCCTCGTTCATCGGCGAGGGGAAGCACTCCTGACCGGCGGTCAGGTAGCGCAGGTTCTCCGGGAGCACCCATTCGTAGGTGTAGAGCGCGCCCTCCGGGGTGCGGCTGTACTCCTCCAGGCCCTTCTTGAGCAGCCTGGCGATCGTGCTCTTCGACGAGCCGACGGGGCCGTGCAAAAGGATGATGCGGCGCTCGGTGCCGTAGCGCAGGGCCGCGGCCTTGAGCACGTTGACGAGGCGCATCAGCGGGATGTCGAGGCCGAAGATGGCGTCGCGGCCCTGGTGGGACTCGTCCTGGAAGAAGCGGTAGCGCGTGATCTTCTTCTTGTGGTCGACGTACTCCTCGGTGCCGTGCGACAGGACCATGTCGTAGAGGCGCTCGTAGGCGGTGCGGGCGACGCGGGGGTTCCGCCGGGCGATCTCGAGGTAGTCCTCGAGGCTGCCGGACCAGTGCAGATCCTCGTAGCGTTTTTGATCCTGGAGGGCAGCGATGCGGTCGACGAGGCGGATATTGGACATCGTGGAGTTCCTGCCGAGGGTGCGTGACAGCGGGACGTGATGTTACACTAGGCCCCTCTCACCGGCCACCTGTGGTCGTCTCGGAAGGGGAATGCGGTCACCCATGATTTCGCGCATCGAACAGGACCACAGTCGCTTCCGAGAGATCATTCGCGGCAAAATTCGGCAGAACTTGCGCAAGTATATCTCGCGGGGCGACATGGTCGCACCGAAGGGACAGGGGTCCGTCACGATCCCGATGCCGCAGATCAACATCCCGCGCTTCGTGTTCGGCGACAACAGCGGCCAGGGTGTCGGACAGGGCGAGGGCGACGCCGGTGACCCGATCGGCGGCACACCCAAGGACGGCCAGAGCGGCAGCGGCAAGGCCGGCGAGGGCGAGGGCAGCAAGGCGCTCGAGGTCGAGGTGTCGCTCGCGGAGCTGGCCGAGATCATGGGCGAGGAGCTCGGGCTGCCGAACATCCAACGCCGCGGTACGCAGTCGCTCGAGACGAAGAAAGACCGCTACGTCGGTCTGCGGACGACGGGCCCGGAGAGCCTGCGTTCGTTCAAGGCGACCTTCAAGCGGGCCCTGCGCCGGCAGGTGGCGATGGGCACCTACGATCCCAAGCGCCCGATCATCGTGCCGATCCGCGAGGACCGCCGCTACCGCTCGTGGCGCACGGACCCGCGCCCGCAGAGCAACGCGGTGATCATCTACATGATGGACGTCTCCGGCTCGATGGGCGACGAGCAGAAGGAGATGGTTCGCATCGAGTCGTTTTGGATCGATACGTGGCTGAGGAGCCAGTACAAGGGGTTGGAGTCGCGCTACATCATCCACGACGCGACCGCCCGGGTGGTCGACCGGGAGGTCTTTTTTCGCACGAGGGAGTCGGGCGGCACGATGATCTCGTCGGCGTACAAGGTCTGCGGTGAGCTGATAGACGCCGAGTTCAACCCGGAGCAGTGGAACGTGTACGCGTTCCACTTCTCGGACGGCGACAACTGGTCGGTCGACGACACGGCGACCTGCATCGGTCTGCTCAAGAACCACCTGCTGCCGCGCCTGAATCAGTTCGGCTACGGGCAGGTCGAGTCGCCGTACGGCTCGGGGCAATTCATCAAAGATCTGCGGGCGGCGTTCAACAAGCACCCGCTGCTGATCACGTCGGAGATCAAGACCAAGGACGACATCATGGACTCGATCCGCGAGTTCCTGAAAGGAGGCCGGTGATGAGCGTGATGCCGGCGGTGCTGCGTGACCTCCAGGTCGAGATCAAGAGCTACGCCGACGAGTTCGGCCTCGACACCTTCCCGGTGCTGTTCGAGCCGGTCGACTACCGCCACATGTGTGAGATCGCGGCGTACGACGGGTTCCCGACCCGGTACCCGCACTGGCGCTTCGGCATGGAGTACGACCACATGCTCAAGAGCCACACGTACGGTCTGTCGAAGATCTACGAGCTCGTCATCAATACCAACCCCTGCTACGCGTACCTGCTCGAGGGCAACTCGCTGGTGGACCAAAAGCTCGTGATGGCCCACGTGTACGGCCACTGCGACTTTTTTAAGAACAACTACTACTTCTCGCACACCGACCGCCGGATGATCGACGTGATGGCGAACAACGCCTCGCGCATCCGCCGGTACATGGACCGCCACGGGGTGTCGACGGTCGAGTCGTTCATCGACGTGTGCCTGTCGCTCGACAATCTCATCGACCCCTACCTGCCGTTTCGTGACAAGCAAGCCCGGCGTCCGCAGTCCAGCATGAGCAACACGAGCGAGCCTCCCACCGAGGAGGATGTGCCGGCCGGGCGCCTGCACAACGTGCGCGGCTACCTCGAGGGCTACATCAATCCGCCGGAGTTCATCGCGGCGCAAAAGGCCAAGAAGAAGCAGCAGGAGGAGATCGCCAGGCGCAAGCTGCCGGCCGCGCCGGAGCGCGACGTGCTCGGCTTCCTGATGCAGCACGCGCCGCTCGATAGCTGGGAGGCGGACGTCGTCGGCATCTTGCGCGAGGAGTCGTACTACTTCCTGCCGCAGCGCCAGACCAAGATCATGAACGAGGGCTGGGCCACGTACTGGCACTCGAAGATCATGACGACGCGCGCGCTCAAGGACGACGAGATCATCGACTACGCGGACGCGGCCAGCGGGGTGACGGCGATGGGGCCGGGGCAGCTCAACCCGTACAAGATCGGCGTGGAGCTGTACCGCCACATCGAGGCGCGCTGGAACCGGGGCCAGTTCGGCAAGGAGTGGGACGACTGCAACTTGCTGCAGGAGCGCCTCGCGTGGGACAAGCAGCTCGGCCTCGGCAAGCAGAAGATCTTCGAGGTCCGGCGCATGCACAACGACGTCACCTTCCTCGACGAGTTTTTTACAGAGGACTTTTGCCGGGACCAGAAGTTCTTCACGTTCAAGGAGAACCGCCGCACCGGCCGCCTCGAGATCGAGGGGCGCACGTTCGCCAAGATCAAGGCGCAGATGCTCCAGCAGCTGTCGAACTTCGGCCAGCCGTTCATCTACGTGGTCGACGCGAACTACCTCAACCGGGGGGAGCTCCTGCTCGGCCACCGCCACGAGGGCATCGACCTCAAGTCGGACTACGCCCGGGATACCCTGCGCTCGCTCGAGCGGGTGTGGCGACGACCGGTCTCGCTGCTGACGATCCTCGACGACAAGCCCAAGCGCATCCGCTTCGACGGCACGGAGATCTCCGTGTCCGATGAGCCGCAGGCGTTCCGGGTGTGATGCGCGAGGCCGTGGACAAGCGTTGGCTTGCTCACGGAATGTGGCCCTTGAGCCACATCGTCGCGGCGAACAGGCGCTACAGGGCCACGTGAGGCAGTATACGGCTCGCTGTACGCGCAAATTGCGCTGCGAGGCACGCGGTCGAGGTCCATGACACGGCCGCGAAATCGCTGTGCAGCACGGCCGGTGCGACGCCCGGGCGTGCTAAGGTCTGACCGTGCGTTTGATCGCGTGGGCATCCACCGACGTAGGTCGTGTTCGCATGGCGAACGAGGACAGCTTCCTCGTCGACGCCTCACTCGGGCTTTACCTGGTCGCCGATGGCATGGGTGGCCACGCCGGAGGCGCCCACGCCAGCGCGATGTGTGCCGACGTCGTGAACAAGGTGGTGCGTCGCGGCATGGCCCGGCTGGTGGGCATGCCCCAGCAGACCTGGAACGACGCGATCACCGAGATCCTTCAGGCGAGCGCGAGCGAGGCGTCCGCCCGCATCTACGACCAGGCCCAGCTCGACCGCTCGCTGCACGGCATGGGTACCACCCTGACGGGCATCTTGTTCCACGGGGACCGCGGCTACATCATGCACGTCGGCGACTCGCGGGCGTATGTCCTGCGCGGCGGCACTGCGCGGCAGCTGACCAGCGATCACTCGTGGCTCAACGAGCAGATCCAGGCCGGCCTGCTGACGGAGGAGGAGGCGCAGGACAGCGACCTCAAGCACATCATCACGCGCAGCGTCGGCTTCGAGCGCGTGGTCGAGGCCGACATCGTGCCGGTCAACGTCAGCATGGGCGACGTCTACCTGCTGTGCTCCGACGGCTTCGCCAACTACGTCTCGGCCGACGAGCTCGCCACGCTCGCGCGCGACAACCTGTACTCCGAGCTGCCGCAGATCTGCACCGAGCTCGCGCTCAACCGCGGCGGCGACGACAACATCACCGTCGTCGTCGTCCTCGCGTGTAACGACCACGACGAGCGCCAGGCCGTGCGCCAGCTCAGCAAGACCGCCTCCGACACGCTGCCCTCGTTGTCCTGATCGTTCCTGATCGTTCTTGATCGTTCCGTAATCGCGGCCGGTCGTGCTATCACGCGGCCGGGGAGAGAGACGGCCGAGGGGGACAAGGCGACCGCGGTGGGTGCTCACTGCTTCGGCATGAGCGGCCCATCGAGGAAAGTCCGGGCTCCACAGGGCAGGGTGCTGGCGCAGGCCAGTCGGGGTGACTCGAAGGAAAGTGCCACAGAAAACAGACCGCCCACGTCCGCGTGGGTAAGGGTGAAAAGGTGCGGTAAGAGCGCACCAGCGGGCGGGTGACCGGTTCGGCTGGGTAAACCTCAGGGGTTGAAAGACCAAATAAGCTGGTACGCCGGCGCTTCTTCGGAAGCATCGGCTCCGGGCGGCTCGTCCGGCGCCAGCGGGTAGGTTGATGGAGCCTTTCGGCAACGACTGGCCTAGATAAATGGTGGGGCAGCTGCCTCGGCAGCGGACAAAACCCGGCTTACAGACCCATCACCTAACAAAAAAGGCCACTCCTGCTTGGGAGTGGCCTTTTTTGTTAGGTGATGTTGGGGCCGCCCCAGAGCCTTCCCGGGCGCCCGACTGTGCTCCGGGGCCGCCCCGGGGCTCAAGCGCTACTTTTTGCCCGCGGCGCGAATGGTTTTTACCTCCGGGGCGGTGATGGCGCTGGCCTTGTTGCCGATGAGCTACCTCGCCGATCGAGTCGGCCGGACACGCCTCATGACGGTGGCGCTCGCTGTCGCAGCTCTGCTCGGGACCCTTGCCCCGCTCGCGCCCTCGATCGAGGTGCTGCTCGTGCTGCGCGCGGCGCAGGGGATCGCGCTCATAGCGCCAGATAACAAGGCTCTCTGGTACCCCCTGCTGATTGCGGTTTCGATCGTCATCGCGGTCGTCG
>ENA-OFCF01000297-OFCF01000297.1-metagenomes-genome-assembly--contig:-NODE-297-length-22962-cov-4.398044_pt1 | contig 22962 bp, 17 predicted proteins | sample MGYA00153387_OFCF01 | MGnify analysis MGYA00153387
CGCGTAAAACGATTTTCAAGTTTTTTACTTGTTATTATTCTATATAGTTTTTGAATATTTATTGTTATATTATAGTTTTACTCAAATATTGATAGGATAAATAATATAAAAACGACGACCCTAGGGTCGTCGTTTTTATATTATTTCTCTTCCAGAAGCTCAGGTTCGATGACATCGTCCTCAATGAACTCCCCATACTCGTTTACAAAAGTATCAATTTCTTCCTTATGATCGCTGACAGCTTTATAGATAACCGCTCCGGTTACCATGGAAACCGCTGAAAGCAATATTAGTTTACAACACTTCATCTGCAAACCCCCTTATTGGATATTATATTTTACTCTTCCTTATTATATCACAGCTAGGAATTAAGAGGAAAGAAATATATTGTCCTCATCCTTCCAGCACTGTTCTTTAAAGTTTTCTTAATTCTTGATTTTCTGCATTTTCTTTAAATCTACTTCAAATCTCTATGATATGATGAAAATTGAGGTGAGAAGATGCATAAAGTACTCATTGCTGGAGAAAGTAATGTTGACGTCATGGATGAGACTGCATCAAGGGAAGAAGATATGTCTATAACTTCTTCTGACTCTTTGGGAATTGTTCTTGATGCCCTGAATAAAAAACAAGATGTTTTCATTGTCCATGATTTTTTTTACAATAATCATAAAGCTGAAATAAACAGCATACTTAATAATGATCCCCTGATCCGGGTATTCATATTTATCGATCATGATTCGATAAAGCCATTTGAAAGGATTCCTGAACTTCCCTTCAAGGCGTATTATCTGAAAAAGCATAAGTTGGACAAGGACTTTTTCCATACCCTCTTATCCTTTGTCATAGACTTCGATGAAACCTACCGGTACAAGGACGTCACCATCGACTATAACCTGAAGCAGGTCAAGGTCAAAAACAACATCCTTGTGCTCACGCCCATGGAATACGAGCTTTTTCTTTACATGATGTCCCATCAGGGCATTACGCAGTCAAGAGATGAGCTCATCAAGGCTGTCTGGGGCTATAGCTTCCTCGGGGACTCCAGGACCATCGATACCCATATCAAGTCCCTGCGGCGTAAACTGGGCTCCTACAGATGTCTCATTAAAACCGTCTGGGGAAAAGGGTACAAGTATCAGGAAAGCTAAACTCGTTATCATCCCAATAGTTTTTTCCTCATGAGGAGCATGGCCTGGCCGTGCTCCTTTTCCTGTTGTAAAAATCTTCCTTTTTGTGGCAGCTGTCTTAGTTTTTTCTGATTCCATAGTACTTGTAGAAAATGACCTTGATATCGATATAGGAGACCTTGAAGCCATGGCTCTCCAGGTCATCTTTGATGGGCTTGAGTTTTGCTGTCCCCAGACGTTCGATGGTCTCATGGATGGCCTCCTCCAGTCCCTGGTCAAAGAGAACGGAAAGATCCACATCCCGCCCCTTCTCATGATCCTTGATGAGCCTGTCCACAACTGTTCCGGGGACGATGCCAAGGATTTTTGCGATAAACTCGACGCTCTTCCCTTCCTTATGGAGTTCGAAGGTGTCCGGGATATTGTCTGTCTGGTCGTTCGATCCTATGGAGGCTTCCCTCTGCACCTGTACGGTTGTCCCGTTTCTCTTTAGGAACCCGTTGATGACCCCAAGGAACGGGTCGGCATATTTGTCACCCTTGGCTTTTCCAACCCCCCTTATTTCCAGGAATTCCCTTCGCGTACGAGGCAGTTTTCTCACGATTTCCTTCAGGTTCTCATCATGGAAAATGATGTACGGGGCGATGTTCTCGATCCTCGAGAGCTCCTTCCGCTTCTGCTTGAGGAGCAAGATCAGGTCTTCCTGGTAATCCTCTTTTTCCTCTCCCTTCTCCCGGCTGACGATAAATTCGGTTTTTCCCTCAAGAAGGTCCCATCCCTTGCCGCTGAGGATGAGAATTTCCTCTTCCCTTTCCATGAATCCCTCAAAGAGGAGAAGAGACAGCAGCTTTTCGAAATAGTAGGTTTTGTGGTTCTTCATGCTTCCATAGGAACTTATCGTGTCATAGTCTTCCTTTTTGGCATTCCTTATATTTTCCCCGTAAAGCACACACTGGAGAAGATACTTTGTGGATTTCCCACCCAATGCCTCCAGGGACGAGAGAATTTTACGGGCAAGAGCCGTCAGGTTCATGTAACCTTCCTCGATACAGTTCCCGCAATTCCCGCAGTTAAGTTTCCTGTCTTTGGAAGTTTCTGCCTCTTCATTCTCGGTCTTGAAATAATCTAGAATATAGTGTCTCAGGCATCCGCTGGTTCTCCCATAACCGTCCATGGTAATGAGCTTGTCTTCTTCACTTTTCAGCCGTTCTTCAGAGAGCGATGAAATTTCGAGAAGTCCCCTTAACCTGTAGAGATCCTTGGGACGGTAGATGAGGATGCTCTCACTGTAGCTCTGGTCCCTGCCCGCTCTTCCCGCTTCCTGGTAAAAGGACTCGATGTTCTTTGGAATGCCCATATGAAGGACATACCGGATGTTCGACTTGTCGATACCCATGCCAAAGGCGTTGGTGGCTACCACGACATTAATCCGGTCATAGGAGAAGTCCTCCTGGACTTTTTTCCGGTCCTCATCCTCTATCCCGCCGTGATAGATTCCGGCCTTGTGGCCATTCTTTTGAAGCTCTTCCAAAATGGCCTGTGCTTCTTTCTTGCGCTGGCAATATATGATTCCCTGATGACCCCGCCGTTTCTCCACCTGGCCGAGAAGTTCCGCCATCTCATCTTGGGGTTTCACCACGCCGAAATAGAGGTTTCCCCGATCCAGGTCCCCTACGACCTTATAGGGGTCCTCCAGGTGGAGGAGGCATTCCATATCCTTCATGACCTCCCCGGTGGCGGTAGCGGTAAATGCGGTGACTACAGGCCTTGTTTCCAGGGTGTCGATGAAATCGTGGATTTTAAGGTAAGATGGCCTGAAATCATGTCCCCAGATGCTGATGCAGTGGGCTTCATCTACCGCGACCTGGGCAATCCTGATGTCCCTCAGAAGGTCCGTGAACCTTTTCAGCTTCAGGGATTCCGGCGAGACATAGATGAGCTTGTAGCGACCTTTCCTGATGTTCCTTTTCCTGCTGCTTGATTCTTCCAGAGTAAGGGAGGAGTTGATGTAGGTGGCCGGAATGCCCTTTTCGTTCAAGGCATCCACCTGATCCTTCATGAGGGAGATTAGGGGTGACACCACAAGCGTAGGTCCCTGCATCATCATGGCGGGGACCTCGTAGCAGATGGACTTCCCATAGCCCGTCGGAAGGACGCCCAGGGCATCCCGGCCGCTGAGGACCTCCTTGATGATTTCCATCTGCTCCCTTTTGAAGGAATTGAATCCGAAATATTTCTTCAGGACTTCCTGCAGTTCTAGCATGGTTTCTCCTTTCGCCTCATCGCTGTCACCATGACGAGTGCCTTTCCCCGATGTCTCCGCCGGCTTCAGGTTTCCTTATTCTCACTGTTCTTTCAATCATCCGAAGCTTTGCCTGTCCAATTCCTATTATAACAAAAGCTGTGCATTCCTACACAGCTTTCCGTCTATTTCAGCACGTTTCTGATCAGATGATACTTGATCTTGCCCAGGGGTGGTTCCTGCAGAGTCATATTCAGGAAGCTGTTTGTCTTCAGAATGGCCTTCTCATGGGTGAAGGTCAGGAAGGAATACTTTCCATGGTATCTTCCGGTCCCAGAGGCTCCGACGCCACCGAAGGGCATGTAGGGGGACGTGATGTGCAGAATCGTGTCATTGACTGCTCCTCCGCCGAAGGACAGCCTTTTCAGGATGCCTTCCTGCACGGTCTTGTCTTCGGTAAAGATATAGAGCGCCAGGGGCTTTCCCATGGCTTTGATTTCCTCCATGGCCTTGTTGATGTCCTTGTAGACGATGATGGGGAGGATGGGTCCGAAGATTTCCTCCTTCATGGCATGAAGATCAAAGTTATCACTGACGAGGAGCGTAGGTTCCATATAGTGGTCGAGGATATCGGTTTGTCCGCCATAGATAATCTTGTCCTTGTCTTTGTAGAGCATGTCTGAGAGCCTGTTGAAGGCCCTCTCGTTGATCAGTCTCGAATAATCCATTGACGCTTTCGGGTTGTCTCCGTAGAACCTCTTCAGTGTGGTCACCATTTCATGGATGAACGCATCCTTGACCTTTTCATGAACCAGGACATAGTCCGGCGCAATGCAGGTCTGTCCCGCGTTGATGAATTTTCCGAAGGCGATCTTCCTCGCGGCATTTTTAAGATTTGCCCTTCGTCCTACGATGGCAGGACTCTTTCCACCAAGTTCAAGCGTTACGGGTACAAGGTTCTCCGAGGCATTCCTCATGATGTCCTTCCCGGTTTTCGTGCTGCCAGTGAAAAAGATATAGTCAAAGTGGGCCCGAGTCAAAACATCCACCACATCTTTACCACCCCCGACGACACTGACGTAATCCTCTGGGAAGGCTTCCCGGATGACCTTCCTGATGACAATTTCCGTATGGACGGCCTGGTCTGATGGTTTCAGGGTCACGGTGTTTCCAGCAGCCAGAGCGCCGATCAGAGGCTCCATGGTCAGTTGGAACGGATAGTTGAAGGAGGAGATTATCAGGACTTTCCCGTAAGGTTCCCTATAAATTTCCCCTCTCGAAAGGAAGTTTGTCTTGTGCCACATGACCCTTCTCTTCCTGGCAAACCCGTCGAGGTTCTTCACGAAGTATGTGATGTTCTCGTAGATGATGCCGATCTCCGTCGTATAGCTTTCCACGGAAGACTTCCCAAGGTCCAGATTGAGCGCTTCGATGATTTCCTTCTCGTTGTTCTTGATCGCTTCTTTGAGTTTCAGGAGCGCCCTTTTCCTATAGTTCAGGTTCCGTGTCTTTCCGGTATGGTAGAATCGGTCCATTTTGTAGAGGAGAGTGTCGATGTCCAGCATCTTTTCCTCTGCGAGGAAGGGTTCATTGGCTTCACTCATCTTCATCACTTACTTTCTTCTCATCTTTGCTGCCGCTTTGCCCGCAGCGACATTGATGGAATCCCAGACACTGTTTAACGGAGGAATATAGCCAAAGTCCAGATATTCCAGATCAAACACCGTCAGGCCCGCATAGATTGCTACGGCCAGCCCCTGAATCCGGAGACCGCTTCCTTCCTTCCCAAAGATCTGCGCTCCGATGAGCTTTCCGTCTGCCTTGAGGTAAATGAGCTTTACATAGAGGTCAGAGCTCTTGGGATAATAGTTGGGCTTGTTCCTGGTCCTCACCAGGACGGTTTCAAAGTCCAGGCCCGAATTTTTCGCGGTCTGTTCATTGATCCCATTGATGGCCAGTTCGTAACCTAAGGACTTCATCAGGGCTCCCCCTTGGACGCCCTTGAATTCCGGTGCTTTTCCTGCGATGGACAGCGCGATGAGCTTTCCGATCTTGTTGGCATTTGTTCCGAGCGGGAGATATTTGTTCCTCATCTCCACATGGTTGTAGATCAGTGCACAGTCGCCACCTGCATAGACGTCTTCGATATTGGTCCTGCCATAGCGGTCTGTGATAATGGCCCCCTTGTCCATGTCAAGCTCTGTGCCTTCAAGAAAGTCCGTGTTGGGCTTTATTCCAATGGATTCGATGACAATGTCCACTTCAAGCTCACGCTTGTCCGTGATTATTTTCCTCACAAAGCCAGTCTTCTCGTCAGCAATGGCAGATTGGATCATTTCACCAAGAAAGATTTCATGGCCTTCCCCTTTAAGTTCCTGATAGAGTAAGTCGGCGATGTCCGCATCATAGATTTCAAGAATCCTGTTTTGCAGTTCAATCACCTTTGTGTCTATCCCCCTTAGGGTCATGGTTTCAAGAAGTTCGATGCCCTTGTTTCCTCCGCCGATGATCACCGCCTTTTTAGGGGTCTTCTCATCGAGGAATTTCCTGATCGAGGTCGCATCTTCCAGGGTGTTTAGCTGGAAAACTCCCTTCATGCCGCTAAAGGTTTTCAACTTGTTGCTTTTCCCTCCCGTGGCGATAACAAGCTTATCATAAGAGATGTCGTATTCATTCTTGCTTTGAAGATCCCTGACTCGGACTGTCTTATGGGGAAAATCCACCTTGACGGCTTCATTTAAGATTCTCAGGTCCATCCCATCGCTGATGACGGTTTCCACGTGCTTCGAGATGAGGGTATCCCCATCATCGATGAGTCCTTCGATATAGTACGGGAACCCGCAGGCTCCGTAAGAAATATCCTTCTGTTTCTCTATGATCGTGATATCGACATCCTTCATGTTCCTCTTCAGTCCGTATGCTGCCGTAAGGCCTGCGGCCACAGCGCCAATTATAACTACTTTCATTACAAACTCACTCCTCTTCCTAAATTACATATTAATCTGAATATATTCTAGCATAATTAACTGTAGTTAAGCTGATATTTTGAGGGGTTATCATATTGTTCACTATTTCCCTTGCTGAATGTTTTCACCTGCCACGGATTTTCCTTTACTTTTATGGATAAAATGCTAAAATGGTTTTGTCAGTATTCCAACGGAAACTGAACTTAGTTCAAAGCCATATCGGTCCGAATTATATCCACTAGGAATAAGAACGGAGGAAAACCAATGCATAAGAACAGCCTTAAGACCTTTAGCAAAACAAGGCAGCTCACGGTCATCGGACTTTTGTCCAGTATTTCCATACTGCTGTCGCTAACCCCCCTGGGATACATTCCCATCCCTCCTGTCAATGCCACCATCATGCACGTGCCCGTAATCATCGGGGCCATCATCGAAGGGCCGCTTGCGGGTGCGGCAATCGGAGCCATCTTCGGACTCACCAGCATGATCAGGTCCTTCATAGTCCCTTCTCCGATAAACTTCATCTTCTGGAATCCGATCATATCCGTTGGTGTTAGAATCCTTATCGGGATTGTAACCGGATATGCCTATAAAGCCCTTAAGAAGAGAAAGTCAGGTGTAGCCATTGCCGCCATGTTGGGATCACTCACCAATACCGTAGGAGTCCTCGGTCTTGCTTACCTTTTCTACTTTTCCCGGTTTGCAGCTGCCCTGGGCATCTCAGAAAAAGCCGCAACCTATGGAATCCTTGGAATCGCAGCAACCAACGGTATCCCTGAAGCTGTCCTGTCCGTGCTCATCTCGATCACTGTCGTTGCAGCATACAGGAAAGTCAAAAAGTAAATCCCATGAATGCATATCAGGATTGAATTTATATAATGGTTACGATCATTATTTTCAAAATAAGTTAATTAATCCAAAGGAGATGGCAAGCCATCTCCTTTTTCATGTGTATTATTCTACTTGACCAATGTCGTCTTTTTCAAAGTGTCGCTTACTGTCTCTTGTACTCCTCATCCTTCAGAATCATCTCATCGCTGTAGAGGTAGTCCTCATCAAGGATCATTTCAGGTTCTTCAACGGGTTCTCCATCATTTAGGAGGTACAGTATGGATTCGTTCAGACCCAGGTCCTTGAACACAACCAGCCCTTCAGGCTTACCTGTCGTCTTCTGGATGAAGATTTTTCCTGTATAGGTTTCTCCAGCCTTGATGGTGACCGGTCCAAGGGTTGTTCCCTGTTCATGTTTGGCTCTGATCCTGACGGATCTCTTTAGGAGGTTATAGAGCTGAATCTGCATCGGGCTAAATGCATAGTCCTTCTCGCTCCCGTTATGGATGCTTACGTCGTATTCGACGAGGTTCTTCTCTTCCTTCACATCCTCATCAGGTGTAAGTTTCGCTTTTGCCGTATCAGCCAATTCTTTTGCTTTTTCCTTGATGCCCTTCTTTATGTCCTCGGCATCTTCGATAACCTCATCCGCACCAAAGGGTTCTTCAGGTTCTTTGCCTTCTAATTTATCTTTGTCATCGAAGTCCATATTGTTGCTCTTGATGTCGTCAATCTTGTCTTCCACTTCGTCTTTCAGGTCTTCGGCTTTCTCTTTGGTTTCTTTGATGTTTGGAGTAATCTCCTCATCAAACTTTGATTTTACATCTTCGAGCTTGTCCTCAGCGAAATCCTTGATTTCCACATACTTGTCCTTAGCTTCCATGGTTCCCAGTTTGGACTGAAGCTTTGTTTCTTCGATTTTGCTCTTGATTTTGTCTTTTACTTCTGTGGTCTTGTCCATAATTTTCTTTTTGATGTCTAGGTCCGCTACCGGTTTTCCTTCATCTTCCGGATTGAAGAAAAAATCTTCTGAAGGTTTGGAGATGTTGATGATGATACCATCTCCTACTTTAGCATTAGAACCTACCTTGTATACTCTCTTTGGCATGACCATCAATGGCTCATTGAAGTCTCCAGTTTCTGTATCAAACTGGCTTATATCGAGTTCAGCCCATTTTTGCAGTTTCTCAGAATACTCGACTTTGAGATTGTCATTCTTTATCTTCTTCATCTTATATATGGCATAAGCAGAAGCAGCCAGTGAAGCTAGCGCAACACCTGCAACGACCTTACCCGTATTCTTCTTCTTGCTTTTTGATTCAAACGCGTTTCCGATTTCTTCTTTTAGTTTTCCACCCTTACTTGAAACAAGTTCAACGACTTCTTTCTTTGTGGCATCTCTCTTCTCAAATAGGTTTTGTGCACTTTGTGTACCCTTTTCTACGATACCTGCTACAGAATCTCTAAAATCCTGAGTTGCATCCATGACCTTTGGGTAAACGTCCTTCACCATTTCTTCACCTTTTTTCACCATTTTTTCACTCTTTTTTACCATTTTCTCCATTTCTTTTTTCATATAGTCGATCCTCCAATTCAAATCTGATGGTTTTATTATACCTTTAATTATGTAATTATTCAGGTTATGTGTTAATTGTTAATATTCTTTTCTTATTTTGTCATCAATTCAGGGCCATAGTCGATACCTATTTGATACGTTTTCCTCTATAATTAACTTATCAATTAAAAAATGGGAGGTTTCCCTGTGAAATACGCTCTTTATACGATTATCGTGTTATTCATCATCCTGATTATATTTCTAGTGATTATCTCCGTCAGATATGCCGGGCGGGTCCTTTATCCCAACACGCGCTCCTATGAAGAAGCAAAGGATAATGTCACCAAGCAGGGTTATTTCCCTGAGGCATACATCGAATCCCTTCCCTATGAAAAACTCGATATCCGTTCACCTTATGGCTACATCATGAAAGGACGGATCTATCGGAATGATTCGAAGAAGTTTGTCATCATCGTCCATGGCATCACCATGAATATCTACGGGGCGCTTAAGTATCTTCCCTTCTTCTATGAGAAGGGCTTCAATGTGGTTGTCTTCGACCAAAGGAACCACGGCCTGACTTCCGGTCCCAATACTACCTATGGCTACTTCGAGAAGTGGGACCTCCGTTCCATCACAGATCATCTTTTCGACCATTATGGTGCTGACATCAGCGTCGGGCTCCATGGAGAATCTATGGGCGGAGCCATTTCCGTCTTGAATATGGCGATTGACAAGAGAATCGACTTTGGTGTCATCGACTGCGCCTTTTCAGACCTTCCCGAGACTCTTCTCATGAGATTCATTGAGGAAAGCCATCTGAACAGCAAAAAGATGATCAACTTCGTCAATCTTTTCATTAAGAGAAAAGCCGGCTTCAGCATTGAGGATGTTTCCCCCATCAGGGAAATCCCTGGCATAGAAAAGCCCATCCTCTTCATTCATGGAGAAAAGGACACCTACGTCCCCTCAACCACGACGAAAACCATGTATGCCTTCAAGCTCCACAACAAGTACCTTTATCTTGCAAAAGACGGTGAGCATGCCACTTCCATGGCAACTGACCCTGATCAATATGATGAAGAGCTGACCCGTTTCCTGAATGTTGTATATCCAAAAAGCGACTTCAAAGAAGCCCATTAGGATATTTTCCTGAACAGAAAAGCAGTGCTTTCCTAACATCATTTAGGAGGGCACTGCTTTTTATGTTCATTTCAGATGACTACTTGATTCCGTACTTTTTTAAAAATGCATTCTTCTTTTGGATGAAAGGCTCCATCTCACTTAAGAAAAGGTTGTCCTTCTGCTTGTCTTTCTCGACAAAGTAAAATGACACGCCGCCTGGACCCACATGGGTTCCTACGGCGACACCCATCTGCATGATATAGACATCCCCTTTGAATCCAGTGTCTTCAAGGAACTTCAGCTTCAGGTTCTCCGCATAGCTCATATCCGTCGTATACCCGATAATGACAAAATCTGTCAGGTCCTCATCGTTTCTCTTGATGAACTCCTGGACGTAGTGGCTTAGGACTTTCCTTCGTCCCCTCTCTTTCGCGACAATGCCTCCCTTGCCCTTTTTCATTGACATGATCGGTTTTAGCTTGAGCAGCTTGCCGATGATAGCACTGGCGTTGCTCAGCCTTCCACTTCTGATGAGGTGATTCAGGTCGTCCACCGAAAGGTAGTGCTTGATATTGGTCTTATAAGTTTCATTGAAATCGACAAGCTCCTGGAAGGTTGCCCCTTGCTCGCGAAGCCGTGCACTCTTTATGATGAGCCATCCGCTTCCATGGCTCATGGATTTTGAATCGACGATATGGACCAGAATCTTGGAATCCGGATGTTCTTCATAGAAGTAACCCTTGGCGAGTTCCGCCGATTGGTAGGAACCGCTGGTTCCGCTGGACATACATATGCAGAGGATTTCGGTATAGCCCTTCACCACAGCTTCATCCATGATCTCAAGGTAGGCTTTGGGACTTGGCATAGCTGTGGTCGGTGGCGTTTCAAACTTCTCCATCATGCTGTAGAATTCATCAGGGGTGATATCAAGTCTGTCCCTGTACTCTTTTCCATCTATCGTAATAAGGAGCGATGCGATACTTATTTCATATTTGTCCAAGATTTCTTGTGAAAGGTCGCAGGTTGAATCAGCCATTAGTTTAATCATTTTATCCTCCAATGTTTGAGGTGAATATCCACTGTCCGGTTGATTTCGAACATAGGATATTCCTCATTACGTTTTACTTGATTTTAGTATAACCTGATTCTCATTTCAAATCAAAGGATTCATGATATTCATTCTCAATATACAATTAATTCATCGTAAATCTGCGCTATGAGGTGTCTTAAAAGCTTTTTCCCTTATATTTTTCCTTGTTCCCTGGAGTAAAATCCCTCAACAATACCGGAATCACCTCGAAGGATCATCGTCATCTTCTCCTTTACTTAGAACTTATGTTCTGCTATACTGGAATCATAAAGAATATCAGTTCTTATTTGATAAAATATCGTTTGAATCAGGTGATGAAGATGGAAAAAATCATTTTTCATGTGGATGTGAATTCAGCCTATCTCTCCTGGAGTGCCGTTTGGGACCTCCAGCACGGTAAGGCCCTGGACATCCGGACCATTCCCGCCATCGTCGGAGGAGACCCCCAGAGCAGGCATGGTATCGTCTTGGCCAAGTCCATCCCCAGCAAGAAATATGGGATTAAAACTGGAGAGACCCTCTTTTCGGCCCTCGTCAAATGCCCCGAGCTGAAGATCGTCCCTCCCAGATACAGTGTCTACATGAAGGCCAGTGAAGCCATGGTGGAGATTCTCAGGGAATACTCCCCCCTCATCGAGAGATACTCCATCGACGAGTGCTTTATGGATATGAGCCACCTGACCCGGGAAAACGCCTTTGATACGGCAACGAAACTTAAGGACCGGATTTACGAGGAACTCGGCTTCAGCGTAAACGTGGGGATCTCCACAGGCAAGCTGCTCGCGAAAATGGCTTCTGACCTTAAAAAACCGAATCGCGTCCATACGCTGTACCGGGAGGAAATCCGGGAAAAAATGTGGCCCCTCCCTGTGGAGGACATGTTCATGGTGGGCCCCCATACCGCAGAGAAGCTGAGAAACATGAACATCAATACCATCGGGGACCTGGCAAGGACCAATCCCGATTTTCTTTATGCCCGGTTCAAGAAACATGGCTATGTCATCTCCGCCTATGCCCGGGGCATGGATTCCTCTCTGGTCCGGAATGAAGGCACCGTAGAAATGAAGGGCATGGGAAATTCCACCACCCTCCCCTTTGACTTCACGGACAAGGTCTCCTGCCACAATGTCCTTCTTTCCATCGGAGAGACCCTCGTGCCAAGGCTAAGGGCAGCAGAGAGGCTGACAAAGACCGTCGCCATCCATATCAGGACAACAGATTTCGCCTCCTTCTCCATGCAGACCACACTGAGCTTCGCCACGGATTCCACCAGTCATCTCATGAGCATCGCCTGTGAGCTTTTCGATGAGCTTTGGAATGGCGAGCCCGTAAGGCACCTGGGAATCTCCTTTTCCCAGCTTCAGGACAAGCATATCCAGCAACTCAGCCTTTTCAAGGATTCCCGGGAAGTAAAGAACAAAAGCATCGACAGCGTCATAGACATGCTGCGCAAAAGATTTGGAGATGAATCCGTCATACGCGCAACCTTCGTCAATTCACCCGTCAAGGCTTTCTCCGGAGGCATCGAGGAAAAAGACTACATTTTTATGAATAGCTATCTGTGAAAGAAGGATTTGATTAATTATGAAGGTACTTGCAAAGCCCATTGAAATGGTAGCCTGGTTTGACTTCAAGGGCATGATTCATCCCATACGCTTCAGGCTCATCGATGAGGACGGGACCTACAAAACCATATCCATCAAGAGCATCCAGGCAAGAAAAAAAGAAAAGCTCGCGGGGAACCTTATGCAGGTCTTTCTGTGCCGAGGCATCGTCAACAGCCAGGAAGTTCTCTTCGAACTGAAATATGAAAAAGACACCGACCAGTGGACCCTCTTCAAGATGTAAAGCCCAGCGTCAAGGAAAGAAACAGGCCTGATATGCAAAACACATATCAGGCCTGTTTCTTTGTTTACTATTCTTTTGCAATTCGAGAGATTTTGAGAGATCTCCCATACCTTTGGAAAAGGGCTGCCATGCTCGCATGACAGCCCTTAACTTAAGGGTTATTGGAGTTTGAGCTTATTTGGTTTCTTCAGCCTTGGCTGTGAAATCGTAGGCAGAGAGTCTCTTGTAAGATTCCAGTCTTTCCTTCGCATCTCTTTCAGTCTTGGCGAACAGCTCTTCAGCGTGGTCTGGGTATGCCTTGAGTAGTGATGCATATCTGACTTCGCTATCAAGGAATTCTCTGAAGCTTCTCGTTGGTTCCTTGGAATCAAGTGAGAATGGGTTTTTACCCTGTTCCTTCAATGTTGGGTTGTATCTGTATAACTGCCAGTATCCTGATTCAACGGCCCTCTTTGTCTGTTCCTGGCTAAAGCCCATTCCGAGCTTGAGCCCCTGGTTGATACATGGCGCATACGCGATGACAAGGGATGGTCCGTCATAAGCTTCCGCTTCTGATAGTGCCTTTATAGCCTGGTTCTTGTCAGAACCCATACCAATCTGTGCAACATACACATAACCATAGCTCATGGCCATCATGCCCAGGTCCTTCTTCTTTGTCTTCTTGCCTGATGATGCAAACTTGGCGATTGCAGCTGCAGGAGTTGACTTGGATGCCTGTCCGCCTGTGTTGGAATACACTTCTGTATCCATGACCAGGATGTTGATATTTTCTCCGGTTGCAAGAACATGGTCCAAGCCGCCGTATCCGATATCATATGCCCAGCCGTCTCCACCGAAGATCCATTGGCTCTTCTTGGTGAGGTAGTCCTTGTTTTCAAAAAGTTCCTTGGCTTCAGCAATGTCTGAATCCTTCAGCAGTGGAAGCAGTGCCGCTCTTGCAGCCTTTGATTCCTCTCCCTTTTCGAAGTTATCAATGAAGTTCTGTGTTGCTGCCTTGAGGTCAGCAGAAATAGCTTCATTCTGAACAAGCGTTTTAGCTAGTGGCAGAAGTTTGGCTCTTTGTGCCTGATGTCCAAGGTAGATACCAAGACCAAACTCAGCGTTGTCTTCGAATAGTGAGTTTGCCCAAGCTGGACCTTGTCCAAGATGGTTTGTGGTATAAACTGATGCTGGCGCTGAACCACCCCAGATGGATGAACATCCAGTAGCGTTAGCGATCATCATTCTGTCACCAAACAGCTGTGTAACAAGCTTGGCATATGGAGTCTCTCCACATCCTGCACACGCACCTGAGAACTCAAGCAGCGGTGTTTCAAACTGGCTACCCTTTAGGGTATTCTTGTTCATTGGGTTAATCTTGTGTGAAAGTGTCATTGCATAATCCCAGTTGGTATTCTCATGCATCTGAGTTTCAATTGGCTTCATGACAAGCGCCTTTTTAGGTGCTGGACATACCTGCGCACAATTTCCGCAACCTGTACAGTCAAGTACTGATATCTGGATCTTATACTGGTAGTCTCCGAATGACTTTCCGCCCATGGCCTTCTTGGCCTTGAACTCTTCTGGTGCATTGGCCATTTCAGCTTCATTCATGAGGAATGGTCTGATTACAGCGTGAGGACATACGAATGAACACTGGTTACACTGGATACAGTTGTCGATGTTCCATTCTGGAACGTTGACAGCGATACCTCTCTTCTCATACTTCGATGTTCCCATTGGGAATGTGCCATCTGCCATATCCATGATAGCGGATACTGGCAGGCTGTCGCCTTCCTGTGCGTTCATTGGTCTGAGGATGTTCTTGATGAAGTCAGGAACGTCTTTGACGTCTGTATCTTCATCTGTTGAAGTTGCCCAGTCGGCCGGAACTTCTATTTTGTTCAGTGCGTTTACGCCTCTGTCGATAGCTTCGTTGTTCATCTTGACGACCTTTTCGCCCTTCTTTCCGTAGGACTTGACAACGGATTCCTTGAGGTGCTTCATGGCATCCTCTACTGGAATGATGTTGGCCAGCTTAAAGAAAGCAGATTGCATGATCATGTTGATTCTTGTTCCAAGACCGATTTCTGTTGCGATTGCCTGAGCATCGACAGTGTAGAAGCTGATGTTCTTCTTGACGAGGTCGCTCTTCATCTTGGCTGGAAGATTTGCATTCAGCTCATCTAAGTTCCAGCTGCAATTCAGGAGCAATGTGCCATTCTTCTTCAAGCTCTTCACCAAATCGTAGTTTCTAACATAAGATGGGTTGTGGCAAGCAATGAAGTCAGCGCTCTGGATAAGATATGGGCTCATGATCTTCTTCTTACCAAATCTTAGATGGGAAATTGTAATTCCGCCTGACTTCTTGGAGTCATAGAAGAAGTATCCCTGTGCATAAAGGTCGGTGTAGTCGCCAATCATCTTGATGGCTGACTTGTTGGCACCAACTGTTCCATCTGATCCAAGTCCCCAGAACTGGCACTGTACTGTTCCTTCTGCGGTTGTGTCGATTTCTTCATGTTTTGGCAGGGAGGTGAATGTGACATCATCCTCTATACCTATAGTAAATCCGTTCTTGATTTCATTGAAGTCCAGGTTTTCGTATACTGCAAGGATCTGTCCAGGCGTAACATCCTTTGATCCCAGGCCGTATCTTCCACCAACGATGACTGGTCTCTCTTCTGCTTCATAGAATGCATTTCTGACATCCTGGTACAGTGGTTCTCCAGCTGATCCTGGTTCCTTCGTCCTGTCAAGGACAGCAATCTTCTTGACTGATTTTGGAATGGCATTGAGAAAATGTCTGGTGGAGAAAGGTCTGTAAAGATGGACATTTAAAAGACCAACTTTTTCACCCTTAGCCATCAGATAGTCGATGACTTCTGTTATGGTATCACATGCTGATCCCATGGCGATGATGAGTCTCTCTGCATCTTCTGCGCCATAGTAGTTGAATAACTGATAATTTCTGCCTGTCAGCTTTGTGATCTCTTCCATATATCCTTCAACGATTTCTGGAATGGCATCGTAGTACTTATTGGCTGCTTCTCTTCCCTGGAAATAGATATCCGCATTCTGAGCTGTACCTCTTGTTACAGGTCTCTCAGAATTAAGGGATCTGTTTCTAAATGCAGCTAATGCTTCCTTATCGAGAAGTTTTTCAAGTTCGTCATATTCAAGAACTTCTACTTTTTGGATTTCAGAAGATGTTCTGAATCCGTCGAAGAAGTTAAGGAATGGAACTCTGCCCTTGATTGCCGCTAAATGTGCAATTGCGGAAAGATCCATAACTTCCTGTACATTGGATTCTGCAAGCATTGCAAATCCTGTCTGTCTTGTGGCCATGACGTCCTGATGGTCGCCAAAGATTGATAATGCATGAGCAGCGATTGCTCTGGCACTTACATGGAATACTCCAGGAAGTAATTCACCTGACATCTTGTACATGTTAGGAATCATTAGCAGCAGTCCCTGTGATGCTGTATACGTTGTTGTAAGCGCACCTCCCTGCAATGAACCGTGAACTGCTCCAGCGGCACCAGCCTCTGACTGCATTTCAACAACCTTAACAGGTTGTCCAAAGATATTCTTCACACCTTTTGATGACCATTCATCAACATTTTCACCCATTGTTGTGGATGGTGTGATAGGAAATATCGCTGAGACATCAGTGAACGCATAGGATATGTATGATGCTGCGAAATTTCCATCCATGGTTTTAGTTTTTCTCATGTTTATACCTCTCCTTATCTATATATTTCTTAGAAATCCGGCCTAAAGATTTCCCTAATTACGTTGCCGTAATTATTATTGTGCGCGTTTATTTGTGGATAGTTAATTTATTATCATTAACTATCCACAAATGACGCAATATTATTATACAATATTAAGCCAACTTTTACCAATCATATTAATCGATTCATCTCAAATCAATTCACTGATTTTTCATGATGTTGCCGAGCTTTTCGAGGATTCTGTCGGTGTTCTCCCCATCAAAATCGACTGTCTCGATATATTTGATGATTTCTTCCTTCTTCCGAAGTCTGCGAAGTGCCTCTTGTACGGTGGCTTTTTCCATCTCGAATTCTGAAACCTTTGGTGTAAGTTTCACATAGTCCTTAATGGGAACGATATCTCCATTCTTTGCGATGATGACGTTGTATCCATCATTGACCAGGAGCTCCTTCATCGCGCTCGATGCCTCAGCATCCCCATGGGTGATGAAAATTCCCTTGGGTCCCTTTTTCATGGCCTTTACCCAGTCATAGAGCCCTTTCCTGTCGGCATGTCCTGACAGGCCGGTGAAGCTGTACACATGGGCGTTGACGGCAATGTCTTCTCCAAAGAGCGTGACTTCTTTGGCCCCGTCCTGAATGATCCGTCCAAGGGAGCCTTCAGCTTGGTAGCCGACAAAGATGACGCTGCATTCGCTTCTCCACAGGTTATGCTTCAAGTGATGCCTGACCCTTCCTGCAGTTGCCATGCCCGAGGCACTGATGACAACGCACCCCTTTTTCGTGTTGTTCAATTGAACGGAATCTTCTACGGACTCCGTGAAAAAGAGGTTCGGGAAATCAAGGACATCGTCCCCCTTCCGCATCCTCACCTGGCTTTCCTCGTCAAAATATTCCGTATTGGCCTTAAAGATGGCCGTGGATTTCGAGGCGAGTGGGGAGTCCACATAGACCTTCACACCCCTGTCCAGTTTCCCTAACTCCCTGAATTCGTTCAGCACATAGAGGAGTTCCTGGGTTCTTCCTACCGCAAAGGACGGGATGATGACATTTCCACCTCTCCTGTAGGTATCGTTGATGATCTTGATGAGTTCCTCGTGCTCGCTGGAACTGTCTGGATGGAGCCTGTTTCCATAGGTCGATTCCATGATCAAAAAATCCGCATCCTGGATTTTGACCGGTTCCTTCATGAGCGGAATGCCCTTGTTCCCAAGGTCTCCTGAGTAGACGAGCTTGATTTTCCTTTCCTCTTCCTTGATAAAAATCTCCGTAATGGCGGCACCCAGCATGTGGCCTGCTTCCCTGAAGGTAAACTTGAAACCGTCGAAAAGCTCCATTTCCTTATCAAAATGCACAGGCACAAAGTTCTTCAGGCAGTTTTCAGCATCTTTCACGGTATAGAGAGGTTCCAGGGGTTCGAGACCCTTTCTCTCCCTCTTCTTGTTTTCCCATTCTGCATCCTGTTCCTGGATGTATGCCGAGTCGAGAAGCATGATTTTGCAGATGTCCACTGTCGGTGGGGTTGCCAGGATCTTACCTTTGAATCCACGCTTGTAGAGCAGTGGAATCCTTCCGCTATGGTCGATATGGGCATGGGAGAGGATAAGATAGTCGATGGTCGCCGGGATATAGGCAAACACATCGTTTCCCCGGGTCTTCTCATCTTTCCCCTGATACAGGCCACAATCAAGAAGTACCCTCTTGTCCTTTACCCGTAGCAGATGACTCGATCCTGTGACACATCCCGCTCCCCCTGAAAATTCAATTCTCATAAGTTTTCCTCCTCATATGAATGTTTGTCTCTTTCATTATAACAACTAATGTCAGAACTTTTTGTTAACAATTCCGCCTTATCTTACTTTCACCATATCATGGCAAAAATATCCGGGCAAAAAAAAAAGAAAGGTGTGCTGTCGCACACCCATCAGGACCGGTCGATTTTATTTATTTTGAATATTTTTCGATGAGTTCCACAATCTTATCGGCTGCATTTCCAAGATTTGCCTTGACCATGGCATCGATGTAGATTTCCCTGTTGCTATATAGGTCGCTGATTGCTCTTTGGAGGCTTTCATCCGTCACCTTTTCTTCTTCAAGCACCATGGAATATCCCTTGTTCTGAAAGCTTTCCGCATTCTTGATCTGGTCTCCGCGGCTGGCAGAAAGGGATAGCGGGATGAGAAGGTTCGGTTTCCCTAAAGTCACAAACTCAAAGATGGCGTTGGCTCCCGCCCGGGAGACAATAAGGTCTGCCGCATTTAGCACATCCTTCATTTCACCGCTGAGATATTCGTACTGCTTGTACCCCGTCAAGGCTTCGAGCTTAGGGTCCAGGTTGTTCTTCCCGCAAAGGTGGATGACATTGAACTGCTCCAGAAGAACAGGAAGGATTGCGCGAAGGGATTCATTGATCTTTACAGAACCTATGCTTCCGCCCATGACAAGGATGACAGGTTTGTCTTGGATAAAGCCTGCTGCCTTCTTTGCCTTTAGTGCATCCCCTGTAAAGAGTTCTGCCCGAATGGGGCTTCCCACAAGGATCCCCTTGTCTCCCACTTCCTTCAGCGTATCTGGGAAAGTGACCAGAAGTTTGTCTGCAAACCGGGCTGCCATGCGGTTGGCAAGGCCTGGGGTGATGTCTGACTCATGGGCGAGAACCGGTATTTTCAGAAAGCTTGCCGCCGCAACCACAGGGACACTGACATATCCCCCTTTTGAAAATACAAGATTCGGCCGTTCTTTCCTCAAGATATTCAAGGCCTGAAAAAAGCCCAGCCCTACCTTGAAAGGATCGCTGAAGTTCTTCAAGTCGAAGTATCGCCTAAGCTTCCCGGAGGAGATGGCAAAATAGGGCACCTTCGTCTTCCCGATGATTTCCCTCTCGATGCCGGTCTTTGAGCCGATATATTTGATGTCATAGTTCAGTTGCTTTAGTTTGGGCATAAGGGCAAGATTTGGATTGACGTGCCCCGCGGTACCCCCGCCTGTCATGATTATTTTTCTCATAGGATCCTCACTATCTGTCTTATTTAAATACAATCTTCTAGCGCTACAAAGAAGATCTGCCAAAATAGACCCGTCATCTTCGAGCAGTACCATTATAGCAAATATTCCCCCTTCAGGTTCATAAATATTTTTTTCATGTAAATGTATACTTATGCATTTCTCTTTTTGTTTTCCGTGTTTTTTTGTTATACTGTTTGCAGAGTAACGAAAGACGGTGATTGAAATCAAGCTGGTAGGAATTACAGAAATAGAAGAAAAACACTATCTGGAATATATGGATGCCTGGAAGCGCAACAATGAAACCTTGTCCCCCTCTATAAGTGAACTGAACGAGATGTCTTTCACTGCTTGGAAGAAATATCTGATCTCTTTGCAAGACAATGAAACCAAACCCCAGGATATGGTCAAGGCAGAGACGCTGTTTTTAGTCGAAGAGAACGGATACATCATCGGAATGACCAACTTAAGGTATGATTTGACCCCGGACCTCCTCAAATATGGTGGTCACCTGAGCTTCGGCATAAGGCCTGAAGAGAGAGGAAAAGGATACGGCTTCATCATCGTGAAGCTATCCCTCAATGTCATCATGACCCATGGAATCCCAAGAGCCCTCATCACCTCCAAAAGAGAAAACAAGGCGGCCAGGAATACCATCAGGAAGATTGGCGGCAAGCTTGAGAACTCCTATGAACAAGATGGAAGTGTCATCGACCGATATTGGATAGAACTGTAGCATTAAAACGGGAAGTCATGTGTACAATGATTGCACGCATGACTTCCCGTTTTTTACATCCAGGATTATTTGTCAGTAAATACCTGCCTTTTAAATATAAGTGTATTCCCTGAATTTCCCTTTAAAGTAACTCTTAGGTCGAAAGGTTGATTGCTATTATTGTTCGCTTTAATAAAGATTTTGTTATCAATAGCGGAAGTGGTGAAATGATTGTTCCCAGCATTTATACCTAATATTTCACCATGGCTTAGTATGAAATCGGGTAGATTTCCTCCCGTGCTGGTGTAATTTAAGCTTCTTTCAATATATTTTATCGATATTTGTTTTGTTTCGCCTTTTTTGATGTAGACATGACGTTCGTATGATGGTTCCATTTCCCAATCTATGGGACTGTCCGTGCTCAACATCAATTTTCTTGTAAAGGCATCCTTTGATGTATTGACCTGGTGATAATAACTGGGGTCATTATTTTTCGTGATAGGGATTAGGATGATAATATTATTTGATAATTCAGTACCACTGTACCCTGAAAGAGCATAATTTATCTCATAACGCACAATGATTGTATTTCCCACAATCGTATGAGATTTGTACCTGACTCCGGCTTGAGATGAACTATTTTCAAAATTGAACTTATAGTCATTAGTCTTTGTTCCTTCAGGTATCTGTATTTTTAAGATCCCATCATTTAGATTTACCGTATTCTCTTCGGCGTTTTTCCCAAAATACATGTCGAGTTGGTCATAATTTACCTTGAATCCTTTTCCGATATCCAGCCATTTTTCATCATCAGCGTTCATTTGTATGGTGTAATTGATTGTTTCAGTATCCCTAAACATTTTGGGTGAAATGAGGTTGTCATTTGGCTGTATTCCTCTCAGGACTATTTTTGTCCCTAGGGTAGTATTCCTTTGGGGAAATAAGCCTGTATAAACAATCTTCACTCCAAAAGTATCTCCGGACTCGATAAAGGCCGATAATGGTTGATATTTCCCATCGTTGTATAATTCAAGCAACTGGTTATTTGTATTCGTAAGGTAAACTTTAAAATCATCTTTATTTGATGAAAGATCATCGAAGACGACTGCTGCGGAAAGTATACTGTTCAATGACCCAACATTAGATATTGTAAAATTATTCTGGACAATATTCAAATTACTTTTACTCATCACCCCGGTATAGTTTTTCGATTCTACCTTTACATCATTGCTATCTTTCACATTGATATCGATAGACCCTGTTGTGATGCTGATATTCGATACCACTTCAGAGGAATGAATGAAAAAAGCTGCGGTCATATAATTCGGAAGATTAATTATCGTGAATAATGACAATAAAACAAAAAATACAAATCCATGTGCTTTAATATTTCGTACCACTCAATTAACCTCCCTTGTATTTTAAATCATTATGTTCCATAATTTTGTAAAGGCAAGAAACCCAATGTTTCTTGCCCTTCTTGGATGTACCAGATATATATTACTTATTGGGGTAAGATGCTCCATCGTTGGGCTGTTTGGCGGTAATGATGATATTTTTGAGTGCGAATTCTGTAACTGTATCTAAATCCGCATTCAATCCATCGGTAAAGTTTACTGCATGATTAACTTCAATCTTCATGGTATAGGTTACCGTTTGATTTGGGATTAAGTAAACCTCGGTAGTTCCAGCGCCTGATGAAGTAAATGTGGTAAGGAATAAAGGCTTACCTTTGAAATTTCTCTGATTGTCACTTTGGAGATTAAGATTGGCTACAAAGGTATTTGGGATAATGACATCTAATGTGCCGTTATTTGTGATTGTAATCTCTCTTTCAAATGCATCTCCAGGTCTTGCATTTGTAACGACAACCAAATCCATCCCTAAATTAGTGCCATCAGCTGATACGGTCTTGCTAACTGTATCAATCGAATTCGTGTATGTCAGCTTATCATTTACGAAATAAGTATCATTGATATCGCCTACTTCGGTTGTATCTGCATTTTTCAACGGAGCATAGAGCCATGATGCGTTGGCGACTACAATGTCCAGTGTTCCAGACTGAATTTTGATGGAAGTCTTTAAAGCTTCCTCGTCTGTAAAGAATGCCCTTGTACCATAAGCACCAGCACCGATCAGCAGTAACATGGCTAGTAATAAAGGGAGTACCCTTTTTCTGTTTTTATTGTTTTTCATTTTTTATTCCTCCAATTTCATCTTTATATTTTTACACTTTGACCCTAATACGTTTCTGTATAAGAATCACTATTAACTGACTTTATTTATTCCTGTTACCTATACTAACTCACAATTAAACAATTGTAAATATACTTATGTATATTTATGTCGAATTATATCGTTAATTGACTTATGTATACGTTTCTGACAATTTATATAATCAACTTATTTTAACAATTCAATAATTAAACGCCCTTTTCATAAATAACTCCTTATTATCGGCCAGATGATAAGCTTCGGAAATTTGAATATATATAAATTCGACTTCTTATTCTATGATTCGGAAAATTATGCTCAAGTTTCTTATTAAACTATAATGTTTCTATAAATTAATGGAAAACAGTCCAAAAGTTACTCCACCCCTCATTTTCAAGAATCAAAAAAAGAATTTTCCATGTTTATTTTTAAATTACTCATATCTTTAATATATATTCCTTCGATTACCAAGTCGATTACACAGGATATTATGCATAAATTGAGATTTTAAAAGGCTGAACTGCATA
>ENA-OFCF01000298-OFCF01000298.1-metagenomes-genome-assembly--contig:-NODE-298-length-22951-cov-9.123471_pt1 | contig 22951 bp, 20 predicted proteins | sample MGYA00153387_OFCF01 | MGnify analysis MGYA00153387
CAACACCAGCCCATTTTTTCACTCTAAGTTATGCTTTCCTGTGGGACGGCTGTGGAAAAGTTTTTTGTTTTTGGATTCGGCCTTGGTTTATCTAACTGGAATTACGTGATTTGAATTTCTGATTTTAGATTAAACCGACTTATAACAAGCAAGCGTCGCTGAAGTCCGCTTGTTATATTCATCCTCGTTGCGCCAATGAAAGATGAAACCAGATAGATAGGGAAGCCGAAAGAGGGGGGCTTCCTCTTATTAAGTAAAAATACAAAATCAACTATCATCACTCGTCAATCTCTCTTCCTCAGCCTTTTTTCGCTTTTTTCCCGGAGTCATTTATTTTGGCGAAATGCTCGCAATCTCGCCCTCAATCTTTCCGGCTTGATTCATGTTGGCGATCACTTTACGGTTTTCCGCAGAGCGGCGGTGGTGTTTTTTACTCACAGTCAGTTTTTTGTAAAACCAGACTGGACGAATGCCCGCCCTACCGATCTAACTTTTATTCGCTAACAGTCCAAAGCCGCTCTCTTCAAATACGTTTAAATTCCATTTCGCTCATTTTAAGCCTTGAACCCTCTAAATAATTATACAAACCTGCTCAAAACCCTCTACCAATGACTACAGAAATTAGATCTCCACGAGAACATAGAATGCGTGAAACCTTGGAAAAGAACCCTTCCGATTGGGATACTCGCAGATCGTTAGCCTTTTTCCTTTACGATTTAGGATCCTTTGAAGAGGCAGCGGACATTATTTGGAATGCCGATGAGATCCCTAGTATCGACGTCGAGCTTGCCTTCGCCGCACGGATTCTTTCTAAGGCCAGACCTCGGAAGGCAATCCGCTTATTGGCCTCTCTTCTCGAACACAACCGGGGTAAAGCGGTGCAAAATATGGCACTTGCCAACGCTCTACTGCACCACGGCATGGTCCTGCAAGCCGCGCGCTTTTATGGAGCAGCCTTGGAGGCAGACTCTTCCCTCGTCAATCCGGATCTCGAACATTTCATCCTTTGGACCGATGATGAAGAAACTCTGTGGGGTGGCTTCAAAGAACGGCGGCCAAATCTCGGCGAGCTTCCTTGGATGAAACGCGATCCGATGGAAGCGCTGGAACTTACGAGTAAAATCAGCCTTCATACCACACCCATCCGGCTGCCAAAACTCGAGGAAACCGCAGGGGAAAAGCTATCCAATCAATTTTATCAGCAAAAGGCCGCAAAGGGCGCGGACCCAACTCCGCCACCTTCTGTTACCATCCCCATGGACCGAGTGGATCCGAAGTACCGCCTCTATGACTCTAATCTAGGTGCAGAAACTGGTGCATCGAAGTCACAAAGCACTCCTGACGTCCCAAGAAGGGAACTCGCTAAGCCCAATTTCGGTGTGACCCCACCACCTACAAGGCCTACAAGTCAAACTTGAAGATCTACCGATGTATCTGCGTCATCGGTGTCTTATCAGCGGTTGCGAAAATTCCCTTCCAGCAACAGTATTTGGGAGAACAGTAAGTGTAGCTAATGTGGGTCTAGCGGTTTAAGCAACCATGGCAAGCTCAGGACAGGATCAATTCACCCTCGAAACTAACATGCTCTCGCTGCCAAACATGGCCCTGATAACGGGCACTTTAAGGCGAGCTTGGTACCTTGGCGGTGAAAAAACCTCTTCGTTTCGGATTCTGCCGCGATTTCTCCCTAATGTGGTCGCCCTGATTTGATCTTACCCAACTAAGACATGTCTAAAGCCCAAAATTCAATAACCCAAGGGGAATTTTTCGCAATTTACACCCCAGTAGTGTTGACCTACGGCCAACGACTACGCGATTACGTAACCTAAAAGAAAATTAATTCTTGTAAGATATCTGTAGAACAGTAAAATTGGTGCCCATGAAAAAAAGGAATATTGCATTTCCCATCGATACAGATTCCGCAGCGGCAAAAGATAAAACCGCAACGTTGATCTACTCCGCGATCGGGCTTGTTCTAGTAGCTGCACTTTGCGGAATTTTTTCATACTCAATGTCGATTTCTTCTGAAACGGCTCGCAGTTATGAAACCGCAAAATTGTTGGCCGATATGGAGTCCACAGTCCAAAAGACCGTCAAAAACCTTCATCTGGTCGAAAAGAAGCTATCAAACAATGATAGCACCACAGCCACGCAGGCTGAACTCAAAGAGGGCATTCAAAGCTTCACACACCATCTCAAGGCGCTGGAAAAGGGAGATACGATCAAGGACTCCATTGGGAAATCCATAGAGTATCGGCCTAGAAAAAATGAGGGTGAACTCGGATTAATTCTCAAAATTAATAAAATCTGGGAACCGCTCGCTAGAGAAATGCTCCCACTTACGTCGGGCATTCCACGTCCGGAAACTTTTGTATCAACCCTCCAGCAGGCCGGTGATAAATCGAGTGAATTAACCACACTTATCAGCTCCTTGTTTGATCAAGTTCAAGATACAGACACGCGATCCATCGCAGGCTACATCACGAAACGTAACATTTTGATCGGATTGGCTTCCATCGCGCTCCTTGCGATACCTGCTTATTTTCTATATCTCTTGGCGAGAAGAGAAACTCAGCGGTCTGAACAAGCGCTAGCAAATCTTCATAGCACATCCTCCCAGCTCGCTCTGATGGAGCGTGCGAAGTCTGAAACAGACAGAATCATGGAAACCGTTCAAGAAGGGTTGTTTTTGATCGATGAAAAAGGCATCATCGGTGAACACTACTCCAAAGAACTCCCTAAGATTTTCAGACAACAAGAACTGGCAGGACTCAACATGTATGGCATCCTCCAGCGGCATCTTTCTCCGAAAATGTATAACGCTTCACGAGACTTCTTCACGATGCTTTTCGATGGAAATAGGAAAGAGAAGACCATTCTCAAAGTCAACCCCCTCACAGACGTTGAAATCAACTTCCAAGATCCAAATGGCGGATTCATCAGTCGCTACCTCGGCTTCTCGTTCCGTCGCGTGATGGATGGCAATAAAGTCGATCGAATCTTCGTAGCGGTGCGGGATATCACAACCCAAGTGATGCTTGAAAACCGCCTCCGCGAAACAGAGAAGAGCAAACAACGGGAGCTAGAAATTCTACTAAGCATCATACACCTTCCAACTGACGAACTCACAAGTTTCATCACCCTCGTCCAAGAGGAGTTGGATGCGATCAACAATACCATGCGCGCTGAAGATTTTGCACACTCGGGTGGTAAACAAGACGCGCTACGCATCCAGCTTGAGTCTGTTTTCCGTAGCATTCATAATATCAATGGCAACGCTGCACTTCTCCGTCTTGTCTATTTCCAAAATGCAGCACACACCTTCGAAGATCAGATCAAATCCCTTCAAGAACGATCTTCTCTCACTGGTGATGACTTCCTTGCGCTTGTTGTTGCACAAGCAGCGCTACGGGATGACTTGGCAAATCTGATCGAGCTCAGCGATAAGCTCAAGCAGATGGGTGTGAGCAGTCTAAGCTCCTCACAAACCAATCCGAGTCAAGATAGCCAAGCATGTCAACTTTCAGACCAACTGCGCCAACTTGTGCACAATACTGCGCGCGACCAAGGCAAAGTCGCCAATCTTGAAGTTGATGAGTTCGCACTCCACGCTTACTCCCAAGGAAGAAATGAGCTGGTTCGCGATGTGCTGGTCCAGTTGGCGCGAAACTCAATCGCCCATGGAGTTGAGACACCAGAAGTTCGTACTAAAAACGGCAAACAGAGCAACGCTCTGTTGTCCATTCGAGCTCTTCCATCCCCCGCGCCGGGAGTGGTAGGCCTGGCCTTCCGCGACGATGGGCAAGGCTTGGATACCAAGCGCATCAGTGCAAAAGCAAAATCCCTCGGACTCATCAAGGATGAAACCACCTTATCAAATCAAGATCTTGTCAAACTGATCTTTGAGCCCGCATTTTCTACAACCGAACAAGCTGATATTCACTCTGGACGTGGTGTGGGCATGTCCATAGTCAAGGAAAAGCTCATAACTGACGCTGGTGGCTGCATTGAAGTTGTCAGCGAACCCGGCCAATTCTGTGAATTTCGCTTATATCTACCTGCATGAAACTACTAATTGTTGATGATTCATTGATTATACGCCGAGCAATTGAGCGCACGTTAGCTTCTGAGCGCTTTACAGAGGTACGCGTGGCTGCAAACGGTAGGTTGGGGGTAGCCGAATACAAAAAGTTTATGCCCGATGTGGTCACCATGGATATCACAATGCCGGACATGGATGGACTTACTGCAGTAGAACTCATCCTCTCGATGGATAAAAATGCGGTGATTCTCATGGTCTCAGCTCTAGCGGATAAGCCTACCGCCGTGGAGGCCGTAAAGCGTGGCGCTTCTGGGTTTCTTCTCAAGCCAATTACGTCAGAGAGTCTGCTGGAGGCCATCGACGATCTTTTCTAACAAAAGCACCATCCAAATGAATAACCAACAGGAAGAAGAATCCATTCTAAAAACTTTTGCAGCCAGCGTAATCCGCTATTTTGTGACGACGACAGGCACTGCAGCCACCTTAAAAACATCTTACTTGGGGACCGAAGATGACCAGCTTGCATTGGAGTTTTCTGCCGTCATTGGCATATCGGGAAACTATCGCGGCAATGTTTACTTTACGGCCTCGCGCGCAAACCTCAAAGATCTGCTAACCGCCATTGGTGAAAAAGAAGTTGACGATAACCTCTGCGGAGAGTTAGTGGGAGAAATTGCAAACACATTTGCCGGAAACGCAAAAGAAGCGCTTGGCAGTGGATTCATGATCTCCACACCATTTCTCCTTCATGGACCAAACAAATCGGTGAGGGCAGCACATGGCGTGCCCTGTTTCGTCCTGCCTATCGAGTGGAACAACTATTCGTCCCGTCTATTAATCTCTCTAGAAAAAACAAATGAGCAATAGCATGACGAGTTCAGAGATTTCTGAGAGTGTAGGTGTCTTCATCAAAATGATGACCCGCTGTTTAACGACTCTGAGTCGTGTCACTCCAACTTTCGGAGATCCCTCGATAGAGCTCGTTCTGCCAAGGCTTTATCTTTATAATGGTGTCATCAGTGTTGAAGGTCCAATCACCGGTTGGATTGCATTGAGTTTGACCGAGGATTTCACAGACGACCTACTGAGTTTCATTTTTGAACCAAGTCGGGAAGAGGAAATTCGGATTGATATCGCGGGTGAAATTGCCAACACCATCGCCGCAAATGCACGAGAGCATTTTGGAAAACGATTGCTCATTCACCCTCCACTGGCTACGGGGAATGGATTGATTGATCCATCTCTCAAACAATCCTCCATGTTTCTCAAGATGCCATTCAAATGGCATGGGCATCCAGCCATGATACTGATCACATTGTTTAATTCAGATCTTCTTTAAATGCATAATTTAAAATCTATATGAAATTAGCAACATTCCCTCGCTACTTACTGGCTGATGATTTTGAAAAGAGAAGTGAGAATCTGAGCATGCGGAGGTCCACCTGGACCATTGCTTCTTCACTTTCGCAACTCCAACTTGAGACATCATTCAAAGATTTCTGTATAAGCATATCCCTTCCTGAAAACGAGGCAAGCAGCGCCATTCTCGAACTTCTGGCCCATCGTCTGATTTACGAGAATCTTAGCTCACCAGATGAATCGCTTCAAAAAGGAAAATCTGTGGACGAGTTATTAAAAGGAAGTTTCTCGACACTCGCAATTGGGGTATTGGGTAACCGTCATCACGAGGCTCAAAACTCACAAGCTGCGAATTCACCAACAGCAATCCAAGTTTATTTGGGGGAATGCCCGCAAGTAATACCAGAAAAGCATACGATTCAGGGCTGGATCTCAAATGCAAACGTAGATCAAACGTCTGCCCCAAATCCGCTGAATGAACAAAAGCCTTCGCAGGCCTTGAACCCAATTCCGACAAACTCTCGTAAATCAAACCGAAAACTCGCTTCACGCGACCGCGCTCTAGCTAAGGGGGAGCAAAGGAGATACAAGCTCGCTCCGATCATCTCCCAGATTGAAAAATTAAGCAAAGGTGGCATAGATAGCACCGTGTTGGCATATCAGGTGTTCCTTAAAGTCCCTCCAGACCTACTACAGGATGAGGGAATTGAGTCACTCCATCTCGTCGATGCGAATACTGAATTCACCAATCAAAAACTTTGCCAAGCAATCATACGGGCAACCACTGAGCTAACAGGTTACAATTTGAAGATTGATGGATACAATCAATAGAGTAATTTGAAGCGCAATTTACCAAGCAGTGAATTCAGAAAAAATGAATCAATTCGATCCCGATGCCGAGGAGAAGGACCTCGGAGACACCTGGATGCTAACCAATGGGACTTTGATGGCAAACGTCGATGCGGACACTAAAGCCGCCATCATTCGAGAGGTCGAATTTGCACATCAATATTATATGGACGTAGTAAGCATCCTCAAGATCGATGGGCAATCGTCTGGCATGATCATTGAAAAAGAGTATTCCACATTAACGATCGGACATTTGATTGCTGACCATGAATTCCTCGCTTCGGCAGATGGAGAATGGATCGAAGGAGAGAGGCCCTGTCTTGATTACTGCCTTGCGCGCCTGTGAAGTCGTTTTGGTGGTTCCACAATAATTCGTTGATTCAATATGCATAGTAATCTCACTAATCGACTTTCAACACTCATCGGGTATGTTGGACATGTAGAAATCAATACGGACTTCGAATTATTGGAAAACTCGACTTCTCAAGACCCTGAAACCATGGCGGAACTCTGCGGAGTTTTAATCGGTTACCTGAAGGTTAGACAATCAAGTTCCAACAAGGTATTGTCCGTCTCTGTGGTTTGTAGTTCATTTGTTTACTTGACCCGCTTCACAAACCACGGATATCTACTCATCCAGTTTTCAAGAAGTCAGAAACTTGAAGACGTGTGGTGTTCTCTCGATTCGATACTCGCAGAACTGAATGCCTAGTAATTTGCATTCGGTGCGAAAGTTGCTTGGGAGATTAAAAAAACGGAGTGATGGTGGAGTTCTGCTAACACTCTAATACCACAGGCTCAAGGCCCGCAGCGGGAAAGCCGCTCAAAAGTGCGCTTAACTTCATAAGTGTCATAGATCGGCAAACTATGACACCTATGAATCCACCATAGCAAATCTCTATGAGAGGTGCTCGGGACTACGCTTACGGTGCTCGGGACTACGCTTACGTGGCAGGATCGAAACAAAATTCAATCTTGTTCAACCCTAACATCTGGGATGTGGGTGAAGCTGATGCGCATGGGTGCGTTGTCGCGGCTTTCCTGAATGCTGCCGAAATAGACCACGTGGCGACCGTAGCGAGCACGCAGTTTGTCGAGCGTCGCATCAAGTCGTTGGTGTTTTTTCTGATCTGGAGTGGCGGTGGTTTCGGTCACGGTTTGGAACAAAGAAGGCGTGTAATTGCCGTGTTCGCACAGCCGTGTTAGAGTGACGCCCACCTGAAGAATCGGTTGCTGGGGTTCTGGGCGATCACGCCACAGGCGGTCGAGCAGGCGCATCAGGAAAATCGTGGAATCGGTTTCTCCGGTGCGGATTTCGGCGGTCCACGAGACGCCTCTCAGAAACCCGAGCTGCAAGGTGAGCGAGCCAGTTAGAAGGCCGTGCGAGCGCAGTCGTTCGCAGGCTTTGTGCAGCAGTTTGCAAAGAATCGGCCAGGCGCTATCTGGTGCGCGGCGGTCTGGTGGCAGCACGTGGCTGTGGCCGATTGATTTGCGGGCCGAGACCAGATCCGGGATTTCATCGCCGCGCAGTAAGTGCCAGAGGCGATCACCCATCACGCCGCCCCACACCCGGTGAAGCACCGGTTTTGCTGCGGCACACAGGCTTTCCACGGTGTGGATGCCAGCGGCGTGCAGGCGAGCCTCCATGCTGCGAGCGATGCCGGTTAGGTCGCGCAATTTGAGTGGGTGGAGAATTTCTGGGAGATCATCTGTTTCGATGGTGAAAAGGGCGTCGGGCTTGCGCATCTTGCCAGCCATTTTTGCAAGAAATTTGTTAGGTCCGGCACCCACGCTTACCTTGATGAATGGCGAAACATTGCGGGTGACGGTTTCTTTGATTTTCTTGCCGATGTTTTCCACGGTGGCTCGGTCTCGCAGATTGTAGGGCAACCAGGCCCACATTTCATCGATGCTGAGCACGGCCTCGACATGGATGCAGTCCTCGACGGCTTCTACGATTTGGTGGTGGTAGCGGATGTATTCTGGTGGTTTGGCTTCTACGATGACGATGCCGGGGCAGAGGATGCGGGCTTCACTGATGCGGGTGCCGGTTTTCACGCCGAAGGCTTTGGCCTCGTAGCTGGATGCGATGCAGCATGAACTCTCCGCCATCACGGGCGCCACGCCCACGGGTCTGCCGCGCAGTGCGGGGTCGAGGTGTTGTTCGACCGATGCGAAGAAGGAATCGCAATCGACAAACAAGGCGGTAAGAGGGCGGTCCACAGCCGGGATGGATGTCACCGGACTTGCTCGCGGTCAAATTAAATGTGTTCAAGCGAACGCTTATGCGAGCCAGGTGGATTTCAGGTATGGCTCATCGGTGAAATCCGCGGGCATCGGGGAATGGCGGGCTGTCATCGGTCGCGGCAAGGACGAGAGCAATTGGCGTGTGAATTCCGCAGGCGTTATGCGGCGGAAGTTGGTGCAGCAGAGAAGCTGTCCGCCGGATGCGAGGATTTTTGCGGCCAGCGCGGCCAGCGTGCCGAAGTTTTCCTCAACCCGGAAGACCACGCCTTTTTCGTCTCGTGAGAAAGTCGGCGGATCCAAAACGATGGCGTCGAATATGCGGCCTTGTTTTGCGAAACGTTTCAGCCAGTGGAAGGTGTCGCCTTTGCAGAAATGGTGATCTGCGGGATCAAGATTGTTATGGGAAAAATTGCGTTTCGCCCAGTCGAGGTAGGGTTGTGATAGATCGAGAGTGGTGGTTTCTGCGCCGGACATCGCGGCGGCCACCGAGAAGGCACCGGTGTAGGCGAAGGTGTTCAGCAAGCGCATTCCTGGGCGCATCAGGCGGCGGATCTCGGCGCGGTTGTCGCGCTGGTCGAGGAAAATTCCCTGCGAGTATCCAGATTGAAACGAGATTTCATAACAGATGCCGTTTTCGTGAATGAGAAACGGGCTTGTGCATTCCGGGCCGCAGAGCAGGGCGGGGGACTCTTTTTGATGTTGGTCCAAGCGTTTTGCGTAACAAGTTACACCTTGGTCGCGCAGCCATTCGTGCACCTGCGGAGGAATCTGGCCGGCGGTGGATAGCAGCCAGCGGCCTGCGTAAGTTTCCAAAAATAATCCGGGCAAGCCATCACCTGCGCCATCAATTAGGCGCACGGAGTCGGTTTCCCCGGTGAGCAAGGACTTGCGCTTGGCGACGGATTTTTCCAACAGAATTCTCATTCCGGTAGAATTTTGTCAGAATAACCGGACGGCCGTACATCGATACGCCTGATGCGCTTTTCGATTTCCTGATAGTCCGGCAATTGGCGGGTAACATGCTCCAACGCGCACCATGCAAAAACCGTGGCCATCGCGGCGCACTCGGCGAGCGGGCGGTTAGTTGTTAGGCCTGCGATGTATCCCGCAAGCAGGGAGTCGCCCGCGCCCACGGTGCTGGAAACTTGCACGGGCGGAGGTTTGGCGATGATCCAACCGTCTGGAGTGGCGAACAACGCGCCATCGCTGCCCATCGAGAGGATGACGTGTGCGACGCCATTCCGTTGGATTTGCGCGACTGCGGCGAACTGCGTTTCTTGATCGAGAGGGGAAGAATCGAGGATTCCTGCGAGTTCGTCTTGGTTCGGTTTGATGAGGTCCACGCCGCAGGCGATGGCGGATTTCAGCGCATCGCCGTGGGTGTCCACCGCGATGGATGCGCCGCCATTTTTGAGGATTTTTAAAAGTAAGATGAAGTCCTCTATTGAAACTCCGGTGGGCAGGCTGCCGCCGATTAGAAACCATCGGCCAGGTCTAGCAAGTTGTTCGAGTTTGTTGGCCAATGCTGCGAGATCTTCGGCACTGGGCGAGGCACCGGGGAAATTGATATCGGTGGTTTCTTGAGTGGACTGGCAGACGATTTTGATGCCGGTGCGTGTTTCACCAGCGATGCGGATGCATTCGTCGCGCACTCCGGTATTGAGGAAGAGTTGCTCGAAAAGTTGCGGGTTTTGTTTTCCGAGAAAACCGGTGGCGGCGTTGGCGATGCCGAACTGGCCAAGCATGGATGAAATGTTGATGCCTTTGCCGCCGGCCTGCCGATGATGGTGGCGTGCGCGATTGACCGCGCCCGGTTTGAGTTGATCGAGAAAAACCGTTTCGTCGATTGCCGGATTGAGCGTGACCGTGATGATGTTAGTTTCTAGCAGCGGCGAATGATTGGCAGGCATGATCCGGCTTATTTCAGCAAAGTGAGAATCGGAGCTGGCCAAGTGCCGAGCACAATAGTGGCGATGGTTAGTGTGGCCACGCAGACTTTGCTGATGGCGGGCAGAGTGACCGCAGCAGCTTCAGCAGGATCCGCCCACCACATTGCGCGCATGACTTTGAAGTAATAGTAGAATCCAGCGGCTGCGGCGATGGCAGCGACGCCGACACCGAGCCAAAGGCCCGCATTCACGGCGAGTTGGAAAACGAGGAACTTGCCGATGAATCCGGCGGTGAGAGGCACGCCAGCCAGTGCGGCTAACAAAACTGTGAGAGTTAGTGCGAGCAGCGGGTTGGTTTTTCCGAGACCATTAAAATCCGTGATCTCCTCGCCATCGCGCTGGATGCGGACTTGGGAGAGGATGAAAAAGACGCCGAGTGTCATGATCAGATAGGTGGCGAGGTAAAAGGAAACGACCTGCGCGGAGTCTAACGATGCCGTGGTTTCCGATGCTCCGGCGGCTAGCGCAAGCAGCAGGAATCCGGCGTGGGCGATGGAGGAATAGGCGAGCAGTCGCTTGAAATTCGTCTGCGGGATGGCGGCTAGATTTCCGAACAGCAAGGTGGCGATGGCTAGGATGATGAGGAGTTTCAACACCGGTCCGCGGGTGAGTTCGTTGGTGAGGAATGGCTCCAAGAAACGAATCATCAGGATGAAACCGGCGGCTTTCGAGCCGACTGATAGAAATGCGGTGACTGGCGTGGGTGCGCCTTGATAGACATCAGGAATCCAAACTTGCATCGGCACCGCGCCGATTTTGAAAGCCAGCCCGACCATGACCAAGGCGATGCCGAAGAGAAGGGGAGTGGGATTTGAAATTTGAGATTTGAGATTTGAAATCTCAGAAAGGGACATCGTGCCGGTGGAGCCGTAAACCCAGGCGATGCCGTAAACGAGGAAGCCGGTGCTGAGTGCGCCGAGGATGAGGTATTTCACGCCCGCTTCGAGCGAGCCGACATTGCGGCGCATGTAGGCGACAAGAATGTAAAAAGTGACGGTGACCAGCTCGAGCGCGACGAATGCTCCGGCGAGATCCTTGGCGGATGCGAGAAACATCATGCCAGCGCAGGCAAATACCGGTAGCGCGTAGAATTCGCCAGTGCCGCTTTCAGAGTTTGGATTCTCGGTGAAGCGGGCGAGAATTTTCCGGTAATCGATAGAAAGCAGCACGACAAGGATCGTGGTGACGAGCGCGAAGATTTTGTAAAAGCGAGCGAGTGCGTCGTATTGATAGAAATTCCACAGCGGCCACTTCGCCCAAGTGGCGTCGGGTTTGGCATCCGGTCCGATGGCTAAAGTGGTAAGAATAAGAACAACCCCGAGGCCAAGGGCAGCTGCGATTCCCACCCATGCCTTGCTCTTGGTGGAAACAAAAGCTTCGGCTAACAGCAGGATGAGACCGAGAGTGACGGTGAGAGCTTCGAGATAGTAGGCGGGCATGGTCGGGGAAAATTCTAAATTCTAAATTCTAAATTCGAAACGGAAGAGAAGAAGAAGAGCATGATATTTCGTTTCGAATTTAATGCTTATGATTTAATGCTTCAGTAAATTGAGCAGCAGGTTCGGATAGAGACCCACCGCCAGCAATGCCAACACTAGCAGCAAGGCCGGGATATGGTCGGAGAGTGTTAGGTCGGCGGCGGATTCGGTGGTTTTCACGGTCGGACCGTGGAAGATGTTGCGGTAGGCGCGCAGCATGTAAACGGCAGAAATCACCACGCCCCAGATCGAGAGAATGCAGGCGATCTGCACCGGGCCGAGTCCGGCGGTGCCATCGTAACTCTTGAAGGCGGATAGAAAAACGAGCACTTCGCCCGCGAAGTTCGCGAGTCCGGGCAGGCCGATAGATGCCATCGCGGCGATGCCGAAGATGAATGCGAGCTTGGGCGCGGTTTTCGCGAGTCCGCCGAGTTCTTGGAGATCCAATGAGCCAGTGTTGCGCTCGATCCGATCTGCTAGGCCAAACAGCAACGCGATGGAAATACCGTGTGCAAACATCAACAGCACGGCGGCGGGCTGGGCGAGCGAGTTTTCTGGAAAGGCAATCAGCGCAGCGATGGCCAGAAAGATATATCCCATGTGCATCACCGAGGAGTTGCCGAGCATGAAATCCAGCCGTTTTTGCGAAATGGTGACGAAGCCGACCCATAGAATATTTCCTAGCAGCAGAACGAGCAGCGGCGTGAGCCATGCGTTCAAGCCATCTGGCACCAGTGGAATCGCGATGCGCAACAGCCCGTAAAGACCGAATTTTTTCAAGACACCGGCATGAAGCATGGCCACCGGAGCAGGTGCGCTGGCGTAGGCGGGCGCGGCCCACGAGTGGAAGGGGAAAAGCGAAACCAACGTGCCAAAGCCAACAAGCAACAGCGCCGCGATGCCTTTTTGCGCAGCGGGATCAATCGTGCCGACTGCGGCTTTCATGCTGGCGATCTCGAACGTGCCAGCGAGATTGGCGAGCCAGACGAGTCCGGCTAGCAGAATGATCGAGCCGAGTCCGAGATAGATGGTGATTTTCCATGCGGCTTCGCGACGATCACCACGGCCTAACATGCCGATCATCAGGAATGTGGGGATCAACGCGAGTTCGTGGAAGGCGTAGAAAAAGAATAGATCCGTCGCAGCGAAGGCCCCGAGCGCGCCGCCAGAAATCAACAACGACGAGCCGAAATAAAGTTTTTCTCTGCCATCAGGAGCCTTGCCGGAAAGCACCGCAGCGAGAGTGACGATCACCGTCAGCAGCACCATCACCACGCTCATGCCATCCGGAAATCCGAAGGCCAGATGCATCGCGGGTTTTTCCAAAACCGGCACCGAGAAACTCCAGCACGGACATTTCCATGAAAAAGCAGCGTAAAACCCGAGCACGAGATTCGCCGCAGATGCGCCGATGGCCGTCAAGCGCGCGGGTGCGCCAAGCAAGATCCCGAGAAACGCGGCGATGGGAATGAGGACGAGAAATGCGAGCATGATTTTTTAAGCACGAAATTTGAAATCGAAAATTCGAAACGGACGAGCGTGGGAGAGAAGATTCTTGGTGTGAGCTGAATGATTGCCGGAACACCAATCAGTATTCGGCGCGGCAGATATAATCGGGTGACATAGACCCGCAAAGGCAAAAAGCCGGAAAATTCCATCGCCGATTCTTGCCACCCAGAATCCGCAGCTCATCTGGTGATGCCGCCATTTTTTGACCACGGGTTCAGGGATTGGAAAGCATGATATGTCCGTGGACTAAAGATGAGGTCGTTTGAATACAGCGACCGCTTCTCTCGATCTACACAGAAGTGCGTCATCATATCTGGAATCGTGGCTGGTGCGTCCCGCGCCAGTCCGTCATCCGGGCGTCTCGCCCGGATCTGGCAAATGGGAGGCGGAATACCTCTAAAACAGGTCAGCGCGAGACGCACCAGCCATTTTTCGATCAAGCATTTTCACAAATTTTTTATGCTCGGCAGTATAGCGGCAGTCATGGTTGCTCCGCTGTAGAAACTGCGGACTGAACAGGCCATGGTCAAAAAACAGATCGACAAAGCCAATCGCAATATGCAAGAAATAACTAACAAATCAAATTATATTATGCGCTTCCTCAGCTCGCTTAAAGTTGCATTTCTATTGTCACTGCTCGGCTTATTCGCGTTTTTAATATGCATATTCTGGGCCATCGTTGAGCTAGGTGATCCACCAAATTCTCAGATCGATGCTATGCAGCGAATAAGTTTCATTTCATGGCTTTCATTGCATCTGTTAGCTTTGGTGATAAGTATTAGGTCGCCGGATAAACTCATGGCACGGCGACTCATGGCGATTCTCGCATGTTTTGTTATCGTTGGACTTTTCCTTGTGATCTAGGCAGAAACCAGAATTCAGACAGCCAATTCAAAACCAAAATCTTCTCCGTGAAATCCGTTCAAATCCGGTAATCCGTGGGGAGAAAAAAGTTTCTAAATACCAAAAAACTGCAGATTCTAGATTCGTATATATATCTAACCAGTAATAATTACTTTACCAAAAAAAGATGGAGGTGGAGCGGTGATCCACTCGGATCATTCGCTCCACCTCCGGTTTCCCTCTCCTGTCTGGAGATTATATATCAGTTACGCGTCGAGGCGGAGGGCGGCCTTTTGCGCTGCGGATTTGGCTTCGTCTTTGCTAGATTTTCCGCCATCTGCGGAGGTGAGTCTCATGCCGACCGGTTTCGAGACGCCGAATTCTTCCATGGTCACGCCATACATCACATCGGCGCGGGCCATGGTGCGTTTGGAGTGGGTGACGATGATGAATTGCGAGCGGTCGATGAAACGATCTAGCACTTTTACGAAACGTCCGATGTTCGATTCATCGAGCGGGGCGTCGAGTTCGTCCAGCACGCAGAACGGGCTGGGCTTGATCATGTAGATCGAGAACAACAGGGCGACGGCGGTCATTGAGCGCTCGCCGCCGGAGAGCAGTGTAATCGATTGGAGTTTTTTGCCGGGTGGTTTTGCGGTGACTTCGATGCCGGATTCTAGCGGATCGGTATCGTCTAGCAAGTTGAGGTCAGCTTCGCCTTTTTCGCCGAAGAGTTCCTTGAACATCTCGCGGAAGTTGATGCGGACTTGGGCGAAGGTTTCCGAGAATAAGCGGCGGGTTTCGGTGTTGATGCGTTCGATGACTTCTAGCAGTTCGGATTTTGAGGAAACGAGGTCGTCGTGCTGGTTTTTGAGGAACGTGTAGCGTTCTTCGAGTTCCTCGTATTCCTCGATGGCATCAAGGTTCACCGGGCCCATGGCGTCGAGGCGGCGTTTGATATCGGTGACGATGGATTCGACAAAAGTCCAATCCGGTTCGCCGGTCATGTCTGTTGGCAGATCGAGTTCATCCGAGGCCGTGCCATCGACGACCATGGTTGGGATATCGTCGTCATCGGCATTGCCATCTGATTCATCGTTCGCGACAAGCATTTGGCGTCCGCTGCGGGATTGCATGGCTTTTTGTGAAGCGATGCTGGCGAGCAGGGCGTGCGCGTCTGGTTCGAAAGCTGAGAGATCGATCTGATAGCGTTCTTGGATCGAGTTGGTTAGGTTTTCCAGGCGGAGGTCGAGTTTGGTGGCCTCGACTTCCTCGCGGCCTTTTTGTTCGGCGACTTTTGCGTGGTCGCGACGCACGGCGGCGAGTTGAGTTTCAGCGGTTTCGATCGCTTCCAACAGAATCGCTCGGCCTTCGGCGCGGGATTCGATTTCGGTGAGAAGGTCCTCGGCCTCGCAGCGATGGGTTTCGCATTCCTCCGAGAGGCGGGCGTTTTCGGCGGTGGCGGCCTCAATGCGCTGGGTGAAACTCTCGATTTCTGCCTCCCGGCGGATCGAAATTTCGCGGAGTTCCGAGAGGCGTGCCTCCATTGGTTTTTGTTGTTCCTCGGCGGATAGTTTTGACCGACGTTCCACCGCTAGATCGGTGCGCAATTCGTTGAGAGCGGCGCTCATGTCCTGTTCGCGGCGCATCACGGCATCGGACTCGGATTGCAAGCGGCGGGCTTCGTTTTCAAGGGCTTCGAGGCGGTCGCGTGAGGAAACGAGTTCGCCTTCCATGGATTCGCGTCCCTCGGCGGCGGCGCGTTCGCGGTTGTCGAGTTCGCCGCGTTCCCAGCGCACATTTTCCGCCTTGGTTTCGAAGTTTTCCACTTCGCGAGTGGCCAAGCTGAGTTGCCCTTGCAAGGTAGAAAGTTCGACTTTTTGGCGTTGCAGGCGTTCGCGTGAAATTTCGACGTCTTCGCGTTGATGTTCGAGGCGTGATTCCAGATCCGTCACGCGGTTGCGGGCAGCTTCGTCTGCGTTGGTTAGAGTAGCTACTTCGGCTTCAAGCGAACGCACTTCATTGCGCAGTTCAAGCACAGATGTCGATCCTTCTGCGGCGGTGCCGCCGCGCAACATGCCTTCTCCGCTGAGTATCACGCCTGCTAGAGTGACGAAGGTGACGCCGGGGTGATTGACGCGCAGACGCATCGCGGTGGCCATGTTAGGAACAATGAGAACGTTTTCTAGCAGTCGCTCGATCACGCCGGAGATGCGTTTATCCGACTTCACGCGGTCCAGTGCCCATGCGGTGGCACCTTCTGGAAGTGCCTGCATTTGCGTGCCGCCAGCGTGGGGGATGAAAGTTTCTGGGAGAATCGCGGCGACGCCGAGTTGGCGTTCGGTGAGGCGCTCGATGATCGATTCGGCGATCGATTGGTCTTGCACGAGAACCGCCTGCAAGTGGCTGCCGAGGGCGGCCTCGATGGCACGGGCGCAAGAATTATCGGCTTCGATAAACGAGGCGAGCGCGCCGTGGATGCCGGGTTTGAAATGTTCCGGTTGGCCGAGTCCTTGCAGCACGTTTTGAGTGCCTTTTTCAAATCCCTCACCGCTCTCGACAAGCTGGCGAACGGCCTCGAAACGTGCGGATCGTTGGGCGAGGATTTTGTTGGATTCGATGGCAGCGGCGCGCGCGGCATCGAGATCGCCACGGGTGTGTTGATAGGTTCTCTCAGCGCATTGGAAGGCTTCTTCGAGATCGCAGAGTTGCGAGCCGGTGGCTTCGACATCCCCAGCGATGCGCGATTGTTCGGAGCGAAATTCTTCGAGTTCGAGATTCAGCCGTTGTTCTTCATCGGCGAGTTGGCGAGCGCGTTCGCGGGTGCCTTCGAGCTGGGCGAGTGCGCTTTCGATTTTCGCCTGCATGGTGGCGATAATCGTTTGGCATCGATTCGCCTCGCCGCGTGTTTCGCGGAGTGCGGCTTCGATCCGCTCGCGCTCTTCGCGAGTCGTTTTGGTGCGGTTTTCCTCCTCGGCGAGTTGGATTTCCTTTTCGGCGATCAGCCGGTTCAGTTGATCTAACGATTCGTTAGCAGCGATGAAATCGAATTCCTGTTTGGCCAGTTTCTCGCGGGTTGAATAAATGTCCTCGTGATTTTGGCGGATGCGGGATTCGAGTTCGGATTTCCGTTCGTCGTTGAAAGCGACGCGACCAGCGGCGGAGTTCAGTGCGTTGCGGTGTTCGTTGAGGCGCTGGCGGAGTTCGGCGAGTTCGCCTTCGAAAGTGCGTGCGGCGGCGCGGGCTTCCGACACGTTTTCTTCTTTTTTCGGCAGCTGCATTTCTAACTCCGTGTCGCGCACTTCCAGGCCGCGGATCGAGGTGAGCAATTCATCGCGCTCGGCGGTGAGTTCGACATATTTCCGGTGGCCGAGATGAGTGTCTAACACGCGGGTGTCCGCTGCCAGTGCCTGATAGCGACGGGCTTTGGCGACCTGGCGTTTCAACGAATTCATCCGCCGTTCTTGTTCGGCGAGCACATCGGAAACGCGGAGTAGGTTGGCTTCGGTGTATTCGAGTTTGCGCAGCGCTTCTTTTTTCTCACGTTTGAATTTGGTGATGCCGGCGGCTTCCTCGAACACCGCGCGGCGTTCCTCGGGTTTTGACGAAAGGATTTGGTCGATTTGGCCCTGCGCCATGATTGAGTAGGCGGTGCGGCCGATGCCGGTGTCCATCAACATGTCGTGGATGTCCTTGAGGCGGCAGAGCGTGTTGTTGATCCGGTATTCTGAGCGTCCGTCGCGGAAAACTCGGCGGGTGATGGCGACTTCGTTGAAATCGACTTTCAGCGGGCCTTCGCAATCGGCCATCGTCAGAGTGACCTCCGCCATGCCGAGTGGTTTGCGTTTTTCGGTGCCGTTGAAAATGACATCCGCCATTTCACCGCCGCGCAGTGCTTTGGCCGAAGTTTCGCCGAGCACCCAGCGGATCGCATCGACGACGTTTGATTTGCCGCAGCCATTCGGGCCAACGATGCCGGTGACGCCTTGGGCGAATTCGAACACGGTTTTGTCCGCAAAGGACTTGAAGCCGAGAATTTCTAAAGTTTTGAGATACATACAGACAGGAGGTTAGGTGTTAAGCCCGAGAGGGAAGTGGGCTTGAGAAACGTAGCCCCCAGAACAGGCTTCCGCAATGATCGAAGAAGATTTGCACTGGATGTGGTATGAAAATTTCCAAGCAAACACAAGATGTGGCGGTTTGCGGTATTTTAGATATCCGAACTACTTTGCAGTCGAGTATCGCCCCCCGCGATTATTGAGGTACGAGTTGGGATAAAAATAGTTGGGATAAAAATCCCGATTATCTGATGACCTCAAATCATGTAGCTCTCACTCATTTACGATTAGGTCAACCCAGCCCGCCATGGTGATGCTTGCTTTCCTCATCAATTGCATTTCACCCGGGCGGCGACCTCGTTGAAAAACTCAAGCGAAGCCTTGACGTTACCAGAACAACGGCACTCCGTAAGCGGGAAAATCATCATCACAGGTCACAATGGTAAGCCCTTCAACCTGTGCTTGCGCGATGATCAGACGATCAAATGGATCGCCGTGATGTCGAGGCAACGTGATCAAAGTCTCATAATGTTCCACCGCAGGAGGCAGAAACACAAAACCGTTCGCTTCAATTACACCGGAAAAAATCACTCTGTAATCCGCCTGTAGCCTGAGTTTGCCGATGCTCACTTTGATAGCCGTCTCCCAAGCCGATGCATGGCTTACAAAGCGTTCATTCGAGTTGTCCTCGATTGCAGCCCGAGCTTTCGCACTCAATATGGGATTTCCTTCGCAGAACCAAAGCAGCGCATGCGTATCGATCAGCAGTCTCATGCCATGTATTCCCTGAAGTCCTCCAGTGGTTCATCGAAATCTGGAGACAAGAAAATCTTCCCCCGCAAGCAGCCGAAGCCTTTCAAATTCTGCACAGTCTCTCCTATCCCATGTTCCGTAGCCACACCGACGGGTTCCAGTTCCGCTCTCACACGGATAGATCGGTGCCGCCAAGCCATGGGCAGAGGCAAATGCAAGGTGCCGTCCGCATCAGGCTGGATAACCGTGGTGATCAAGTTCATGGTGGTGAAGATACTGGATTTATCGGCTTTGTAAATGACTCAGGCGCCTTTCGCTTGTGTTGTGGATTTCGTCGCGATTTCCTGCTGGCGTTTTCGACGACATGCAGCAGCATTTCTGCACCATGAGTCATACCGCTGTTGATTACGAGAAGCTCGGTCAATTTTACCTGGGTCGCGAATACGATTCGGAAGCCAAGAAGATCGAGGACGAGCTGGTGCTCTATGATTCCAAGGACATGGTCACCCATGGCGTGGTGCTGGGCATGACGGGATCTGGCAAAACTGGGCTGTGTTTGGCGCTGCTAGAAGAAGCGGCGATGGATAATATTCCGTCGATCATCATCGATCCGAAGGGCGACATTGCCAATCTGTTGCTAACATTCCCCGCTCTGGATGCAAAAAGTTTCCGCCCATGGATCAACGAGGATGACGCCGCGAAAAAAGGAATCTCGCCTGACGAACATGCGGAAAAAACCGCTGCGATGTGGAAAAGTGGACTCGCCGATTGGGGGCAAACACCGGAGCGCATCGCGCAGTTTCGCGACAAAGTGGACGTCAATATTTTCACGCCCGGCAGCAAAGCGGGGATTCCGGTCTCGATTCTGAGTTCGCTAGAGGCTCCGCCGTTCGAGATCATGGATGATAGTGAATTGTTAGGAGAGAGGATCGAAAGCACGGTGTCTTCATTGCTTTCATTGGTCGGTGTCGATGCTGATCCGATCCAAAGTCCTGAGGCGGTTCTGCTTTCGGCGATTTTCCAGCACGCATGGTCTGCCGGGCAGAATATCACGCTCGAAACATTGGTGCGCCACATCCAGAAACCCGCGTTCGATAAGGTGGGCATCATCGATCTGGAATCATTTCTGCCAGAAAAATCTCGGCAGTCGTTGGCGCTGAAGTTTAACAATTTGTTAGCCTCGCCAGGTTTTTCCACTTGGTTGGAAGGTCCGCCACTCGACATCGCGAAGATGCTGCACACGCCTGCGGGAAAACCGCGGATTTCGATTTTTTCCATCGCCCATCTCGGCGATTCGGAGCGCATGTTTTTCGTTAGTTTGCTGCTCAACCAGATGCTCGGCTGGATGCGCACGCAGAAGGGCACCACCTCGCTGCGCGCGTTGCTCTACATGGATGAAATCTATGGCTACCTGCCGCCGTCGGCGAATCCACCATCGAAAAAACCGATGATGACAATGCTCAAACAAGGCCGTGCGTTCGGGCTTGGGTGTTTGTTAGCGACGCAGAATCCGGTGGACCTTGATTACAAGGCATTGTCTAACATCGGGACTTGGTTTCTTGGTCGCTTGCAGACTGAGCGTGACAAACTGCGCGTGCTCGATGGGCTGGAAGGCGCTGCGGGCACGCAGAACGCGAAGTTTGATAGAGCCTCAATGGAACGCCTCATCTCGGGTCTCGGCAACCGGGTTTTCCTGATGAATAATGTGCATGAAGATGGTCCGGTGTTGTTTCATGTGCGCTGGGTGATGAGTTACCTAACTGGTCCGCTGACACGCAGTCAGATCAAGACGCTGATGGACTCGAAGCGTGTAGATTTCGGAGCTACGCCAGCGACTTCTGCCACTGCCGCAAATCCGATGGCGATGCCGGGAATGCCTGCTTCTTCTGCCTCGCCCGCAGGTCGCCCGAACGTGGGCACGGGAGTGAAAGAATTTTTTCAAGAGCCGGCCGGAAGATCTGAGGATCTAATCTATCAACCGCATTTGCTGCGTTCTGGCACGGTGCATTTTTCATCGAGCAAGGCCGGGGTGGATGGCGCGCGCACGGTGCATTTGGTCAATCCGATTTCTGAAAAGGGGATTGATTGGGAGAACAACGTGCCGCCGCCAGCCAAGTTAGAGAATGCGTTCGCTGAACCAGTTGCGGGTATGGGTTTTGCGGAGCTGCCTGGGTTTGCGATGAATGCGGCGAACTACAAACAAGTGGAGAAAGATTTTGCCGAGTGGCTTTATCGCAACGAACGAGTGGAGGTTTTCGCCTGTCCGGTGCTCAAAGTCTGGTCGAAACTGGGGGAAAGCGAAGCGGATTTCCGTGCGCGGATTTCCCATGAAGCCAGAGAGTCACGCGATGCGGCGATTGAAAAAATTCGGGTTGCGATGACGAAAAAAATCGAAACGTTAGAAACCCGACTGCGCACAGCAGAAGGTCAGCTTGCCAAAGAAAAGGCCGAGTCTAACGCATCCAAGATGCAGGCTGGTGTTTCCGTGCTGGGTGGGATTCTCGGTGGTTTGTTCGGGCGCAAGGTTGGGATGGGATCGATCACGCGCGGCACCTCCGTGATCGGCAAGGCTAGCAGTGCTTACAAACAACATCAAGACGTCGCAAATGCCGAGGCAAAGATCGGCGGAGTTTCTACGGAGATTGCTGAGATCAAAGCCGAACTTGAGTCTGAGATCGAAAAAATCACGGCTTCGTATGACAGTGATGTTTTAACGTTAGAATCAGAATCGATCAAACCCACCAAGAGCGATGTGAAGGTGAATCAAGTGGCGCTGTTGTGGTTGCCCTGTGATGCCCGAGGTGAACGTGCTTGGTAGAGTTAGAAAAAGAGAAATCAAAATTTTACATTTGTCTTGAGCGGAAACCAATGGTCGAAAGTTTTTTACCACGGATGAGGTGGAGGTCCGCATTTGGAAACCACGGATTTTACGGATGAAGAATGAGTGATGGATTTTACTGCATGAATCAGTCAAGTGAGTGGTTGTTTTGATAGAACACAAATAGATTCTCCGCCTCACTGGTTTCAAATATTCTAGGACCCCACCTACGGAGCCCCCCCCCGAGACCCACATCAAACGTAGTCCAGGACTTCAGTCCGTCTTCAATTCTATCCATTTCGGACTGAAGTCCAAAACTACATTTCACAATCGCATCTCTCCCGCCAATCGTCACAGCATTCACTGCATCAAATCGATCACCACCAGAACCCGCCATGAAAGCCACCCCACTCCTTCACAATCCCCATCCCGGCGAGACGCTCAAGGAAGCGCTCGGCGACTTGGGCATCACCCAGTACCGGCTTGCCCAGGATACCGGCCTGCCCCACAGCCGGATCACTTCCATCATCAAGGGCCGTCAGGGCATTACCGCCGCCACCGCGCTGCGCTTCGGCAAATACTTCGGCACCGCGCCCGAATACTGGCTCAACCCCCAGCACATGCACGACCTCGCCGCCGCCCGCGAGGAACACGCCGATGCGCTCGACCGCATCCGGCCTTTGGTGGCGTGACTCGTATCTTGTGCTGAAATCAAAACCCTCCGCCGCAGAAAAGGTAGCTTCCCCGAATCATCTACGATCAAGAAATTGACGATTGATGATTGTTGATTTCGGATTTTTGAACTGACGAAACGACGATTTCCTCTTCATTCCTCCTCCAATCAAAAATCAAAATTCGTCAATCGTCATTCATCAATCTCTACCCTCGTCTCTTCCACTGATCACCGATCACTGCTCACTCAGCACTTCTTCCTCACCTCTTCCTCTTCCCCCATTTCCCAGTTTCCATCCTGAAGGGATGACAGCTGATAGCCCTGATCTTTATACACAAATCCGTGGGAGAACGGTTGTTTTTGACAGCAGAGA
>ENA-OFCF01000300-OFCF01000300.1-metagenomes-genome-assembly--contig:-NODE-300-length-22741-cov-5.313982_pt1 | contig 22741 bp, 19 predicted proteins | sample MGYA00153387_OFCF01 | MGnify analysis MGYA00153387
GTCTGCCACCAGAGTGCATGGCGCCCATACCCGGCAACCAACCCAAAAGACGTGCAGCCATGCTCGTGGTGGTGGTCATAGCAATACACCTTCTTCAAGAGCCAATGCTTGGACTGCTTCGCAAAACACACGGGCACGATGCTCGTAGTTGTCAAACATGTCAAAGCTGGCGCAGGCGGGCGACATCAGCACAGCGTCGCCCGCCTGCGCATGTTTTGCAGCCAAGCTGACGGCCTCTTGCATCGATTTGGCAAGGAGCAATGTCACGGCGCTGTTTTCAAGCGCAACGCCAATCAGAGGCGCATCACGGCCGATCAAAACCACGGCACGCGCAAATCGCGACACCGGCAATGCCAAAGGAGAAAAGTCCTGATCCTTGCCAACACCACCTAGAATCACAACCAGTTTGCGCCCCGCGCCCAAGCCCATCAATGCAGCAACCGTCGCGCCTACATTGGTGCCTTTGCTGTCGTCAAAATATTCAACCTCGTTGATCACGGCCACTGACTCAACACGGTGCGGTTCGCCCTTGTATTCGCGCAACCCGTGCAACATGGGACCCAAGGAACAGCCCGTCGTATTTGCCAACGCCAGTGCAGCCAGTGCATTGGTGGCGTTGTGCAGGCCTTGTATACGCAGTGCATCTACCGGCATCAGGCGCTGAATGTGCAGTTCAATGTCTTCGCCTTTGTCACCTCTTTTTCGCTTGATGGTTTCGTCAGCCTCTAAGGCGCGCACCAGCCAGGCCATGCCATTGACGGTTTCAATACCGTAGTCACCCGGGCGTTGTGGCTCATCATGGCCATAGGTCAGACAGCTTCGCGATGGCTTGCCTTTGACCTGAGCGGGGATAGCCGTCATGACCAAAGGATCATTGCGGTTGAGCAGCATCAGGCCGCCAGTGCCGTAGACATTGTTTTTTGCAGCCACGTAGGCTTCAAAAGTTCCGTGCCAGTCCAGATGGTCTTGCGTGATATTCAAAACGGTGGCCGCCGTGGGCTCAAACCCTTTAATGCCGTCCAATTGAAAACTTGACAACTCAAGCACCCAAACTTCGGGCAGGCTGTCTGCGTCTATTTTTTCAGCCAGTGTGTCTAGCAAGGTTGGGCCAATGTTGCCCGCAACGGCCACCGTCTTGCCTGCGCGTTGCACCAGTTGCCCGGCAAGAGAAGTCACGGTTGTCTTGCCATTGGTACCGGTGATGCCAATCACCTGCGGCACGTAAGCTTTGTCCTCTTTCAAGTCAACAAGCGCATCCGCGAAAAGGCTGAGCTCATTGCCGCAAACAATGCCGCGTGCATGCGCGGCTGCCATCACGCCCGTGGTATCAGTCGGGCTCAAGCCGGGGCTTTTTAGCACCATGTCGAACACCGCACTCTCAAGCAATGCAGCATTCATCTCACCATGCACAAAACTGGCGGATGGAACACTGGCACGCAGGGCATCGGCTTGTGGCGGTGCAGCGCGTGTATCGGCCACTGTTACCTGCGCGCCCCATCGTGCGCACCAGCGTGCCAGTGCCAGACCGGAATGACCCAAGCCCAGAACCAAAACGTGAATGCCCGCCAGGTTTTTCATCTGATCATCTGAGCTTGAGTGTTGAAAGACCCACCAGGCACAGCAGCATGGTGATGATCCAGAAGCGCACCACAACTTGGGTTTCTTTCCAGCCACTCTTTTCAAAGTGGTGATGCAGCGGTGCCATTTTCAAAATGCGTCGGCCTGTGCCAAACCGCTTTTTGGTGTACTTGAAGTAAGTCACCTGGAGCATCACCGACAACGCCTCGACCACAAAAATACCGCCCATGATGGCCAGCACAATCTCCTGGCGAACGATCACAGCAATCGTGCCGAGGGCGGCACCCAAAGCAAGCGCACCCACATCGCCCATAAAAACCTGCGCCGGATGGGTGTTGAACCACAAAAACGCCAAGCCACTGCCCGCCATGGCGGCGCAAAAGATCATCAACTCACCCGAGCCAGGGATAGACGGAAAGAACAGGTACTTTGAATAGACCGAACTGCCTGTGACGTAGGCAAAAACACCCAATGCCGAGCCCACCATCACCACCGGCATGATGGCCAGGCCATCGAGCCCGTCCGTCAAATTGACTGCGTTGCTGGACCCGACAATGACCAGGTAAGTCAGGATGACAAAACCGAACACACCCAGCGGGTAGCTGACTTCTTTGACAAAAGGCACCAAGAGCCCGGCCTTGGGCGGCAGGTTCACATCAAAGCCTGATTGCACCCAGCTGATGAAAAGCCCTACCACTCTCAAGTTGGAGCTTTCAGAAATACTGAACACCAGATACAAGGCGGCGATCAAACCGATGAGGGACTGCCACATGTATTTTTCGCGTGACCGCATGCCCTCTGGGTCTTTGTGAACCACTTTGCGCCAATCATCAACCCAGCCAATTGCGCCAAAACCTAAAGTGACCAGCAGCACAATCCAGACAAAGCGGTTCGACAAGTCGGCCCACAACAGGGTGGACACAGCAATACAAAACAAAATCAGCACACCGCCCATGGTGGGGGTTCCAGATTTACTCAAATGCGTTTGCATGGCGTAGTCGCGAATCGGCTGGCCTATCTTGAGCGCCGTCAGCCTGCGGATCACGAAAGGGCCTGCCACCAAGCCCATGAGCAGCGCTGTCAGCGCAGCCATCACAGCCCGAAACGTCAGATATTGAAAGACCCGGAAGGATCCGAATTCAGGTGACAAGCCCTGAAGCCATTGAGCCAGGCTAAGCAGCATGTGGGGTTTCCTCAAGTGTTTTTGTTTGTGCCAGTGCATGTGCTGTGATGGCCTGCACGACACGTTCCATTTTCATGAAGCGCGAGCCTTTGACCAGCACACTGCTGACATTCGGTAGCTGCGCAATGACCGCCTCGCTCAATGCGTCAATGTCATCAAAGTGCTGACCTGCACCAAAACTGCTGCATGCCAATAGCGATTGCGCGCCAATGGCGTAAAGATTTTCAATGCCCTGCGTGTGCGCCCAACGCCCTGCTTCTTGATGTAGCTGCGGGCTCTGGTCCCCCACCTCGCCCATGTCACCCATCACCAGCAAGCGCGGGCCAGGCAATGACGCCAGCACGTCAATGGCAGCGCGCATGGAATCTGGGTTGGCGTTGTAGGTGTCATCTATCAGGGTGATGTTTTGGCCCTGCAGCTTGACCTGAACCGCGCGTGAACGCCCTTTGACCGGTTCAAATGCAGTCAATCCTTGCGCAATCCAATTGAGTGGCACGCCAGAGGCCAGCGCGCAAGCCGTGGCGGCCAGTGCGTTTTTAACGTTGTGTTTGCCTGCCACATGAAGACTGAATTCAAGTGCTCCCTGAGGCGTGGTCGCTGCAACATGCCAGCAGTCAGCATCCCAATGCGCTTTGGCAGTGACATCGGCTTGTCCGGTCATTGCAAAAGTCAGCGTACGCCGCGTGTCGGCTGCTTTGAGCCAGACCGCAGTGTGCGCATCGTCGGCTGGGAACACAGCGACGCCTTGCAAACCCAGGGCTTGAATGACCGCGCCATTTTCATGCGCTACGGCTTCAACCGTGCCCATGAATTCAAGATGCTCGCGCTGGGCATTGTTGACCAAAGCCACCGCTGGCTTGGCGATTTCAGCCAGGTAGGCAATTTCCCCGGGGTGGTTCATGCCCAATTCAACGACACCGATTTTGTGATCAGCAGTTAAACGCAAAAGTGTCAGAGGCACACCAATATCGTTGTTCAAATTGCCGACAGTCGCAAACGCTTGACCCGCTTGATAAGCGCGCAAAATGGAAGCAATCATCTGCGTCACGGTGGTCTTGCCATTGCTGCCTGTCACGGCGATCAGCGGCAAATCAAACTGAGCACGCCAGCCTTTGGCAAGCTGGCCCAGGGCGAGTTTTGTGTCGTTCATCAGCAAGCCAGGCAATCCAGCTGCCTTCAAACCATGTTGCGCGATGGCAGCAACTGCACCCTGTGCTTTGGCTTGCGCCAAAAAGTCATGCGCATCAAAGTTGTCGCCTTTGAGCGCGACGAACAAATCACCCGGCAGCAGGCTGCGGGTGTCGGTGTGCACACGCCTGATTTCAACGCTGGCATCACCCACCAGCTGCGCAGCGCCCACCCATTGCAGTGCTTGTTGCAACGTCATCATGATGCAGCCCTGTTGAGCTGCCAGTCATCAAGCGCCAATCGCGCATGATGCAAGTCATCAAACGGGTGCTTGATCCCCTGCACTTCTTGATAGTTTTCATGGCCTTTGCCTGCCAATAGCACCACATCGTTTGGCAGTGCGCTAGCCACCGTGTCTGAAATTGCCAAAGCGCGATCAGTCTGTACGCGCACCGATTCACTGTGCGTCAAACCCAGCAGAATCTGGCTGATGATGGCCGCTGGATTTTCGCTGCGCGGGTTGTCGCTGGTCACCACAATCTGGTCAGCATTTTTTTGTGCTGTTGCGGCCATCAAAGGCCGTTTTGACGCATCGCGGTCGCCGCCACAGCCGAAGACACACCACAACTGCCCACCTCTGGCCTGTGCGACAGGTTGGAGCGCCAACAACACTTTATCAAGTGCGTCTGGCGTGTGTGCGTAATCAATCACCACCAGCGGCTTGTTTGCTTGAGTCAAGGTGTTCAATCGACCAGGAACAGCAGGCAAATTGCAGCAGGCCTTTGTAGCCTCTTGAAGCGACAGCCCCAAAGCCCGCAGTGCGCCTAGCACGCCCAGCAAATTCGAGACGTTGTACAAACCTATCGCGTTGGTGGTTACTTCTCGCCGCTCAGTACCCTCGACCACAACAAAAGTCAACCCACCTGCTTGCTGCTCAATGGCTTCAGCCTTCAATCGGGCTGGTTCATTGATGGCGACAGTCCACACATCGGTGCTGGAGGTCTTCAGCATCACGCTCAAAACGCGACCTTTGGCATCGTCCACATTGATGACGGCAGACTGCAAACCTGGCCAGTTGAAAAGTGACTCTTTAGCCGCCCAATAGGCCTGCATGGAGACGTGATAGTCCAGGTGATCTTGCGTGAAGTTGGTAAACACGGCCACTTGCACGTGCGTTGCATCCAGTCGTTTCTCTGCAATACCAATCGATGAAGCTTCAATCGCACAGGCTGTAAAACCTTCATCTACAAAACGGCGCAATTGCTGCTGGAGCAATACCGGATCAGGTGTGGTCAGCCCGTTAAAAACCATGGCATCGGGCAGTCCTATGCCCAAGGTGCCCACCACGCCGCATTTGCGCTCAAGCTTGCCAAGCGCCTTCGCAAACCACCAAGCGGTAGAAGTTTTACCATTGGTGCCGGTGATGGCGACAGTTTGCAATTGCTGGCTGGGATCACCGTAGTAAGCCGCCGAAATGGATGCAGCAGCGGCTTTCAGGTCTGTGTAAGCTGCGATTTTTTCATCGGTAAAACCATAGACTTCTATGCCGCTTAAATCGACAAGACAAGCGCCAGCATCGGCCTTCAGCACATCGCCGACGTACCGGCGAGCATCCACCGCAGTACCTGGCCAGGCTATGAAGCCATCGCCAGCACCAACCTTGCGGCTGTCAGTGGTCAAGCTGCCTTTGACCCGCGAATGCAACCAATGAGCAGCTTGCTGAGGCGTATGGAGTTGCGTGATCAAAACGACTCCTCCACCGTGCGCATGACAATCTGCGGCTTAACCGACATGTCAGGCTGCACACCCTTCATGCGCAGTGCCTGTTGCACCAATTCACTGAAAACCGGCGCAGCCACTTCGCCGCCGTAATATTTACCCGCTCTGGGTTCATCAATCATCACGGCCACAATCACACGTGGCTTGTCAATGGGCGCCATCCCCACAAACCAGCCGCGATACTTTCGGTCTTTATCGGTGCCGTAGGTTTTACCCACCTGTTTGAACGCAGTGCCCGACTTCCCCCCTACCGAATAACCCAGCGTCTGGGCTTTCTGCCCCGTCCCGCCAGGTCCTGCGGCCATTTGCAACATTTTGCGAACCTCCATCGCCGTTTTGGCCGAAAAAACCTGGACGCCCGCTGCGGGTTCATCGGTCTTGAGCAGGGTGGCATCAATAATTTGCCCGTCATGGCCAAACACGGTATAGGCACGCGCCATCTGAAACAGCGATGCTGACAAACCGTAGCCATAGGACATCGTGGCCTGCTCAATAGGTCGCCATGTCTTGTAGGGCCGCAGACGCCCTGACACCACGCCAGGAAAAGCAATTTGCGGCTTTTGCCCAAATCCAGCCTGTGAAAATGTTTCCCACATTTCACGCGGCTGCATTTGCATGGCCATCTTGACCGTGCCCACATTACTGGATTTTTGAAGCACTTCCTGCACCGTCAACACACCGTGCGGATGGGCATCCGAAATCGTCGATCCAGTAATTTGCAGGCGCCCTGGCGCCGTTTGAATTTGCGTCAAGGGTTTCACACGTCCCGACTCAAGCGCCAAACCCACAGTAAAAGCCTTCATCACAGAACCCGGCTCAAATGTGTCAGTCAGGGCACGGTTACGCAGCTGGTTGCCCGTCATATTTTGACGCTTGTCTGGCACATAACTCGGGTAATTGGCCATCGCCAGAACTTCACCAGTGATGGCATCAAGCATGACCACGCTACCAGCCACGGCCTTGTTGGCAATCACCGCATCACGCAGTTTTTGGTAGGCCACAAATTGCATCTTGCTGTCAATCGACAGTTGCAGGTCTTTGCCATCGACGGGCGGCACTTGCTCGCGGGTGTCCTCAACCACGCGGCCCAACCGATCTTTGATGACACGACGCGACCCCGCACGACCACCCAACTCTTTGTTGTAAGCCAGCTCCATGCCCTCTTGGCCACGGTCTTCAATGTTGGTAAAACCAACCACGTGGGCAATGGTTTCGCCCTCAGGGTATTGGCGCTTGTATTCCTTGCGCTGATAAATGCCCTTGATACCCAGTATGGTTATTTTTTGGGCCACAGCATCATCGACCTGGCGCTTGATCCAGACAAAGTTTTTATCTTCGTCCGCGAGTTTTTTGTTCAACTCCGCAATCGGCATGTCCAGCAACTTGGCCAACTCAAGCAACTGAGGTTTGGTCGCGACGATGTCTTCAGGAATTGCCCAAATGCTGGGCGCAGGAACGCTGGATGCCAGGATCAAACCGTTGCGGTCCAGAATACGTCCGCGATTTGCAGGCAGTTCCAGCGTACGGGCAAAACGCACTTCCCCTTGGCGTTGAAAAAAATCATTGCCCAACACCTGCACATAAGCTGCCCGGCCCGCCAGCCCCATGAAAGCCAAGGCAATCGCAGCCACAATAAATTTGCTGCGCCACACGGGCGTTTTGCTGGCCAGCAAAGGGCTTGAGCTGTACTGCACGCTTCTGCTCATTTGATGACCCCAGTCACCGTTGCGCCGCTTTGCGTGACGTACTGCGTGATGGCTGGCGTGACGCTGCGCATCTGCAGGTTGTCTTTGGCCAGTTTTTCAACTCGTAACGGTGTTGCCTGCGCGCGTTTTTCAACTTGCAGGCGTTCGTTCTCTACTTCAAGCTTGCGGTTTTGCGCGATGGCTTTTTCAAGCTCAACATATAGCCTGCGCGATTCGTATTGGATACGCACCAAATACAGCGCGCTGGCTAAAACGGCCAACAGCAAAACAAGGTTGAGCCGTGTCATGCAGGCACCTCGGTGCGCTCGGCAATGCGCATCACCGCACTGCGTGAGCGCGGGTTGCCAGCAATTTCAGTGTCACCCGGCTTAACACGCCCGAGCGCCTTCAGCCGCATCGCTTTAGGAGCAGCAAACGGCGCACGGCGGTCAAAAACCTCGCGCGAGTGCTCAGCGATGAACTGCTTGACGATGCGGTCTTCGAGCGAATGAAAACTGATCACGACCAACCGGCCTCCAGGTTGCAAGATGTTGAGTGACGCTGCTAACGCTTGGGCGAGTTCTTCAAGCTCGGCGTTGATGAAAATCCGAAAAGCCTGAAATGTGCGCGTTGCTGGGTCCTTGCCCGGCTCGCGGGTTTTGACCGCGCCAGCCACGATACTGGCCAGCTCGTGTGTGCGCTGGATGACACCCCGCTCCTGCCTTGCACGATCAATCGCCTTTGCAATCGGCCCAGCAAACCGTTCTTCGCCATAGTCACGAATCACCTCCGTCATACTTTCTACTGAAGCATCGGCCAGCCAGTCGGCCACGCTTTGACCCCGTGTGGTGTCCATGCGCATGTCCAGCGGCCCATCGCCGCGAAATGAAAAGCCCCTTGCCGCATTGTCGATTTGCGGTGAGCTGATGCCCAAATCCATCAACAGGCCGGCAGCGCTCGAAGGTACAAGTTGCGCAAGCTGATTGAAGCCCTCGTGACGAATTGAAAAGCGCGGATCTGTGATGGTCGCCGCTTCGGCAATCGCTTCCAAATCTTTGTCGAACGCTGTCAGCGAGCCCTGATCCGAGAGCTGAGAAAGGATCAAACGCGTGTGGCCACCGCGCCCAAATGTAGCGTCGATGTAGTGTCCGTCTGGCAAGATGCGAAGCGCTGCGACTGCTTCGTTCAACAAGACGGTGCGGTGTGTCCATGTGTCCTGCACCATCATCTTTCTAAAACGAAAAGTCCCTGAAGACGTCAGGCATGTCGCCTTTCATCTGCTCAGCTTCTTTTGCGGCATAGGTTGCCGCGTCCCACAGCTCAAAATGGCCGCCCATGCCGAGCAGCACTGTGTCTTTGCTGATGCCCGCTGCTGCACGCAGCTCTGGCGACACCAGCACACGCCCGGTTGCATCCATGTCGACATCCATGGCATTACCCAAAAAAATCCGCTTCCACCACTGGGCCTGCATGGGCATTGCGGCAATACGATCACGGAATTTTTCCCACTCGTTACGCGGGAAGATCATCAGGCAGCCATGCGGATGCTTGGTGATGGTGAGTTGGCTGTTTGAAGTGGCGCTGAGCACGTCACGATGCCGGGTCGGCACAGACAGCCGACCTTTGGTATCGAGAGCTAACGAAGACGCACCTTGAAACACTGCTAAGACCCCTTGAAAAACACTTTTCACCACTAAATTGCACTTCTTCCCACTTTATCAGGAAAGAATTGGCATGCAAGTGCTTTGAAACAAATTTTTTCAATGAAATCAAGGACTTAGAAGCGTCTTCGTAAACTTTTAGAAATGACAAAAGACGTTATAAATTAAGCACTTAGCACGCGCAGTGAAAGTGTTTGTTTAAGCTGAAGCATTCAGCGGAGGGATAAGTAAATATAAATGCCGGCCGATAGCGCAGCGCGCAGGCCGAATAAGCTGAACAGAAAGTTCAGTCTCTGCGCGTGGTGACTTTGGCGTGTTCCGTGATGCCAATCACGTTGAAAAAAGCCGCCACCAAACGGTTCACCTCAGAAAACTGGACAGCCCGATTTTCTGCCTCACGCGCCGATACCCAATTGAGCAGCGAACCAGCGGCGGAAAAATCAACACGTATCAGTTTGGCGCACGAAATCATCATGATGTCAGCACCCAGCAGCTTGGCTTCAAGCTGCTCAAGCATGGCGATGGCATCGCCCTCTATATGCCCAGAAAGCTCAACAGACATAAGATTGCTCATATGCGATGACAGTGCGTCGATGTGCGTGTCGCCATCAAAAGCACTCAGGCTCGAAGGAATGGAATCACGGTAAGCATCGCCGATGATGGTGTTGCCCGCCACGGCCATGCCCTGGTTGTCCATCGATTTGTACTCGCAACGAGCTACTTCCCAGGCAGGTGGAGAGACTTCGTAGGTCACGCAAAAGTCGAGCGCGGCCAACTCAAACTCGTCAGGTTTATGCGTCACACGAAGCGCTGCCATACGCAATTGCCACCATTCCTGCGGAGTTGCACGGTCGCCCGATGGGGTGGCGTTTTGCAAAACCTGATGGAAGTGGGTTTCGCCCATAAAACGCAACTGCACGGGCTGTGCAGACCAGCCTGCAAACACTTTGCACAATGGCTCGACGGCATTGGCCTCAATGCTTTTCAGGTTGTTCCAATTCAAACGCCAAGGCATGGGCGCTTTGGCCAATGCAACCTTCAGTGCAGCAACCGTCTGTATGCCCATGGTTGAGGAGCAAATCCAGTCAGCAGTTTGACCCCCGACCGACGCTTGAGCCACAGGTCCGACCAATTGCCTGACAATCGCAGGCATGGAGAACCACTGTGGTGCGGAGCGGTCAAATTTTTGAACAAATCTGATGGCTGCGTTTTCAAATTTTTCCTGTTGATCGGTGGCACGATACAAGTCGAAGAGTGCCATCCAGACCTCAGACTGAGCGTTGCGCGAGCCCCCTGGTGCCAGCATTTCAATCAAAGCCGCCTCGGCACCTGCGTCGTCGCTGTTGGCAAAACTGATGGAGGCTTCTTCCAGCTCAGCATCATGCGCAATTTCTTGAACATCCATGGCCATCATGTTGGTATAACTAAAACCGGAAGACCCACCCTCTGCGTCCTTGGCTGAAGCTGCCAAAGCATTCATCATCAGAGGTTTGGCCGTTGCAGGCGGCTGGACTGGCTCAGTCTTGCCAAGGCCAACTGTAGGCGCCACAGGGCTGGCCGGACGGGATGCGCCTGGTGTGTGCGGCGCTGAAGGCGTTAAAGGCCGCAGGCCAGTGGGTTCGGTGGTGCCATAGCCCGTCGGTAACCCAGCAGGCTTAACCTCACGCTGCGGTGCGGCTGGGCGCGGCGGCGCAGGGGGCGGAACAGTTCCCCACGCTTGGGAATTGGAAGAGTCTATAGACTGAAGCGATGATGCAGCGTTGCCATGCTTGGTTTTCCACCATTGCATCGACATTTGCGCTTCAATTTCATCAATCTTTTTAATCGTCCTGGCACGATCATCCGGTTTGGACGGCATGCTGCTCTGAAAAAATGAGGGTCGCCCGCCCGGGTCTTGCCCGACCATGGCTTCACGCTTGCGCATCTTGCGCAGCATGTCAAATTCACGCTTGCGAACAAAGTCGTTGCGCCGCTTGCGCTCAATCATTTCCTTGAGCAACTGTTTGCTCACAGCCTCATCACGGTCGGTCTCTTTGTTGTCAAGCTCCGTCCAGCTCGTCGCTGGATTGCGAACGAACTTCACCATCTTTGAAAGCAAACCCGCGGCGGTGTCTTCTTTGGTCATGAAGCTTGGTTTGGGTGACGTTGAAACGGCGTTGTCGCTGATGCAGCGTCAATCACCAAACATTTTTTGCTTCAGCTCGCGTCGCTGCTGCGCCTCAAGCGACAAACTGGCTGTAGGCCGTGCAATCAGCCGGCCAACGCCAATCGGCTCGCCTGTTTCATCACAGTAGCCGTAGTCACCCGAGTCGATACGGGCAATTGACTGCTCGATTTTTTTCAGCAGCTTGCGCTCGCGGTCACGGGTGCGCAACTCAAGTGCGTGTTCTTCTTCAATTGTGGCGCGGTCGGCCGGATCAGGCACGACGGTGGTGTCTTCACGCAGGTGCTCAGTGGTGGCACCGGCGCTGTTATGAATATCTTGCTTGAGGATAGACAGCCTGTGGCGGAAAAAAGCCATCTGCTTGTCGTTCATGTACTCGGCATCGGGCATGGCCTTGACTTCTTCATCTGTCAAGGTTTCGGCCGTTTTGGTTTTCCAGTTGTTGGCTAATTTGGGGTCTTTTTTGGCGGCCACATGAGGTGGCGGCGCGATCACACGTTCGGTCATTGTTGAGTAACTGGCTTTGGCTGCGTCTGGCGCATGGGTAGGCACCATGGGTGCGGGAGGAGGCATGTGAGCCAGCGCGCGCGAAGAGCTTCTGCGGCCTGGCTTGAGAGGAGGTGGCGGCGGCAAACCATTGCTGGCCAGTGCGGGCCTGGGCTGCACGGCGGGCGTTGGCGGCACGCTTGCTGCTGCGCCTTTTTTACTGGCCACGACAGGCGTGGGCTTGGTTTTGACAGGTTTGACGACTGCTTTTGCAACCGGTTTAGCCGCTGCTTTCACAGGGGTTTTGACAACTGCTTTGACTGGCGCTTTGGCTGGTACTTTGGGTATTGGCTTGGCAGTGGTCTTAGGCGCAGGTTTGGCTGCGGCTTTCACGGCTGCTTTGGCCTTGGCAAGCGGCACTTTGACAACGGGCTTGGCGGCTGACTTTTTCACAACTGGCTTGGCCTTGACGGCGGGCTTAGTGGCTTTTTTAACCGCAGGTTTAACAGGAGCTTTTGCAACTGCTTTGGAGGCAGGCTTCGGAGCAGGTTTAGGCGCTGGTTTAGGCTTGGTCTTGGCTGCTGTCTTGACAACTGGTTTGCTCACGACAGCCTTGGCCGCTTTTTTGGCGGTTAATTTAGGTTTGCTGGCGGTTTGACTCGCCTTGACTGATTTTGCTGGTTTCGCTTTCACTGCCTGTCTCCTCTGGGATGCCGCCTCTGGATGAACTCCGCTACCACCGCCGGATGGGGTGCCGGGTCGGGTATTTTGGTCGGCGCGCGATTGTAGCGGTTGCCCGGCTTGAGCGGATGGCTTGAAGCCAAAGCGTTGGAGAATCGATACAAACATAGACTTTTATAAACTTTTTGTCGCCAGATAAGCAGTTTTTTACAACCAGCTTGGAGCCTAACTCAAAGAAGGCTCAAACCAGGCATTGTTCCAGCCCTTGCATAAAAATATCTTTTGGCAGGTCAATGCCAATAAACACCATTTTGCTGGTTTTGGCCTCGTCCGCCGCCCAAGCCGGGCCCAAATCGCTGCCCATCAACTGATGGACTCCCTGAAAAATCACTTTGCGCTCCGTGCCTTCCATGTTCAGCACGCCTTTGTAGCGCAGCATGCGTGGGCCGTAGATGTTGACAATCGCGCCCAAAAAATCCTCCAGTTTGGCCGGGTTGAAGGCCTTGTCAGAGCGAAACACGAAGCTTTTGACATCATCGTCGTATGCGTGGTGGTGGCCATGCCCGGCAGCGTGGGACGGATGATCACAATGCTCGCCTTCTGCGTGGTTGTGGCCTTCGTGGCCATGATCGTGATCATCTGCTTTGAGGAAATCCGGGTCAATGTCCAGCTTGGCGTTGAGGTTAAATCCGCGCAAGTCAAAAACATCGGCAATCGCCACTTCGCCAAAATGCACCGCTTTTTGCGGCGCACGCGGGTTCATGTGGGTCAGGCGGTGCATCAGCGCATTGACTTCCGCCTCGGCCACCAGGTCGGTTTTGCTGATGAAAATCTGATCCGCAAAGCCAATCTGACGGCGCGCCTCCTGCCTGTCGTTCAGTTGCGTCTCAGCGTGTTTGGCATCGACCAGCGTCAAAATCGAATCCAGAAGGTACTGCTCGGCGATTTCTTCGTCCATGAAAAACGTTTGCGCCACTGGGCCCGGGTCAGCCAGGCCTGTGGTTTCAATCACCACGCGGTCAAAGGTCAGCTCACCTTTGCGCTTTTTTTCGGCCAGCGTTTGGAGCGTTTCACGCAAATCTTCGCGAATCGAGCAGCAAATGCAGCCATTGTTCATCTGGATGATGTTTTCCTGCGTGTCATTGACCAAGATTTCGTTGTCGATATTTTCTTCGCCAAACTCGTTTTCAATCACGGCAATCTTCTGGCCATGCGCCTCGGTCAGGATGCGTTTTAACAGTGTGGTTTTGCCCGAGCCTAAAAAGCCGGTGAGGATGGTGACGGGGATCAAGCTCATGGGGGGGTGCCTAAAAATCGGAGGGAATAAGATTAACCTTTGAGTTTAGCGACTTGGTCGAGCGCTGACTTGACGCAGGACATTTCAAGTCCAGCAACAATTTGCTATTTATTTTATAGCTGCTTGCGCCCGTATTTATTGGTCTAGAGGCCAATTTGACACCTGAAAATGGCCTGTTTTCGCTTTTTTCATTGCTTTTAAGCTACTTCTTCACCAAAACCAGCCCCTTCAAATACTCCCCCTCAGGAAAAGTAACCGTCATCGGGTGATCAGGAGCACCACCCATCCGCTCGGTAATATAAGCATCCACACCCGCATCCAGCCCAGCCCCGGCAACGATTTTGTGGAACAAGTCGGCGCTGATGCCGCCGGAGCATGAATAGGTAAACAGTGCGCCGCCCGGCTCCAGCAGCATCAGCGCCAGGCGGTTGATGTCTTTGTAAGCTCTGGCTGCCCGCTCGGCATGAAAGGCTGTTGGGGCGAACTTGGGAGGGTCCAGCACGATGGCGTCAAACGTCACGCCTTCTTTTAAATACCGGCGCAACGCGGCGTTCACGTCTGCATCGATCATGGTGGTGCGGCTGGCGTCGAAACCGTTCAGTGCCACATTGGCAACAGCGCGTTCAATCGCCGGGCCGGATGAGTCAATCGATGTGACATGCACCGCGCCGCCCGCCAAGGCTGCAACGGTGAAGCCGCCGGTGTAACAGTAGCAGTTCAGCACACGCTTGAAACCCATGCGTCGGGTGGTCTGGCTGAATTTGTGGCGGCTGTCGCGCTGGTCTAAATAGAACCCTGTTTTGTGGCCTTCGGCAACATCGAGGCTTAATTTCCAGTCGTGCTCGGTCAAGATCACTTCGGTATTTCCAGATCCGGCAAGCCAACCCGTCGCCTCGGGCAAACCCTCAAGTGAACGAACACTTGCGTCTGATCGCTCATAAAGCCTGGTCAAACCTGTTTGCTCGAGCAGTGCGTCCACAATCACGCCTTTGAAGCGCTCTGACCCGCAACTTGAGAACTGCGCCACCAGCGTGTCGCCGTACCTGTCGACCACCAGGCCAGGCAGGCCATCAGATTCGCCATGAATCAACCGCAGGCCGTTGCTTTGGATGTCAAATAGACCTCTAGCCGAGATAGCACGGGCGCAAGCAGCTATAAAAAACGGAGCATCGATACGCTGCATTTCGTCAAAGCTCCAGACCCGTGCGCGGATTTTGGACTGCGGGCTGAACGCTGCCCAGCCTAAAAACTGACCGGATGAGCTTTCGATTCGCACCGTTTCACCCGCATCACCCCCGCCGATGGCAATCGCCCCATCAAACACCCAGGGGTGGCGGCGCAACAGGGATTTTTCTTTACCGGGTTTCAGGCGCAATATTTTCATGGCCGTATTGTCGCGTTCAGCCCGGCTCTTGCCCCAAAACAAGAGCGATCTGGTTTTATCCATGAAAACATGGTGACAATACAGAAATGCGTTTGCGTTACTTCATGTCCTGGTTATTGGCACTTTCGTGCTCGGTGGCAGCGGCAGCGCCCATGGTTAACCTGAACCCCGCCAAGCAACCCATCGCACTGGGCGATGCGGGTGAATACTGGATTGATGTGGATGCCCGCCTTCAGTCTGCGCAAATCATCAGCAGCCCCGACATTGCCTGGAAAGCCACCCCGAAAAACGGCATTTACCCACTCAAGCCGCGACAGGCTTTGTGGGTCAAATTCACGGTTCCCGCCTCACAGGATGCCGAGCGCTGGGTGATTGAAATCCCTTACCCGGCACTGGACCATGTCTCGCTGTACACCATACCGCCGTCCGGGCAGATGACCGAGCAAAAAGCCGGCGACCTGCTGGCCGTTAACCGCTGGCTGACGCCGCACCGCTATCCGCTGTTGGTGGTCAGTTTTAACCCACAACACTCAACACAGTACCTTCTGCGGCTGGACAATGCGCAGGGCTTCAGCGCCCCCATCCGTTTTGTCAATGCCCGCTTTGTGCTGAAAAGTGAGCAAAAAACGTCGCTGTTCCTGGGTTTTTACTTTGGTATGGCGGTGCTGGGTTGCGGCATTGGGCTGATGGGCCTGCTTTGGCTGCGGGACCGCGCCTACCTGTATTACGCTGTGTGCTCTGCCATGCTTGGCTTGACGCTGGCAACCATCACAGGCGCTGCCGCATTGCATTTGTGGCCCGACTCGCCCAACTGGGCCGACAGGTCACTGGCTATTCTGGGCATCTGGACCTTGCTGAGCGTGCTGCTGCTGAGTGCCACTGTGGTGTCGCTGGCAGAGCGGTCCAAGCTTTTGAACCGACTGGTTTGGGTAGTGGCGGGTTTGGGCGTGGTGGTGTCGATTTTGCTGGGCGTCACCGACAGCGCTCTGCGCTTGAAGTTGATCGTGCCTTTCGTTGTCACGGTACCTGTGCTGCTGCTGGGCATCAATTTTTGGGCCTGGCGCCATGGCGACCGACACGGTGGCTGGCTTCTGCTGACGGCTATTCCCTTTGCCGTTGCTTGGGCGATTGCCACGGCGCGCTACCTGGGCTGGATACCGCTAAGTTTTATCACCGAACAAAGCGGCCTGGCCAGCATGGCGTTTCAGCTGCCTGCCCTGCTGACGGTGCTGGTCCTGCGCAGTCAGCAAAGCCGCGAAAACAAACGCCGTATTTTGGGTCTGGACCGGATTGACCCGGCCACAGGCCTGATCAATGAACATGTTTTTGGCGAGCGCATGATGGGCATGATTGCCCGTTCAGAGCGGCTGAAGCATCAAAGCGCCGTGATGCTGATTGACATCATCAATACCGAACAGACCCAGCGCGACTTTGGCCGCAAGGTGGCTGATGAAATACCGCTGCGGGTGGCCGCGCGGCTACTGTCCACCGCGCGCGAAATTGACAGCGCAGCGCGCTTGTCGGAGCGGCGTTTTGGCATGCTGATAGAGGGCCCTTTCAGCGATGAGGATGCGGCCACGCTGGGCCCGCGTATTGTGGCGCGCTGCCTGATGCCCTACCAAGGTTTGCATCCTGAATGCGTGGCACAGGTGCGTGTGGCTTATGCGCTGGTGCCTTTCCAAGGCAATGGCGCGCAAAGCCTGCTGTCAAGGCTTGAAAACCGCCTGGCCACAGCGGCCAGCAGCGATGACAAGCGTGCTGTTTTTGTGCTCTGAAAAGCAGAGCAGTCATCCATTGATTTTCAAGCCTTTCAGCTTTGTACGCACCCGATCAGAATTTTGCGACAATGTTTCCCGATGCGCTTGTCTGCAACTTTGACCCTGACCTTGAAACTGCTGCGTAAGCTTGCGCTGGCGGGAGCGACTGTTTTGCTGGCAGCAACTGGCATGGCAAGCACCAGCGCCTGGTCGCGCAGCGTACTCGACCTGGACGTTCAGCAGCAACCCGTAGCCCTGAAGGACTGGGGCGACTACATGGTTGACAGCACTGGCCAATTGAGCGCTGCGCAGGTTTTTTCTACCAGCCCCAGCAACTGGCAACCGACGCAGTCCGACATCATTTACCCCATCAGCTCTGGCCAGGCGCTGTGGATCCGCTTTACCGTACCCCCCGCACCGGATACTGAACGCTGGTACCTGGAAGTGCCCTACCCGTCCATTAACCGCGCATCGCTTTTCACTCTCGACTCGGCAGGCCAATGGGGTGAACAAAAATCTGGCGATCTGGTGGCCGTGAGCAAGTGGCCAGTGCCGCACCGCCACCCGCTGATGCCGATTGCGGTTTCAGCCGAGGTGCCCACAAGCTACTTGCTGCGGCTTGAAAATGGTCACAGTTTCGGCGTGTCGCTGCAATTTTTGAGTGAAAGCCACCTGAACCATTCTGAACAGAGGGTGTCTTTAATTTTGGGAATATTTTTTGGTCTGGTCGGGCTGGCGGCCGTTGTTTCAGCGCTCAGTGCCCTGTCTTTGCGTGACCCGGCCTATGGTTTTTATGCCGCATCCGTCACCCTGATGGGGTTGACACAGGCCACCGCCACAGGCATTGCGGGCCTGCACTTGTGGCCCAACGCGCCAAGCTGGAATGATGTATCGACCTCTGTATTGCCTACGCTGGAGTTGGTAGCAACGCTGATGTTTGTGTCTGCAGCTGTATCGTTACCGGAGCGTTCGGCCAGGCTGCACCGCCTCTTTATCGGTATGGCTCTGCTCGGCTTGGTGACGGCCGTGGCTGTTGCAGTGGTACCGATTGATGTGCGCATGCGGGTACTGATGTCGTATGTTTTTCTGCCGCAGTTGTTGGCGTTTGCAGCGCTGGTCTGGGCCTGGCAAAGAGGCGACCGTTTTGCACCCTGGCTGATTTTGGGTTTTGCACCCATTGCATTGGCAGTGGCTTGTGTTTCAGCACGCAACATGGGTTGGTTGCCCGTCAGTTTTTTAACCAAACATGCATCGCAAATTGGTGTCGCCATTGAGCTGCCGATTCTGATGGTGATCTTGATGCTGCGCAGCCAGCAACACCGTGAAAACAAGCGCCGGATTCTCGGGCTGGACCGGATGGACCCGGCCACTGGCCTGATCAATGGGCACGTCTTTGCCGAGCGCCTGATGCGCATGATGGCACGCTCTGAGCGGCTCAAGCAGCAAAGCGCGGTGATGTTGATTGACATTGTGAACACCGAGCAAATCGAGCGCGACTATGGCCGCAAAACTGCTGAAGAGCTGCCCCTGCGCGTGGCTGAACGATTGCTGTCCACCGCTCGAGAAATTGACAGTGCTGCGCGCCTGTCAGAGCGGCGCTTTGGCATGCTTGTCGAAGGCCCGTTTGACGCTGAAGATGCTGGCGCACTGGGTCCACGCATCGTGGCGCGCTGCCTGATGCCCTACAAGGGTTTGCACATCGACTGTGTGGCACAGGTGCGCGTCGCCTACGCGCTGGTGCCGCATCAAAGCACGCATGCCCAAAGCCTGTTGAGCCGTCTTGAAGAACGCCTGGCTTGGGCTGCCAGCACCGGGGACAAGCGCGCCGTCTTCATGTTGGTTGACACCTTCACGCCCACAGGAAGCGCCAAAACCTGAAAGGCGGTCGTCAAGGGCCGGGCTGATGAGTTTTGTGGGTCCGGGAAGCCCTGGGGTGAGCCGCGTCATAAGCCTTGGCCAGGTGCTGAAAATCAAGCCGCGTGTAGACCTGTGTGGTGGTGATGTTGGCGTGGCCTAAAAGCTCTTGTACCGCCCGCAAATCGCTGCTGGACTGCAACACATGGCTGGCAAACGAATGCCGCAGCATGTGCGGATGCACGGGTGTCGCCAAACCGGCTTTGAGCGAGCGCTGCTTTAAGCGCACCCGGATGTGCTGCGGCGTGAGCCGATTGCCGCGTGTGCCAATGAACAGCGCCCCATCTTGCCCCGCCCACTGGGGTCGCAGACTTGCCCAGCGCGCCAGCGCCTCAAGCGCTTTACTGCCCACAGGCACGCTGCGTTTTTTGTTGCCCTTACCCAGCACATGCGCTTCAGCTGCGGCCATGTCAATCCATCCCAATGCTCTGACGCTGGCCCGCACATCCAGCCCCACCAGCTCGCCTATGCGCAAGCCACAGCCGTACAGCAGCTCGGTGATGCAGCGGTCACGCGCTTCACGGACCGGGTTCTCATCTTCTGCCACAAAGCTGGCCAGTTGCACTGCTTCTTCAACCCCCAGCGCCTTGGGCAGCGGCTTGGGCACTTTGGGGGCGCGAACGCCTTGCACCGGGTTGCTGGCCACCAAGCCAACTCGGCCCAGCCAGGTGTAAAAGCCGCGCCAGCCCGACAAAATCAACGCAATGCCGCGCGGCGTGCGGCCTGCGCTGCGCATTTGCGCCACCCAGCGGCGAATGTGGGTGTTGTTGATCGACTGCAAATCCGTGTTGGCCGCTTTGGCGTTGGTTTGCAGTTTTTGCAAATCGGCGGCATACAACTCCACCGTGCGTTGAGCCAGGCGCTTTTCAACGCGGACATGCTCCAGGTAGCGCACAGCGAGAGGGTCAAATTCAAAGGCTGCGCTTTGACGGGTTGCCGCGCCGTGCTGCATGGCGGCGCTTACTCGCTGCCGGCTTGCGGCAGCAGCCGCGACAAAGCAGCACCCGCCAAGTCGCCAATTTGCGCCAAGAAGTCAGTTCCCATGTCCGCATGAAAGCGCTGCGCATCGGTGGATGCCAGCACCAGCATGCCAAAGGCCTCTTGCTCAGGTGCAACGCGCAAAGGAATCAAGGCAATCGACATGGCCATGGCCGCGTCCGGCAACCAGCTGGCCGCTTCAAAACCAGAATTCACGCCACAATACGGCGCACCCAGCGACGACGCAAAAGCCTGCGCATCGCTGCTGACATCAGTGCAAAAAGACTCGCCGGTAAAAATACCATTGACCCGCCACACCTTGATGACGGCTTGCGGAATCGCAAACTGGCCTTTGAGCTCGCGCACAATGGTTTCAGGCAAATCACGGGCATGCGCCGTGAGCAACAGATGACGGGTGCAACGCTGCAATTTGTCGGCAATCGTCACGTTTTCATTGCCGTGGCGAATCATCTCCACCACTTTGCTCTCCAGCGTCTTGATCTTGTCACGCAGCAAGCCCGCCTGGCGTTCTTGCAAACTCACCGCACGCCCGCCGTGGCCACTGGAGAGCTCCACCGTGGCCAGCAGCTCGGCATGGCGCTCAAAAAAGTCTGGCGTGTTCGCCAGAAAGCTGGCGATGTCGTCTTCGGTGATGGGGTGGCTGTGGGTGTGGTCAGTTGGGTTCATGGCCTGATTGTCGTGTTTTTTTAGGTCACTGAAAAGTCGATGGCACATCAATTTCAGACTCAAAGACGGTTGTTGCCGGTCCGGTCATCATCACTGGGGTGTTGAGCATGCCTGACCACTCAATCGTCAATTCACCGCCACGGGTTTGCACGTTCACGCAGACATCTAACAGCCCCAGGCGAATGCCCGCCACCACGGCAGCACATGCGCCAGTGCCGCAAGCCAGTGTTTCGCCTGCGCCGCGCTCGTACACCCGCAGGCGTATTGCGCTGCGGCTGACGATTTGCATGAACCCGGCGTTGACGTGCTCGGCAAAACGGACGTGGCGCTCTATCAGCGGCCCGATTTCCAGAACAGGTGCCGTGTCAACGTCGCTCACCAGTTGCACGGCGTGCGGGTTTCCCATTGATAAAACCGCTATTGATACAGGAGCTGGTTGCATCCGGTTTGTTTGGCTTGCAGGCATATTCAAAGGCCATTTTTGCCATGCATTGACGGTTTCAGGCATCAACCCGCTTGCATCGAACGGGATTTGCGGCAAGTCGAATACCGGCTCGCCCATGTCCACCGTCACCTGGCCATCCGGCTGCATGGCCAGCGTCAAAATCCGGTTCATGGTTTGAACTTTCAACACGGACTTGTCGGTCAAACCCTGGTCGCGCGCAAAGCGCACAAAGCAGCGCGCGCCGTTGCCGCAATGCTCGACCTCGCCGCCGTCGGCGTTGTGAATCACGTAGGCAAAATCAACGGCGGGTGAAGGCGCAGGGCGCACCGACAAAATCTGGTCCGCCCCCACACCAAAGTGACGATCGGCCAAAAACCGGTATTGCGCAGCGGACAGATTCAGCAGGCCGCGCGTTTCGTCCAGCACCACAAAGTCGTTGCCCGCACCCTGCATTTTGGTGAATTTGACTTTCATGGCCTGATTATCGCGCTACCCTATGGTTTTAAATACTTGTTAAAACATCATGCGCATCCCCGACTGGACTCCCGACCTCAAACCTCAACCCGACGACTTGGTGCAAGCCATTTTGAAACGCCGGGGCGGTGAGCTCATCAACCTCGACAAAGCGCTGCTCTGGAGTGAGCCGCTGGCTCGCGGCTGGAATGTCTACCTCAAAGCCGTACGTACCGACCTGCCGACCAGCTGGAAGCTGCGCGAACTCGGCATTTGCACCGTGGCACTGTTGACGGGTGCAGCGTATGAGTACCACCACCATGCGCCTGATTTTTTAAAGGCTGGCGGCACGCAGACCGAGCTGGATGCCTTGCAAGTGGTTTGTGCTGCTTACAAAGTAAATACAGCTGTAGCCCAACAAAATGGCGTGCTAGCAGCGATTGAAAGCACAGTGATTCAATACGCCGCACAAATGACTCTGGATGTCAAAGTCACTGACGAGGTGTTCGCACAACTCAAACAACACTTCGACACGACCCAAATCGTCGAGCTGACCGCCGCCATTGCGACGTACAACATGGTGGCTAGGTTTTTAGTGGCGTTGGGCATAAATGTCGAAATTTAAGCCAGAAGTTTAATTTTGCCCAGCGCTGCAATGGTGGCTATGCACGCCCGTGCGGCTTCGGCGCCCTTCTTGACAAAGTGCTCGCTGAAAAAACTCAGGTGATCGCCATGCTCATGGAAATCTTTGGGCGTGAGCACCGCTGAAAGTACTGGTACACCGGTATCCAGTTGCACGCGCATCAGACCATCAATCACAGCGTGTGCCACAAATTCATGGCGGTAAATGCCGCCATCGACGACCAACGCGCAGGCCACGATGGCATCGTAGCGACCTGACTTGGCCAGTATTTGGGCGTGAAGGGGAATCTCAAACGCGCCGGGTACTTCGTACAAGTCAATCGCTTTGGCAGACTGGCCGAGGACAGCCGCTTCAGCTAAAAAAGCATCGCGTGCTCGCACCACAATGTCGCTATGCCATGTTGCGCTGATCACTGCTATACGTGCGGTGGTGCCCAATTTTTTATTTGGGATACGGGTCTGTTTCATGGGTTTTCTCTCACAGAAGTTGCCAGAATCAGGACGCGCACGGTCACGACCACTGCACAGCCATGCAGCAGCTCAAGTAGTGCGTCTCTTTCATCCGGACTGTGACCGTCGGCTCTGGCATCTAACCAGATCTGCTGACCCTGCCAGACGTGAAGCCTAAGCAGGCGCTCGCGGGCTCTCGCCATTGCTGGCAACTACCGCCGGTGAGGAATTTCACCTCGCCCTGAGAACGCTGCTCAAGACTATGCTCAAGCGGATCTATGATAACGAAAACCGACGGCAGGTGTCTGTCGCGAAGGCGTTATTCTGCTTCAAGCAGGGGCCACGGATCTGGCTTTGCCAGTCCGTAGGCGCAGCGGCCTCCTCGGGAG
>ENA-OFCF01000302-OFCF01000302.1-metagenomes-genome-assembly--contig:-NODE-302-length-22543-cov-14.215626_pt1 | contig 22543 bp, 21 predicted proteins | sample MGYA00153387_OFCF01 | MGnify analysis MGYA00153387
ACATGATATGGGTAGAATCTAGTTTGGTTAATAATTGCTTTTGAATCAATGCGTAGATCGCCCAACTGATACCAGCAACAATTAACATGATACTACCGCTGATGTATCGATCGCTTTCTGTTGCTAATACTTTTAATTGTTCGTAAAAGAAACCCATAAATCCAGCAACTAGAACTCCTACTCCCAGCCATTGATAACGAGTGTAGCGTTCCTTAAAAATCAATAATCCGCCTAAACTTAAAAACACACCTGCTAACTGAATCAAGACTTCAGCATGAGAAGGAGAGGTAGCTTTTAGCCCCATCACAAAGAAGATATAATTACCCGTCAAACCAAGAATCGCGATCGGAAATAGATAAATAGGTACCCTTCTTAATTGAGCAAGCTTAGGTAGATTTCCTTGTTTGGCTAAGTAACAACCTAATAGAATAAATGCAGTAGCAAACCGAAACCAATTAATCGTATATGTATCTAATTTATTTAAAACAATTGCTAGCGCAACTGGTACCAATCCCCATAAAACAACAGTAATCAGTGATAATCCCAATCCCAACCGCCAGTTACCCGTTGTCCGATGAAGTTCCATTGATTCAGTTATGATTAATATCGTAAGGTGTGTTATCTGTGATAATGCACCGTCAAGCTCAAATATTCTAGAGCTTAGATCCTAACACTTATTAGATAATGATGAACGATCGATCGAGGGATGAAAATTACCAAGGACCAGACTAATGGATAATAATTTAGAGTTAATTCAAGCCATCCACGAGCGCATCAATAATTCCTGGCAGCAGCGGATTACTTTTGCTGACTACATGGAGTCGGTATTATATCATCCTCAGTACGGTTATTATGCTAGCAACGCCGAACGAATTAGTGAAAGCGGAGACTTTTTGACATCGCCTCATTTAGCCGATGACTTTGGGGAGATGCTGGCAATTCAGTTATACCAAATTTGGCAGATATTAGGGGAACCACAGCTATTTAGGATAGTTGAAATGGGTGCTGGGCGAGGGGTACTAGCTGCTCAAATTCTGGAATATTCAAGTCGATCGTATCCTGAATTCTTTCGATGTATCGATTACATAATTATTGAAGCTGCACCAGCAATGATTATAGCACAGCAGATCGGATTAAAAGATTTACCCGTGCGCTGGTGCGAATGGACAGAAATACCAGATCTATCGATTATCGGGTGCTTTTTATCTAACGAACTGATCGACGCTTTTGGAGTACATCAAGTCGTAGTTGTAGAGGATAAACTGCAAGAGGTTTATGTAACTATTGGCGATAAAGAGCGAGTATTTAATGAGACTATCGACGAACTATCTACAGATAGATTAGAGACATACTGGCAACTCAATCAGATTAACTTACTAAGTGGTAAATATCCAGATGGATATCGTACAGAAGTAAATTTAGCAGCATTGGGATGGTTGGAACAGGTTTTTAAAAAATTGCAACGGGGCTATATTATCTCGATCGATTATGGCTATACAGCAGATCGATATTACAATCCCATGCGTCAGGGTACTTTGCAGTGCTACTATCAACACGCTCATCATAACGAGCCGTACATTAATATCGGCAATCAGGATCTCACCGCTCATGTAGATTTTACCGCACTTCAAAATCAAGGTGAGTTATTAGGATTGCAAACAGTTGGATTTATTCAACAGGGGATATTTTTGATGGCGTTAGGTTTAGGGGAGAGAATTACCGCAATTTCGAGTAGTGGTGGCGATATTCAATCATTACTCCACCGTCGTCAAAACTTACACCAATTAATCGATCCGATGGGGTTGGGTAAGTTTGGGGTATTGATTCAGAGTCGGGGATTAACGCTTAAAGAACAGGATGTGTTGTTGGTGGGTTTGTCGATCGGTTAATCTCTAAATAATATTTTAATTCACTAATATGTTTAATCTCGTCTCTAGATGAATAGCTATACGTTCACCTATTCAATCTATCAACGTCCATTTCGACAGCCACTGAAAACTAGTCATGGCGTGTGGAAAGTTAGAGCGGGGATAATTATTCAACTTACAGATCATCTCGGAAGATCTCATCAGGGAGAAATTGCGCCGATCCCGTGGTTTGGTTCGGAATCGATCGAACAAGCAATATTATGGTGTCAACAGATCGGCGATAATATTAATAATGCCCAAATTTATCAAATTCCCGATAATTTACCCGCCTGTCAATTTGGGTTTGGGAGTGCTTTAACAGCTTTTAGTGCCGAGCGAGCTAAGATCGTCCAAACGGAGCTAAATATTAGCGCACTATTACCTTCAGGTGACGCTGCAATCGAGCGGTTGCCAGCCTTATATAGCCAGGGATACTCCACCTTCAAATGGAAGATTGGAGTACTGCCGATCGCTCAGGAGGTGGCACTCTGGACACAATTAATGACGGTTCTGCCTACCGATGCCCAGCTCCGGCTCGATGCGAATGGGGGATTAACTTATCCAGAAGCCGAGCAGTGGTTAGAAGTTGGCGATCGAGAGTCGCGAATCGAGTTTATCGAGCAACCTTTGGCACCGGATTCAATCTCACAGATGCAGGAATTAGCTAGAGTATATAATACCCCGATCGCGCTGGATGAATCTGTTGCTACATTCGATCGAATTCAATCTGTTTATGCCGACGGTTGGCGCGGTATTTATGTTGTCAAGCCTGGAATTGCTGGGTTTCCGTGGCGATTGGCAGAATTCATCACTCAATATCAGCTCGATGTGGTTTTTTCATCAGTGATGGAAACTAATGTGGGTAGAGATGCCGCTTTTCAACTAGCCTCAAGCTTGCAGCTAAATCGGAGCATGGGTTTTGGCACAGATGAGTGGTTTAGCGAGCTGTGAAATCTATTTACGGCGGATCGGAGATTAAATAACCCGATAATTCTTTGCCCCTCTCTGGCGATTGTATAATTTCGCTCTAGTGAAAACTTTAATTAGGATTTCGATTGAGAGTATCCGGCTGGAGATTGGGCATACTTGAAGTAGTGATACAGAGACTATCTGGCGATCGCTTCAACCGCTCATCTTTTCTAAAAGCTGTTAGTGTTTGCGGAAAATACGTAGAGGCACTGTAGCTTAACTATGATAGCCATTGTAAGTAGTTACTACATAGCTCTAAACTAAAAATATATGTCTAAGGTTTTAATTGCTGCTGGAATCATCGGGTGGAGCGCAATCGCTCTATCGATAAGTAGTTGCAGCTCTAATTCTAACTTTACATCGACTGCTCAAAATACTACAAACAATTTGGCTCCATCGCCGATGGCGAGCGTCGAGCAGAGATCTCCTGTAGAGAACCGCTCTCTATCGACTCCAGCTCCAGCCAATGCTCAATCTGTCAAAGTTGTCGCGGCATCCCAAAATCCAGTTCCAGTACCTGATGTTAACCCACTCAACTCGATCGCACTTGTAGAACAAACTGCTGCTAATCCCTCAAGATCGAATTCTGCTTCCCTCCCAAATGTGCAGTTAGAACAATTAAATAATGTTTCTACTCAGCCTAAAAAATATCTAAATAATAACACGACTGGATCGATTACTATTTGTAAAGCTTTTCCCTGTTTAATATTGAGTCAAGATCCTAGTTATCCTCAAAATAGATTTAACAATCATATCTACAAGTTGTCAGCCTATAGGAACAAGACATCAGCTCGGGTATTTCAATTTAATGCTGTGACTGGTAGAGGATTTTCTCAAGCTAGAAATCGCTATCAAAGCAATACAGAAGCTCCATTACCAGATGGATCTTATTCAGTAGCATCTAGAGTAGTTGCTGGCACTATTCGGGAAGTTGGCGGTACGATGGTACCGATTTTTCCCAAACCTGGCTTCAATCCACGGATGAGAAGAACTGCGCTAGGTATTCATTGGGACCCTAGTTTTGATAAAGATGAAAAAGAAGATGGAACATCTGGTTGTATTGGGCTTACAAATAAAAATGAATATCATCGAGTCAGAGACTTTATTTTCAAATATCGTCCGCGATCGATCGAGGTACAAATTACTCGATCGATTTAGTAGATAGGCTCGATCGTAGTTCAGTTAAAAAAGTTAATCGAAAAAAATCATGAAACTTCAAATCATCACTAAAGCGATCTGTTTGGCGACGTTGACATGCTGCTTGCCGATCGATCCTGGATTTGCCCAAAGCGGCCCTGGTGGCTATGGAAATGTCAGTAGAGTCTACAGTTGTAGCCGCGATGGCGATACGATTAATCTTCGTAGTCGTGCGGGACAGCAATACAGGGTAATAACTGAGATTCCATCCGGTAAGCCAGTAGTTTTAATCGGCAACACCAGAGTTGTTAGTGACTTTACCTGGCAAAAGGTGAATTTCTATGGTGCAGTTGGTTGGGTTAGAGGTGATTTTTTATGTAACTAATTAAAGCTAGATTCTCGACTGATTCAATCAGTCGGGAATCTGTTTGTTTAATTAAACGGTAATTAGAGATCCAAGTGGATCGGGAATAGTCGTCGAGGGAGCTTGAAATTCACCTGTAGCTACAAACTCTAAGCGGAGTTTCAACCAAGTGATAAACTGTGGGTTAGTAGATACAACTCCTGTAGCTGGCTGCGGAACTTTAGCTTTGACACTGGCTAATTCTGGAGCATCCAAAAAAGCAGGTCGATCGATTAGCCAAAAGTCAATTTCTTTTCCTTGTTCTTGATAATTGCGGACGCGCTCTGCAAAGACTTCATCGAGATTTTCTTCTTCGCGTAAAAATCTCTTACTGGCAACTAAATAATAGTAAGTTTGCATATTGGTGGATGGTGGATGGTGAATGGTGGATGGTGAATAGGATTTATGTGTTTTCCGCACCACAAAAAACTCTGACTAGATAATTACTCCAAACATGGCGGCTTTCATCTCGCGGATGGCTCGATCGATCCCAACGAGTACCGATCGACTGATGATACTATGACCGATATTCAATTCTTCCATACCTGGCAAAGACGCGATCGGGCGGACATTCCAATAAGTCAGTCCGTGTCCCGCATTCACCCGCAAACCAGACGCGATCGCATATTCGCATCCTGTAGCTAAATTTGCTAGTTCCTGCTGCACCTGCATCGGCTCCTTAGCCTCAGCATAGCGTCCCGTATGCAGTTCGATAAATTTTGCCTTTACCTGCACTGACGCGTCAATTTGGGCGGGTTCTGGGTCGATAAATAGGCTTACTGGAATCCCCGCTGATTGTAGCTTGTCTACCACCGACTTCATCCGATCGAGTTGTCCGGCAATATCCAATCCCCCCTCTGTTGTCACCTCTTCCCGCTTTTCTGGTACGAGCGTGACATAATCAGGCTTTACCTCCAGTGCGATTTGCACCATCTCCGCCGTCGCCGCCATCTCTAGATTTAGACGAGTGCGGACAGTTTGCCGCAATAGCCGAATATCCCGATCCTGCATATGCCGTCGATCTTCCCGTAAATGCGCCGTAATCCCGTCAGCACCAGCTAGTTCAGCCAATACCGCCGCCGCAATTGGATCGGGTTCCACAGTCCGCCGCGCTTGTCGAATCGTGGCTACATGGTCGATATTTACCCCAAGCATCAACAATTTTCAATTCTCCTTTGTTCGGTTTTGGTGTAGATTGAATACCAGCTCAGATCTTGTGCTAGCACATAAAATCACAGAATACTGAAATTCTGGATTAATTTATGGGCATTGTGTAAACATATAGGCTAACATTAGCCAGTACCAGAAGGAGGACTGTTCCTTGTCGCGTAGATATCTTTTTACTTCGGAATCAGTGACCGAAGGTCATCCTGACAAAATCTGCGATCAGATCTCTGATACAATTTTGGATGCCTTACTCGCCCAAGACCCTTACAGTCGCGTCGCAGCAGAAGTCGTAGTCAATACTGGACTCGTCTTGATCACTGGTGAAATCACCACCAAAGCGACTGTCAACTACATTGACTTAGCCCGCAAAAAAATTGCTGAAATCGGTTATACCAATGCCGATAATGGATTTTCAGCGACTAGTGCTTCAGTGCTAATTGCTTTGGATCAACAATCACCTGATATTGCCCAAGGAGTCAATACAGCTAAAGAAAATCGGGGCGATGGCACCGATATTTTCGACCAGACTGGTGCAGGCGATCAAGGAATTATGTTCGGGTATGCTTGTAACGAAACACCCGAATTAATGCCATTGCCAATCAGTTTGTCGCACCGCGTCGCTCGACGCTTGGCGGCTGTCCGCAAGACTGGAGATTTACCCTATCTCCGTCCCGATGGCAAAACGCAAGTTACCGTCGAGTACAAAAATGGCGTACCTGTAGGTATCGATACCATCTTGATCTCGACTCAACACGATGCGGCAATTGGTGATATCACTGATGATGCTGGCGTTCAAGCCAAAATCAAAGCGGATCTCTGGGCATATGTAGTGATACCTGTGTTCGCAGATTTGGACATCAAGCCAGATGACAAAACCCATTTCTTAGTCAACCCTACAGGTAAATTTGTAATTGGCGGCCCTCAAGGCGACGCTGGTTTGACTGGACGCAAAATTATTGTCGATACCTACGGCGGCTACTCCCGTCACGGTGGTGGTGCTTTCTCTGGTAAAGATCCTACCAAAGTCGATCGATCTGCGGCGTATGCTTGCCGTCATGTGGCTAAAAATGTCGTCGCGGCTGGCTTGGCTGCCAAGTGTGAAATTCAGCTTAGTTATGCGATCGGTGTAGCTTGTCCTGTCAGTATTTTAGTCGAAACCTTCGGCACTGGCATCATCAGTGATGACCAAATGTTTGAACTGATCGAAGAACACTTTGAACTTCGTCCAGAAGGGATTCTCGCTACTTTCAACCTGCGGAATCTCCCCGCAGAACGTGGCGGTCGTTTTTATCAAGATGTCGCCGCCTACGGTCATTTTGGTCGCGATGATTTGGATCTACCTTGGGAGCAAACTGATAAAGCCGCTACGCTCAAAGCGGCTGCGGCTAAATTTCTAACCGCAACTGCTGGTTAAGAATCGATCTTGCCGTTTTCGGTGTTACCCCCCAACCCCCCTTATAAAGGGGAGGCTCTTCTTGCTCCCTCCCCTTCATAAGGGGAGGGCTGGGGTGGGGTAAAATCTACGCAGTAAATCAATAAACTTGTGAATGGCATCTATTTACAAGAGTAAGAAGGGTGAAAGCATGGCGATTATAGCAATAGAAGTCGAAGCTATCTAATTCACAATTCTATTTTTAATCCCTCAATTCCACAATCTTTGAGACTAAATACTCCAGTTGTAGAAGTCATATTAAACTGAAGTGGGACGATCGTAATAAAGTTACTTTTTATCGCTTGCACATCAGTTTCGATCTCTGCGGGAAGATGGAGATGTTCTGGTTGATCTAAATCCTGCACTACTTCTCCAGACAACCAATAGTAAGTTTTGCCACGCGGATCTACCCGCTTTTGGAAAGTATCAAAGTATCGCCTGATCCCTTGACGGGTAATTTTGACTCCAGCAATTTCTGAAGCTGGAACGGGTGGGATATTCACGTTTAATAGTAACGATTCTGACAGCGGTTGATGTTCCAGATGAGCGATTAAATCTTTAGCAAAATTCGCGGCGGGTTGAAACTCTCGACAACTGAAACTAGTTAAGCTAAAGGCAATACTCGGAATCCCCTCAATCGTGCCTTCCATCGCCGCAGACACCGTTCCAGAGTACAAAACGTCCGTGCCGAGGTTGGCACCATGATTGATGCCTGAGAGGACGAAATCGGGGAAACCATCTAGTAATGCTCCCAGTGCTAATTTGACACAATCGGCAGGTGTACCAGAACAAGACCAAGCCCTAACGGTATGATGAAAAATACCTGTAACTTCTTCAGCCCGAATCGGATCGTGAAGAGTCAAACCATGACCAGTTGCCGATCGTTCGCGATCGGGACAGACTACAATTACTTCATGTCCAGCTAAAGCGAGTGTATTCGCCAATGTCCTAATCCCCAGAGCGAAGATCCCATCATCGTTGCTAATTAATAATTTCATGCGGATCTATGCGAGGTGGCGGTTAGTGTCTTTTTAACACATCTGATGCACGGATCGATCGATTCTCGCCGATCCTGGATGCGATTTTAGAATACCCATTACTCCCAGAAATCTCAAAACCGTTCCCTTGGTTCGATAGAGTGCTGTTACATAGGTTTTGGAAAAATCATCATCCTGGTAGGGACTCATCGGATTTAGCCCACAACTCAAACCCTGACGGAGAGAGCATTTCCCGCCCTACTAATTCCCATCCTAAAAACCTCGCTCTCTTGATTCGCTGTCTTGAAAAGGTGCTTTACTTGGGGAAACCCCAAGAACATTGGGCAACTGGTCGGCTCGCCGACCATCAGGGGAACCCACTGGTAGGGAGAAATAACCAGTTGCCCATCAGCACTTTTCGCTAAACCCTCGGCAGAAGCCCAATGCGAGAGCGAATCGCTGTCAACTGTCAACTGTTTAAATCAAGATTAGCTCGATCGACATTTGGAGATGTAATATTGAAAAGGCTGCTTAGTCTTTGCCAATGTAGGTAACTTTGACTTCTTCTAAAAGATCGTAGAGTAAAGATTCAATTTTAATAACTGTTTGCCCTTGCTGCATTTCGGTACCGATCGATTTAGTGAGGTTTTCGGCCAGACGACGGCTGAGTCTGGTAGTATCGGGGTCTGCAAGGACTTTGGTGAGGGCTGTATATAGAGATGCTGAAACTTCTTTGACGACTCGATCGATCGCTTGTGCGGGCATTTCGCCGACACCTGGAAGCCGTTGGAGATTGCGATAAGCGGGGGATTCTAATAAAGCTTTTTGAAATAAGTGGCGCAAAATTGCTTCTAAATCTGGTTGAATTTTGGGGATGACTCGATAGACAACTATTTCTAAAATTAGCTCGACAAAAACTTCAATTTCGTTGACGTTATTTAAGTCTATATGTGGTGTATTGAGATAGCTGTGGATGAGCCGAGTTATCTGTCCAGATCTAATGGCAGTCTGGGTTTGTTGTAATGTCTGGAGGATTACTCCCTCTGTTAGTTCGTTGACAATTTGACCGACAAATAAGCGATTGAGTTCGGATTTAACTAAACTTAGATCGATTAATTTTGCTTGCTGCAACCGGATGATGACCGGAATTATCCGTAGAAATTGGGCGAATGGTAATAGTAAAATCAGATCGTACCAGCGGCGGATAACTACTTGTTGCCAGCTAAGTTGACGATTGTGACGGCGGATAAAGAAAATCCTGCCTAGTAGCTCACCTGCAAAAATACCGATAAAAACCAAATCGATCTGCCAAAAATTATCGACATAGTTACCAGATTGATTCAATCTGCGGTAATAATTGGTAACGAGTAAAGGTTCAATCTGGCGATCGTAAAAGGCGATTTCTCGCTCCCAGCCAACTTTGGTGAGATAAGCTTGACTCCAGAAGGTAGCAAAGGCACCTTTGGCTGATTGATTTTGGATGCGATCGCGGACATCATTTTTGATTTGTTCGAGATTGCCAGTTTTACCAGCTACTTGAAAGGGATTATTTTGAATCATACTCACGCTGAGAGTATCCAACTCTTGCAGCCAACTTTGAGTTTGAGATGAGGCTAACCCAGTTTGTTTGACTGTAAGTTTGAGTTGTTCGACAGCGTTTAGATAACGTTGGGTTTCGCGATGGGGTTCGATCCCTTTAACTCGATCGTATCGCACGACGATCGGCAGATTTCGGAAGTAAAAATCGCGACAGGGAATATAAGTAAGGTCGAATATCGATACGATAAATCCGATCGAGGCAATCGTCGCCATCGATCGCTCAAACCACAAGTTTTTGCGAGTAGTCGGTGAAAACACCAAAAGATTTTAGAAAGTATGCAGGTTACGCCACTTATTTTAAGGTATTTTGGCTATACAGATGGAAAAATATCAGGTTTTACTCCAAATGGCGATCGAGCAAAATTTTAACTGGAACAAGCTACAAAATGGCTCGGATATTCGCGGGATTGCCCTAGAAGGTGTCAAAAATGAAAATATCAATCTCACCCCCGAAATCGCCAAAATCCTCGGTCAAGCCTTTGTTACATGGCTCTCACGCAAGGTAAATAAACCCAGTACCGAACTGATTGTAGCAGTGGGACGCGACAGCCGTTTGTCTGGCCCAGCAATTATGCAAGCTACGCTCGACGGGATTACCGCTGTCGGGAGTCAGGGGCATGATTTTGAGATGGCTTCGACTCCGGCGATGTTCATGAGTACGATTACCGCCGGATTTGAGTGCGATGGAGCGATTATGCTCACCGCGAGTCATTTACCATTCAATCGCAATGGGTTGAAGTTTTTTACCGCGCAAGGTGGTTTAGAAAAGCAAGATATTTCGGATATTCTAGCGTTAGCTGCAACTAATAATTTTGAGATTGCAGCGGTGAAGGGTAGGATTACCAACCGCGATTTTATGTCGGTATATGCTCACCAATTTGTCGCGCAAATTCGATCGAGTGTCAATCATCCGACTAATTTCGATCGACCGTTATCCGGTTTAAAAATCATCGTCGATGCAGGTAATGGTGCGGGGGGATTTTATGCCGATCGCGTGTTGCAACCATTAGGTGCGGACACTACAGGAAGCCAGTTTCTAGATCCTGATGGCACATTTCCCAATCACGTTCCCAACCCTGAAGATCCGACAGCAATGGCGGCAATTTGTCAAGCTGTAATCGCGCATCAGGCTGATTTTGGGATTATATTTGATACGGATGTCGATCGATCGGCGGCGGTAGATAGTACGGGTAAGGAACTCAATCGCAATCGCTTAATCGGATTGATTAGCGCAATCGTTTTACAGGAGCATCCTCAGTCTACAATCGTAACTGATTCGATTACTTCTGATGGTTTGACCCAATTTATCGAGCAGGATTTGGGGGGAACTCATCATCGATTTAAACGTGGGTATAAAAATGTCATTAATGAGTCAATTCGGCTGGATCGATCGGGGCAAGAATCATGGGTAGCGATCGAGACTTCTGGACATGCCGCGATGAAAGAAAATCACTTTCTCGACGATGGTGCATATCTAGTCAGTAAACTATTAATCGAGCTAGCTAAGTCTAAATTGGCAGATCGATCGTTGACAGATCTGATTGCTAATTTACAAGAACCTGTTGAGAGTCAGGAGTTACGAATCAAGATTACTACCGAAGATTTTCAAGCGTATGGAAATAAAGTCATCGAGCAGATGCAAGCATTCGCGTTGAGTCAAGCTAACTGGAAAATTGTCCCTAATAATTATGAAGGGGTTCGAGTTGCTTGTACATCTGAGAGTGAAGATGGTTGGTACTTATTGCGATTATCGCTACACGATCCGGTCATTCCGGTGAATATCGAATCAAATATATCGGGTGGTGTCGATCGCATCAAGCAGCGGCTCTTACCCTTTTTAAAAACTCAGGAATCCTTAGATATATCTGCTTTCTCATCTTAATTAATAGAAAAGGATTAAATCTTTCGATCGCCTTTACTCACTACGATAAACCCAACTTTTTCAAGAAGTCGGGTTTATATCATGCCTAAATTAACAGTCGATCGAGCCAATGATTGGTTAATTTTCAGACTGCTATTGAGTATACTGATTTGCCCATTTTTGAAACGAGCGATCGGCAGCAGATCCCTGTCGTTGAAACAAAACTCGCCAAGTATCCACACCGCGCACCATTCCCCAGGAAATTAGGATATATAAAGACCAAGGCACACCAAATCCAGTTAAAAAGTTTAAGGGTACCAGACATACGGTGACGATTGCCGTTGGCACGCTACGCGAACGCGTATTTCCCCAATCGATTTTGCAATCTTGAGAATTTGGTGGGTATCTTCTGAGCTATATAATTTTACTGTAGATTCTTTAGTATTCATAGTAATTGGGATTGTTCCTGAAGATGAATCCGGTAGATTGGAGCGGATCGCTTTTGTGTGAATAGTTCCCAAACAGCAACCCGCCCGCGATAAGTTTGCCTATGTTGCTACTGCTAAATCGGGCATCATCCCCTGCATAAATAACATCGCCTTCTCGACCAACTCCGTCCCCGCTTTTTCTGGCGATCCGGTATCAAATGGCGGGGCGGGATTGTATTCTAATAATAGTTGAGTAATCTTGGCGATTTCTTCACCATAGAGAATGCTGGCAATTGTCAGCCCAAAATCGATTCCGGCTGTCACCCCGCCGCCTGTAATCCGATTGCGATCTACTACGACTCTCTCGGTACCTACTTCTACACCCAATTGGGCGAGTTGTCCGCGTGCCGCCCAGTGAGTAGCCGCGCGATAGCCTTGCAATAGTCCGGCTTTGGCTAGAAACATCGATCCGCCGCAGACAGAAGTAATAAATTTGGCGGTGCTACCTTGTTTGTGAAGAAATGCTAGTACCTCTGGATCGTCTTCTACCGCCTGCTGTGCCATCCCACCGCCGATACAGATCAGATCGAGGCGCGGGCAATTTTCAAAGGTGGTATCAGGCACAACTACCATGCCGTCATCGGTTTTCACTGGATCGAGCGTTTTCCAGAGCCGATGAATCTGAACACCAGGCAACCCACTAAAAACTTGCTGTGGCCCTACAATGTCCAATGATGTCATGCCAGGATAAAAGACTAAACCAATGATGTGTGTTTGGGAGTCAGTCATAAATTAATCTCAGGGTGATATGAACAAAGCCGATAGTGTCTATACTAGGAGTGAAAACCGATCGCGCATAGTCCTCGATCGGGTACTCTTTTTGATACTATGAGCGGTTCCTTGCAGCCTCTATTTACAGCGATCGATCGAGTCCAGGACGAGCGAGATTTACGCTCGGATGTCATGCCAAAAGTGGGCGAACACTTCACAGCTAAACGATCGGGTGTATTTTTTTTCGACCAAATTCCCTTGCTCGATCGCAATCTTCAGCAGCTTCTCAAAGTTGCACTCTCGATCTGAGTGGGATCTGCTTGCACTTGTCTATTTGGGCTGCAACAGTGAGATCGTCACACCAATCTTTCAGAACTGAGCGATTAACTGTGCGTGAATTGCAAATTGTCGAATTGGTTGCTTTAGGGCGAACAAATGCTGAGATTGGGACACAATTATGGATTACGGAAAATTCTGTTAAGCAAGCTTTAAAGCGAATGTTCCGCAAACTAGATGTATCATCTCGCGCCGAAATGGTGGCACAGCTTTCGGCACCACAATACCATCAACTTATGAACTAATGTAATAGAGCTTTAATCGCAGCTAAACTAGCTTCATCTAAGTACTTTTCGTTACTTGCTACTACTGATGATAGGAAATTTTTTACTTCATCGTCTTCGATCGACCAAACTACTTGACGATTGGAAATTGCCGCAGCGACGATCGTATTGACTTGAGCGGCTGTAAATTCTGTGTAGTAACTTAATTTGGCGATCGCTGCTTGAGTATTGGCGATCGATTGACTATTGACTAAATCTCTAATTAGGAACTCTTTATCCCGAACGCTAGCTAACGCGATATCTGGGAATTGTTCTTTACAGAAGCTAGATAACCGCTTATAAAAGTAAATCTTTGTCTGCTTTCTATTGTACCACTCAGTGAGTAAGAAATCACTAAATTCATCGTCATTTAGTGCCGAGCAATAGTCTTTATCGCCAGTAATAAAATAGAGATCTTCGCCTTCTGGTGTTTCGTCGAGTAGACATTCCCAGTTAATGGCATCACCCAAGGAGTTATTCTTGCCGGGTGGATTTCCTATCCCCATTCGGAATCTGGCTCGATCGAGTGTGGTAGGATGGTTTGTGAGCTTTTTTCCCAGACTGAAAAAGGATTTAATGATGCGATCGGCTTTGAGATTTTTAGCTTTAATATCGATCGCGATTTTAGCAGTTAGAGATACATGAGCTTGCTCATAATGCTTGAGTGATTCCCTAAGAATATCTATCTCTGGGTAGTCTTCACTGATTTGGGGATATTGAGGATTGAAAGTTTGGGTACGGAGAGATTTAATTGCACCATCGATACGTTGTTCGCGGTTCCGATTGAACTCGTCAATAATTTGGTCTGTGAGTAGTAGTGTAATCTGTTGTCTGTCGATCGCGTCAATCAATTTGTTCAGTTCGTTTAAATCTTCTTGATTGAGAGAATAAAATGATAGTAAAATATTGGTATCTATAAAAAGCTGCATATCTTAAATTAGTTGATAGTTGATAGTTGATAGTTGATAGTCGATCGAAGTGGGGTCTAAATCCTTACTCTCAGAGGGTGGCGGATTTAAACCCCTAATTTTTGTTAATAGTAGGGTGGGAAATACCCTACATTTATATTTTAGATACTTTCAGGTTTAAAAATATTTATTTTCCCTTACTTATTGAATTAGTTTACGGTTCTTGGTTTCAATGATGAGTGGCATTACCAGAAGACCTAAGAGAGGGATAAATCCTACAAAGAATAGTAATTGTAATGCGGTTTGGAGTGGATTGTCCGAGCGAGATGCAACACCGCCGACGATGAAAGGCCCGATGGCGGTGATTAGTCTACCTGCATTATAGCAAAATCCCGATCCAGTTCCCCGTAGTCGAGTTGGAAACAGTTCTGGTAGATAGTAAGTAAACGACCCAAAAATTCCAAATACTGTCAATCCGATCGCAAAATAAAACCACGACCATAACTGGATCTCTGGTGGGGCTTTCGAGCCAAATGCGAGAATTAGAGAGGCACTAGATAGACTAAAATAAATCCCAAACATCCACTTTCTACCTAAATATTTGGCAGCAGGGATCGTAAGTAAAGTACCAATCAGTCCACCAGCATTAAAAGCATAAGTCAGTGAAGTTTTCCAGGTTTCAATATTAATTTGGATGAGTTTGAGATCCGTTAGTCCCTGGGATTTGATTCCCAATTTTGCTAATTCAGAAGCAACGACAGGAATGAACGCATTGCAACTCCACCAAGTGAGTAAAGCGATGACTGATACTAGAAAGCCACTCAGCGTAGTGCGACGATTGGCTGGGCTAAATAACTCGCCGATCGTTGGCGGATTGCCCTTAGCAGCCTCCGATTCCCAAGCTTCGGGTTCTTTAACGAAAATGCGGACAATGAAGGCAACAATCGCCGGAATTAAGCCACATAAAAATACATATCGCCAGGAAGTTTCGGGACTACCAGGGAGAATTACTCTAGCAATTTGGTCATTGACAAAGGTAGCGAGAAATAATCCCATTGGGGCAGATGTATATAGTAGTGCTCCTGCTTCGACGCGATACTTTTCTGGTACTACTTCAGCGACCATTGCTGCACCTGCTGCCCATTCACCGCCGATACCTAAACTAGCAATTATTCGACAGACGATCAAGACTTCCATATTTGGCGCAAAGGCACAACTAAATGTCCCGATCGCGTAAAATAACATGGTAATCAGGAGGGTTTTTGTCCGCCCGATCCGATCGCAAACATACCCAAAGATTACGCCACCAACTGCCCAGCCAATCAGGAGGATTGAGGTAATTAAACCAGTCCAATAGAGGGTTTGTTGTTTAACTTGGCGGACTAGTTCTATATTTTGGGGATCGATCGGTAGATGATAACCGAGGAGTGTGGGGACACAGTTGGGCGCAACATAGTTGAATAATAGTCCATCGAAAATATCAAACCCCCAGCCCAGCCAAGCAGCAAATAATACAGTCCATTGATAGCGATTGAGTTGAATCATATGTTAGCCAAAGGTGAGATAATTAATCATAGCTTGGGCTGGGGCTGGGAGATTATGCAAGTACAGCGATGAGCATTAAAGACCAGTTAGATCGATCGATAGGGATTGAACTTTTTTAGTGCCCTTTGGGGGTAAAAATTTAAAGATTGAGCTATTGACAGTGGGTTGAGGATGGCGATCGATAATCTTTTCGGCGATTGTAAAGTTTGTCCCCCCATCTTTGGCATCAAGTTTGCCAATAAATTCAACTTGTTTGAGGATTCCTGTCTGAGGCTGAACGAAACTATTAAATGTCCAGTTCCCCAGCTTATTTGTGTAGGAATAGACATATAGTTCTTGCCCCTCAACTTGCCTCTTACTCCCTTGCAAGTCTTTGATATCGCGTTCGGGTAAATCAGCTAAAAAATTAGGGCTGGAGGCTAAGGCAGCATTTAGTTCTCGCCGAGCGGGTTCTGTGAGAGTCACAAAGAAGATGGAGGATATACCGACTAAATATGAATAGGGTTGTGCTTGAAATTTGGCGACGGTAGTCTGGGAATATTGACGACGATCGGATCGATAGATCCAGACTCTCCGATTATCTGAAACAATTGTATAAGTCGCTGTTGGCGGCTGTCCTGGTTGAGCAAAAGTTATTTCCGATCGAAACTCACCACTACTTTGAGCGATCGTTTTGGTTTGAGCATAAATCTTGAGATCTACACCTTTGTCTGGCACTGTCATGACAATTTGCGACTCAGTGCTAACTCGATTAGTTTTTAAAAACGCGCCGAGAACTTTACCCAACAATGTTAGATCTGGTGCAGTTGCCGCTGGCTGAGGTGATGGCGGCTGAGACTGAGATGGGGTGGGTGACGCGGTAGGTTGAGGTTGAGACTGAGATGGGATGGGTGATGGGGATGCTGGGGGTAACTGCGCCTGAGTGGCACTAGCCCAACCGATCGGTGCTGTAGTCAGGAGCGTTCCTAGTAATAATTTAAACATCTGGGAAAGGGGGAGGAAAAAGATGACGATCGCATTTAGGCTGTTGCCATATCTTACCCATTAATTAAAAACGATTTTGGTGGAAATTGACTATCTATTCACAGGAGGGGCAATTGCTCGATTGCCCCTGCTCTCAATCTCGGACTCTCAACCGATTTATAATCCTCGTGCGGTACCTTCCCCGCGTGGATCTGCTGCACCTTCTAGTCTCCCGTCGGGTAATTGCCCGATGGCGTTGGCATTGCCCCAATAGCTGCGGGCTTCGATCTGATGTCCTCGGCGGCGTAATTCTGCAAGTGTGACAGGATCGAAGCCCCACGGATCGACATTCACTCGATCGGGTAGCCATTGGTGGTGAATTCTCCCCGCCGCTACGGCTGCACCGACATCCATTTTGTACTCGAGGACATTGAGCAAGATTTGCAGGACGGTAGTGATAATCGTACTTCCTCCAGGTGCACCGATCGCCAACCGGAATTTACCATTTTCAGTGACGATCGTTGGTGTCATACTCGATAGTGGTGTTTTTCCAGGTGCGATCGAGTTTTTCTCACCACCGACTAATCCAAAGACATTGGGGACACCTGGGGCGATGGCAAAATCATCCATTTCGTCGTTTAATAAAATCCCCGTCCCTGGTACTACTACCCCCGCCCCAAATCGATAATTGACAGTAAAAGTCAGGCTGACAACATTTCGATCTCGATCGACAATCGTCAGGTGACTAGTTTCGAGTGATTCAGCTCGTGGTTGTGTCGGCTGAGTAGCCGTGGTGGGTGGGGTACCCCGATGGGATACTCCGACAGGACGATCGAATTGTTTTAACAGCTCTGGTTTGGCTGGTTGTACTGTAGTAGAAGGACGCGCTCGATCGAGATTAATTTCCTGACGGCGTTTAGTCGCGTAGGCAGGATTAGTCAACGCCGATACAGGTACTCGATTAAAATCAGGATCGCCGAGGTATTCCGATCGATCTGCATAAGCGATTCGCATCGACTCAATCAGCAGATGCAGCGCGTCGGGACTATGCCAACCCAGAGTAGCTAAATCGGTACTACCGATCGTATTTAATATTTGCAATAAATGTACCCCCCCAGAGGATGGTGGAGCCATCGAACAGACGTTGTATTGGCGGAATTTGCCGCACACAGGCTCTCGCCACTTGGGTTGATAGGATTTGAGATCTGCAAGGGTAATCAAGCCCTTATTCTGGCGCATATCGCGATCGATCGCACTGGCGATCGATCCGGTATAAAAGTTCTGGGGATTCCGCGCCACCGCGATTAATGTCCGTGCTAAATCCCGTTGAACCAGTCGCTCACCTGGTTGTAAAGGCTGTCCATTGCGCGTAAAAATCTCTCGCGCCGCCGGATTACTAGCTAATAGTTGCTGTTTCGACTTGGCTTGCTCGGTATAGAATTCGCTCACATTAAACCCCTCGCGGGCAAGTTTAATTGCTGGAGCTACTACCGTCCGCCAGGGTAATTTACCATATTGCTTGTGGGCTGCTGCTAGTCCGGCGATCGTCCCTGGTACCCCCGCCGCTAGATGTCCTTCGAGACTAGCATTTGGACGCACTTTCCCCTGAGCATCTAGATACATATTTCGGGATGCTTTGAGCGGTGCGCGTTCGCGAAAATCTAGGGATTTGATGTCTTTACCCATCTTGGTTAGCATGAAACCCCCACCCCCAATCCCCGCCGAAAAGGGTTCGACAACTGAAATCGCCAAGGTAGTTGCTACGGCTGCATCGATCGCATTACCACCCCGCTTGAGGATTTCTACCCCCGCCTCAGTCGCCAGCGGATGAGCGGATGCTACCATCGCGTTTTGACTATTAGTCGGACGTGGAAAAGCTGCAAAAATGGGAGTAGAACTCAATAACAGCAACAGTGAACCAATCGCCCCACCGCGATACAGGCATCTAAAATCGCTCACAATTTTTCCGTTGACGCTGTTTGCGCCACTGTCTAAAAATAAATATGCCAACACATCTAAATTAAGATGTTTCAAGAATCAATATTCGCTAAATCATTAAAATTTAACTATTGTCTCTCTACTCCACCATCCACCATCCACCATCCACCATCCACCATTCACCATTCATCATTCACCATCGCATGACAAAACTAATTGTAGCCACTAGCAATCCTGGCAAATTGCGGGAAATGCAGGCATATCTGAGCGATAGTGCCTGGGAATTGAGCCTCAAACCAGCGGAATTAGATGTCGATGAGACAGGGGATACATTTGCTGCTAACGCTTGTCTCAAAGCCTCAGAGGTGGCGATCGCCTTGAATTGTTGGACGATCGCGGATGACTCGGGTTTGCAGGTAGATGCACTCGATGGCGCACCAGGAATTTATTCGGCGCGGTATGCCAATAGCGACAAGGAGCGGATCGATCGCCTGTTACAAGAATTGAGCGGTTTCCCCGATCCACAGCAGCGACAGGCGCAATTTGTCTGTGCTGTGGCTGTCGCGCGTCCCGATGGCGCGATCGCCGCAGCAGCCGAAGGGATTTGTCGGGGGGAAATTCTGACTAGCCCTCGTGGTATCGATGGATTTGGCTACGATCCGATTTTCTATGTTCCCGCCAAACAACTCGCTTTCGCGGAAATGTCCCTAGAAACCAAGCGCAGCATCAGTCATCGCGGCATCGCTTTGGCGATCGTTAGCAAAAGATTAGCTCAGATCGCCAGTGACGGGATCTAAATCTTTTTTGCCTTTGAGCCGATTTTTTAAGGATCTGTACTTCTTCCTCGATTGGAGAGGTTCGCCTGAGCGACGATCTTCGCTCGGTTGAATCGTGGTGGCTATGGAATGCTGCGATCTGATTGGGGGAATTTTGGTGGTGTGCGGTGGACTCCCAGCCATCTCTACAGCTTTGACTAGTAGTGTGACAATCTCTCGATCGTCACTAAGATCGACTCCTACAGCCGATGTTTTCTCAGCATTAGTGCCCCATCTCAAAATATCTAGTAATCTCAGCGGATTTGCCTGGATAAATGAGGAGAGGGCGATTGCTTTTTGACTATCGATGACTGTTTGCTCGATCGTTGCATCGGTGGAGACAATTGCGGCTTTGATGTTAGAGATCGATCGCTGCAAAATATCTGGATCGAAGGGGATAATTTCCGATATTACCATATCCCCAGCCGCAGATATTTCGCTCCAATCTGCTTCTAAAACATTTAGCATCGGCAGGATCTCGCGATCGCCGCTCAGATCCAGTTGTCCCAGGAATACATGACTTTCGTATCCAGCCGGAAGTCCTTTAAAGTAAATTGGAATATCTTTGCCCGACCCTAAAATCTTAGATAATGCTAAATCTAGAGTATTAATCGGCCAACCAATATCTCGAACGGCTAAAAGTTTAGTCCGTCCTGGCTCGATAATTGTTAACGCGTTGAGTAACAGATTTACTGATTCTTCGATATTTTGGGTGTAAATATATCTGTCAGGAGCATGGAGACTTACTAATTCATTCGCCACCCGTAAATCTAGATCGGAACTAACGGGACTATTTTCAACTACATGAGTAAACCTTACAATTCCATACTGACAGGTTCGGGGTTGAGAATGGTCGCTAAATAACCACTCACTAATCTTTTTAGAAGCTGCATATATATCGGGCGCAAAGTATCTCGATGCTTTACCTGTGGATGAAAATATACAAGACTCAACTTGATACTCTTCACACAATTGAATGATATTATCGCACCCCAAAATATTGGTGCTGACAGTCTGATGGATTTGGATTTGCGCTAATCCTGGCAATCTTTCAGCAGCTAAATGAAATACGATTTGGGGCTGTTCGATCGCCAAGATATTTCGGAGTAAATCTACTTGGGTATTTACCCGCAAAGGCTGTGACGATGGGTAGTGCGTAGCACCGACAGGTCTACTTTCTGGTAGATGCTCTGCTGTAGAAATTCGAGTGTCTCGAACATCACTACAATAATAAGTCACCGGAATATCGTAATTTGTTGCTGTTCGATCGATTTTAACTATTTGAGATCGATCGGAACTAATATCGACAGAAATAATTTTTTTGACACCAAACTGTTGGAGCTTGGCAATTAGATTTGTCCCAACAAAGCCTTGTCCCCCAGTGACTAAAATTACTTTATTTTTCAACAGCGACTCAATCTGGGTTCGATCGATCGCGATCTGTCGCTTGTAAACATCACTAAATGGATCGATACTTAACGAGCCACGACCAGTTCTAGTAATTAGCTCATCAGTCAATTCCTTTAGTCTACCTAGAACTCTAGAATCGGTTGGATCTGGCGAACCAACTGGTACAGTCTCCCAAATTAACTCAAGTATATCGCTTCTAGATAATGATTGTAATAGTACCATAAAATATTTTTTTTGAATCGAATAATCGACGCTTCGCCGCCAGTATAAAACCTGTATTTATCTAGTGTACGAATAGGCGACCGTCATCAACATCTATTTGTAACTTTTGGTAATGCTAATCTAAGGTAGTCTAAAACGATCGGCTACTATTGAATTTTAATTTAATTTACTCTGTTCAAGCGTAAGCGATCGATTATTGAGTTAAATCAGCTAATTGTCTGAACTAAATAAGTAGGTAAAAAGATACATGGTAGCGATCGCGATGATCTTGCCATCCATGTTAATTGAAAATGTCGCAAATAAAAATACTGACCGATAGTATCAAAATGCTCAAAGAACGTGAGACGATCGGTTATCATAAATAATTCGCTCCGATCGCTGAATGTAGAAAAAATGTAGTGCGATAACCCACCGCCAAAGACGATGCTAACGTCCCAACCTACTTGCGCTAAGTACTGCACCAAAGCCGAATCAACTGCTGGGAATAGGGAAATCCTCCCCAAATAATGCGGAAATAACTGCTAGGATCGGTTACGATCGAATGTGAGATCGATTCCGTGATTAGATAATTCTCAATTTGGTTTAGTGAACTATGTCTGAAGCTTTAACACTCAATCCTGCTAACGTCGAAACCGTCCTCGATACTCTCCGACCCTATCTCATGGCTGATGGTGGGAATGTGGAGCTAGTAGAAATCGATGGTCCGATCGTCAAACTCCGTCTTCAAGGTGCCTGTGGATCTTGCCCTAGTTCGACAATGACTCTGAAAATGGGGATCGAGCGCAAATTGTGCGATATGATCCCTGAAGTCTCTGGGGTAGAACAAGTTTTTTAATTTCTGTTGATTACTCCATCAGTCGCTGTTTTGCTTGTTGCCAGAGAGTTTCCAATTCAGCAATTGAATAGTCTGTCAATGGTTTATCGATATGTTGTTCCATCTGTTGGATGCGATCGATAAACCGTTGATTTGTCCCACTCAATCCATTGTCTGGATTGAGTTTCAACCACCGCGCCAGATTGACGATCGTAAATAATAAATCGCCTAATTCAGCCTCTTGATGTGCTGTATTAGAGGTAGCGAGTGCTGCTTTAAATTCGCCCAGCTCCTCGTCAAATTTTCCCCATACTCCATCGATACTTTCCCACTCAAACCCCATCGTCGCCGCTCGGTCCGAGATTTTCATCGCCGCAGTCAGGGGTGGCATTTTTTCGGCGTAGCTACTGAGTTTATCACTGAGTAGCTCGGTAGTCTTGCCTTTCTCGATGGCTTTGATTTGCTCCCAATTAGCTTTGACTTCGGCGACATCAGCAACGGTGACATCCCCAAATACATGCGGATGACGGCGGATCAATTTTTCACTTATGCCCTTGGCAACATCTTCGAGGGTAAATTGCCCTGCTTCGCTGGCTAATTGAGATTGTAAAACTACTTGCAGCAATAAGTCTCCCAATTCTGACACGATCGACGCGCGATCGCCACTCCGAATCGCGT
>ENA-OFCF01000303-OFCF01000303.1-metagenomes-genome-assembly--contig:-NODE-303-length-22522-cov-8.930520_pt1 | contig 22522 bp, 16 predicted proteins | sample MGYA00153387_OFCF01 | MGnify analysis MGYA00153387
AGTATTCCACTTTTGCTCAGTTTAATTCCCTCCACTTTTGCTCAGCCCGCTACAGGCCGCATCAGCGCACGCACTGCGGCGGGCCTGTGGATGGTTCTGGACTCGCTCACTCTTCATATCTCTGCGGACAATCCCAACAAAATACAGAGTGTCCGTCAAAAGGTAATTCAGGTCGCAAAATCGTCCTGCCGCATTCTACCCGAATACCGCCTAATTTCCCTCGCATGCCTTCGCTCCAACAGTCCCCAATAGCATCTTGTTGGCGTGCTTCCGATCCCAGCATAAACCTCAGAACTCCGTGCCCGATCTCCAACGAGCCAATTAGTCAAATTCGTTAGATTTTCTCGAACCTAATTCAATCCCAGAAGTTATATGTTCTAGGGTTGGACCCGTTTACTAACCTCTTATACACATCCTTCATTCAATCCTTGAAAATCACTTTGAGAACTGCTCAGACGTGTAATCACCATTGTAGCCGACTAATTCCCCGTTCAGGACGATTTTCCCCTAAAATCGAATCGTTTGAGATGCGTATAAGTCCGTCTTATGATATAATCGCTCGACAGTCACAATCGATCCTTTTGGAACCGTTCCAACTCTCTGGATAATGGCTACTGCCATGTCCAACATATTCATACTTAGACAATCCACATGGATAGTGTGCCTCACGAGTCAGATACGAGTCTCTAGAAATTTTATAGTTTCCTTGGGAGATAATGTTAAAACTAACTACTATCTATGTTTGCGAAACGATGCCGCCCATGCTGTGGCCAACGAGAACATATTTTTTTGGCTTCTTGGTGCAGTTGGTAGAGTTAATCTAACTAATCACGTAAACGCATCGTAGAATAAATTGGTGGGTTACCAGTCGGATAGCCGAGACCTGAGCAGTGACTCCAACTCGCGGAAAAAACGGTTCGAGCGGATCGGTTTTACGAACGCCGACGAGCCCTCCGCCGATGTCTTTCTGATAGTTTCGGCGTTTCACAGTTTCTAATTTCACTTCGGCTGCCGGGGTGAAGGAGGTGAAATAATTTGGATCCCAGATCCCGTCGCGGGTTCCCGTGGCGAAGTGCAAGTGATAGGTTGTGCCGTTCGAGTTGAGTGTGAGTGGGCGGTTCCACATTTGACCCAGTGCGGCGGTGCGTAGTAACACGCTAAGGTCTGCTGCGGCTACGGTAAGTAGCGGCACTAATGATAGAATTTTGGGGCAAGCACGAGTGATGAGATCGATATAAGTTTAAATCATGGTTAGTTATAAGGGTGCTTCTGGAATAAAGTAAAACATCAGGGCGATAATCGCATAAACGGTAATCAACTGGACTCCTTTGTACCAGTTGGATTGACCGTCGCCGCACACCATGGTGCCCATCAGGACACCGAGAAATAAGGAGCCGATCTCTGCGCGGTTGAATGATAATTGAAGTGGTTGCGGTGCAATAAAATAACTCGCTAACACCAACACAGGCGCGACAAACAACGCGATTTGAATCGAACTGCCTAAAGCGATGCCAACGCTCAAGTCCACTTTGTTTTTCCGAGCCATGGCAACGGCCGATCCGCTCTCGGCAGCACCACCAATAATTGCTAGAAACACCATGCCAATGAAGGCTTGTGTCATGCCCAGTGCCTTGCCAGTGCCCTCCGCGGCGCCGACGAGGATTTCGCTCATCCATGCGGCAAGCAGTGATGCGGCGACCAGAGTTCCCACCGCGTGTGCGACGCTCCATTGAGATTTCTTGGCATGTTCGTCATCACCGTTATCCACGCTAGTGAATACGCCGGGGTGGGTCTTGAGTGAAAATAACAGATAGAGCGCATATGCGATCAATAACACCACAGCGATGCCGATGTTGAGCATGTGTTCTTGGCGCATGGCTCCGATAGGAGAAAAATAGCGGCTGAAGGCGCTGGGTACGATCATGCTCATAGCCGCTAACATCATCATGTTGCTGTATGCGCGGGCGGCCACTGGATTGAATTGCTGGTCGTGGTGTCGAAGGCCGCCTAGCAGAAACGCGGTGCCGAGCGCCAGCAACAGATTGGCGAGGATCGCACCGGCCAACGCCGCTCGGACCATGTCCGGATGTCCAGCCTTGAGTGCTACCAAGGCGATGATCAATTCGGGCGCATTGCCAAAAGTGGCGTTGAGCAATCCGCCGACGGCGTCGCCAGTGCGGTTGGCGAGTTGTTCGGTGGCGATCACGATCAGTCGCGCGATTGGTATGATCGCCAAGGCTGCGGAGAAAAATAGCACAGCTGGTGAGCCGCCTTGATGTTCTATCAGCACCGAAATCGGGATGAAAATGAACAACCAGTGGATCGGCGGTTTCAGCAAGGCGTTCATTTGAATGAATCGAAAAACACGTCAGAATGCGGCTTCGTCGTCTTTCGATTTTTTTTCTAAATACGCCTTAGCAGCATCCAGCTTGGCCATTTGTTCATCCGAGACTTTCGGATATTCGAGATTCAAGTCTTGGATGGCCGTAGTCACGATATCTGCTACTAGTGCGCGGGCGACGTATTTCCGGTCTGCGGGAATGATGTGCCATGGCGCACGCTTGGTGCTGGTTTCCGTTAGTGCTTGCTCGAAGGCTTTGCGGTAATCCTTCCAATGTTCACGCTCGGCAAGATCAGCTTCCGAGAATTTCCAATGCTTTTCTGGATTGGTTAGACGCTCAAGAAATCTTCGTTTTTGTTCGTCCTTGGAAATGTGGAGGAAAAACTTGATGACGAGTGTGCCATTCCGACTCAAGTGTTTTTCAAAGTTGTTAATATCTTCGTAGCGGCTCTCCCAGAAACTTTTATCTGGCTTGGCGGGTTGGCCCGGCCCCAACCATTCCGGGTGGACTTTCACAACTAACACATCTTCGTAATACGAACGATTGAAAATCCCGATGCGACCGCGTTCCGGCAGAGACTTCATGTAGCGCCAGAGGAAATTGTGGTCGAGTTCCTCGGTGGATGGTTTTTTGAAACTGAAAACTTGGCAGCCTTGTGGGTTCACGCCCGCCATGACATGGCGGATTGTGCCGTCCTTGCCAGCAGCATCCATCGCCTGAAAAATCAGCAACACCGAGTGGGTGTCGCTGGCATACAATAGTTCTTGTGCGGCGGCGAGTTGCTTGCGGCTTTCTTCTAAGATTTCTGCGGCACGTTCTTTGATCACGTCTTTGCCAAGTTCTTTCGCTTGATCGGTCTCAGTCCAATCAGTCACGCGTTTTTTGAGATCCACCACACTTCCAGGTTCGACGTGAAATTGCTTGAGCAGTTTAGGTTGAATCATGGCCGTAGTTAGTTGGTTTTGGATGGAGAGCAAGCAAACAGGCTTTACTTACACATGCCGTGACTAACTTAGATTGCCATGGATGTCCATCATTCTGTTTCACTCCGGCGACTTCAATTTTTGATGATCCGGGCTGGTCATGGCGGTGCTGGCCAGTCAAACTCCGCCACGTCCAAATGATGCTAAGGCTGTTTTTTCCAATGCTGTTGAGCTTTCCGTCCTCCCTCACCGGGCAGGACACCGGGGACATCATGCGAAAAGGAAACGACGCGCTCAATGCCGGCTTGTGGGAAATGGCAGCCATTCATTTCGACCAATGCCTGTCTGGTAAGGACCTGAACGCCACTATTAAATCTGAAATCGCCATCCGCCTCGTGGAGGCTCTGGTGCGCGATGGCAAAGCTGAGCAGGCGTTAGAAGTGCTCGGCCAATCGTTTGTTTCCCAAAACTCTGAAGCACCATTTTGGAAAGGTATGGCATTTTTCAGTCTCGGGCGTCTCGGCGAGTCAGCAGTGGCGCTCACTCCTCTGTTAAGCGACTCACAGGCACCTCATCATGAGGCCGCTGGTTTTTCGCTGGAGAGCATTCAATTGGCGTTAGGCCTTCCAGACGCGGCGCTTGAGACTCTATCAGTATTGGCAAATTCATTAGATCCGCTCATCGCTTGCAAGGCACGCTTGCACAAAGTCGAGATTCTGTTGGATCTCGGGCGTAACAAGGAGGCGGTGGAAACCATGCCTGCATCGGCCGATATTAATTCTTCACTCAAGGCGCAGGCCATATTTTTAGAAGCGCAACTTCAACTCGCCGCAGGCCGATTCACCGAGGCAGCCGCCGGGTTCCAATCCCTTGTTGATCAACCTCAAGGTCAAACTGTTCAGCGTTATCATCTAGCTGCTCTGGGTCTTGCAGATGCACTACATGCAGGAAAATCCCCAACAGGAGCTGAAGAATTTTTGTTGGATTTTATCCAGAACCACCCCGAGTCAGCATATTTGCAGGCCATGTTTGGGCGTTTGTTAGCATGGTTGCCACCAAACCCCTCCGTCACTCATCCGATTCTTGAACGCCTCGCGAAATGGATCACACCCAGTGCTGATTCTTTCTCCGGTGCTATTGCAGAGGTAAATAGTGGTGCTGTCGCCGCTTGGCCTGAAGTGCCTGCTGAGTCTAGCGAGTTGCTTGTTCATTCGTTATTCGCCCGGGCTCTCGGGTTGCATCGCAGCGGCTCGCCGGAAGCGCAAGCACAAGCGCGATCATTGCTGAGCCGTCTGCGATTGGAAAACCCGGAACATTTTCTTGCCAACTATTCTTTGTTAGAACTGGCTCGATGGCTGCTAGATAAAGGCTTAGATGACCGTGCAATCCGCATACTTGAAACGCTCAGAGAAATACCGAACAGTTCGCAAACTCACGGTCAGGCAGCGTTTCTTGAGGCAGGTGCATTCTATTCACGCGGAGACAACGCGCGCGCTGCTAGACTTTTTAAAGAGGCAGCTGAAAATCTTGCCGAGCAGGATGCAAAAGCGGCAGCATTCAATGCAGCCGTGGTTTCCCTCAACGAAATATCCACCACTAACACTGTAATCCAGACAGACTCTCCGCAGGATTCCGCCGTCACCGCAGATTTGGAGTTGGAGCGCGCATTGAGCACTCGTGAGCAGTCTGCCCGCTACTCAGCCATCGAAAATTTTCTAATAAAATTCCCTGATCACTCGAGAATTGGCGAATTGCGGATAGCCGCCACAGAGGCTGCGTTGGCGATACCATCTCCAGATCTGCCCGCCGCCAAGAAGCAGTTAGACTTGCTTGAGGCCAACGCGGAATCGTCAGCCAATATGAGCCCCGCTCGTATCGCATGGATCAAATTACGCATTAGTGATCTATCAAATGATCCGCCCGCCGCCATCGTCGCGGCACGCGCTTTCCTCACTCAATTTCCTGGCGATCCTGCGGCCCCGGATGCCGCATTTATGCTAGGCCGTAATCTTTTCCAAACTCGCAGTTACAATGACGCTCGCATCGTGCTTGAGAAATTCGCCTCATCGCAGGCGGATTCAGCATTGGCGCAAGCAGCATGGCTGTTAGCCGCTCGCTCTGCGGCGCTCGTCCCTACCTCACAATCGCAGCAGGAAGCGATCACTTTGTTCGACAAAGTAATCAATTCCAAGGGAACACTTTCCTCGGTTGCAATGTTAGAAAAAAGCCGCCTGCTAATCGACATGAACCGCCTCACAGAAGCTGCCGAGTTTTTGCGGCAATGGTTCGAACCTCTCAAACCGAACGATCCGCTCCACTTGCCAGCTGGTTTATTGTTAGGAGAAGCGGCATACGCTCAAGGCAGTGCCAATCCTAATTCACTTCAGGACGCTCTTGAAGTTTATGATAAGTTACTAGCTGATGCCGGAAAGGAGCCTGCTGTATTTAACCGCATTCAATATCTCCGTGGCAGGACGCTGGAACAAATTCCAGATGCAAAAGACTCATCGCGGAAAAGGGAAAAAGAAGCGTTCATCGCTTATTATTCAGTGCTTGAAACCACCAAGCCGCCTGCCGAGTGGTATTACTTCGAGCTCTGTGGTTTCCGCGCGCTCGCTTTGCTTGAAAGTGCAAACCGCTGGCCAGCCGCCATCGCCTGCGCGAAAAAAATCGCATCATTCAAAGGCCCACGCGCCGAAGAAGCGGCCGCCCACGCCAGTCAGCTCCAGCTCAAACACATGATCTGGGAAGACTAGCAGAAATTTTAAATCTAATATATCATATCTCATGATCCAATTACTCATCACAGGAAAATCCGGACGGATGGGCCACGCGCTGCTAGAGGCAGCTGCGGCTCGTCCAGATGTCAGCGTTGCCGCCACTCACGATCTTGGGGAGGATCTCGACGCCGCAGTTCAAAAAGCGTCCTGCATCATCGATTTCACGGTGCATTCGTTCACCACCCAAGTGATAGAAGCCGCACTGAAACACGGAACGCAGCTCGTCATCGGCACCACTGGCCACAGCGACGAACAACGCGCACTCATCCGTGAAGCCGCCAAAAAAATTCCTATCATTTACGCATCGAACTATTCAGTGGGCGTTAATACTCTCTTCTGGCTTACCCGCCAAGCCGCGCGCATTCTCACGCAAGACCGCTTCGACATTGAGGTCGTCGAGATGCACCACAAACACAAAATCGATTCTCCCTCGGGCACCGCTCGAACCTTGCTAGAAATTCTCAACGAGGAAACTGGCACATCCTATCAGAGCGATGTCACGCACGGTCGCTTAGGTAATATTGGCCCGCGAAAACCGCGCGAAATTGGTATGCACACACTGCGCGGCGGCGACGTCGTGGGCGATCACACGGTGATGTTTGCAGCGGATGGCGAGCGTGTAGAGCTCACCCACAAAGCGTCTTCCCGCCTCACATTTGCTGCCGGTGCCGTGCGCGCCGCCGTCTGGCTAGAAGACAAGCCGGCTGGTCTCTACGACATGCAAGACGTGCTTGGTTTAGATTAAATTTCCCGATAGATCACACACTTTCATTCATCCATATGCGCTTGCTCATCCTTCCCATTTTTCTAGCAGTTATCTCCTGCCAACCGAAAAAATCTACCACTCTCACGCCACCGTCTGCCACGGCTCCTGTGGCAGATGTTAAGTCATCTGTGGTTCGCATCAACTCAACCCAGCAGTCATGGAATCCATGGCAGCCATGGGAAAAAAATGAGCCGAACCGCCGTCGAGCACTGGCCGCTATCGTAGGGCCGCAACGTGTTCTAACCACCGCAGAGCTCGTCGCAGACGCCACCTTCCTCGAATTAGAATCGGCAGATGGCACTCGCTTCGCGCCTGCTAAAGTAATCGTAGTCGATTACGAAGCCAACCTTGCATTGCTCGGCCCTGGCGACACGAAAGAAGGTGATGTGTTTTTTGCAAATACGGTTCCCTTCGAAATCACCACGCCACCTAAAATTGGCGATACCCTCCAGATCTTACAAATCGAGGACAATGGAGCCGCTTTGCAAACGCCGGGCAATTTGCAAAGCATTGACCTATCAGCAGGCTTTCTGCCCGGCCAAAGCTTTCTCACTTATCTGGTGAAAGCCTCGATGCAGAGTGCCGCTGGCAGTTACTCGTTGCCCGTCATCGAGAACAATAAACTTGCGGGCATTTTAGTAAGCTATAACTCCAAAGACCAGATATGTGATGTCACCTCCACCGATGTTGTTGCTCGTTTCCTCAAGAACGCAACGAACGGCGGCTACAAAGGATTTCCAAGTCTGGGCGTTACGATCTCTCGCACCGAGGACAGTGCTTTTCGTCAGTGGTTGAAACTCGGCGATGACCAGGGCGGCATCTATATTCACAGTGTGCGCAAGAAATCCGCCGCCGAGGCCGCAGGCCTCAAGGAAGGCGATGTGTTGCTTGCTGTGGATGGCCAGGTAATCGACCGCCGGGGCTACTATTCGCATGCTCATTATGGAAAGCTATCATGGGGTCATCTCATTCGTGGAGAAAAGGCCACAGGTGATTCAGTTAGCCTTTCAATTTGGCGCGATGGCAAAGCACTTGAAATCAAAGCCACACTCACCCGCGAGGAGGAATCGTCCCGCCTAGTGCCCAACCATCACTTCGACAAAGCACCGAATTATCTCGTCAAAGGCGGCCTCGTCTTTCAGGAACTAACATTACCTATCCTCCAATCATTCGGTGAAGAGTGGCAATCCCGAGCGCCATTGAATCTGCTAGATATGTTCCAAAACCCTGACAAATATGAGAAGTCGATGAACCGCGTGGTCTTCCTCAATGGTGTGATCCCCACCCCTGCCACGGTCGGCTACGAAAGCCTGCGCAACTTGATCGTCGAAAAAGTGAACGGCAAGGAGATCAAAGACATCAAATCCCTGATCGCCGCATTTGAAGAATTCAAAGGCGATCTCCACTCGATCCAATTCAAGGATGAACCGCTAACAGTGAACCTCGACAACACGGTCAGCAACAGCGTGGACAAACAACTCTTGCAGCGCGGCATCACGCACCTATCACATGTGCAATTAGATGAACCGAAGTGATTTGTTTCACAGCCCCTTGAATCCCTTGTATTCCTGATAGGTTCCAGTTGGCAGTGGCACTGGGCGCCACTCGCGGTTGAGTTTGCGGTATTGGTTGATGAAAATGGTGGGGTCTGCCCAATGCTGCATGTCACAGTTCGAATTTTCCCGCAGCATTCCGATTTTGATGTCATGGCGAATTTCGAAATGAAGGTGGGCGGGATACATGCCATTGTTCGTGCCGATGGTGCCGATCTGTTGGCCGCGTTTGATCGATTGACCCGTTTTCACCATCATTTTATCGAGGTGGCCATTGAGAGTGTCGATGAATTTGACTGCGCCGGATTTGGGATCGCGGTAGGCATGGCGGGTGAGCACCACATTTCCCCAGCCGGTTCGCACGTCGTGGGCGAAGGTTACAACGCCATCCGCGATGGCATACACCGGATCTCCGAGGTCAGAATCTCCGCCAGCGCGGCCATTCCAGTCCTCTCCGAAGTGGCGCGGCGGACGCAGCCGCAGCCCGCGTGCTTTGTAATAACCGTCGGCATTTGGCTTTCCGACAGGAAAATCAAAACCATCTGCGAGATTAACGCTGGCTCCGGCCGCCTGTGCATCGGGGGAAAAACCGATGAACAATGCGAGCATCCCCGTCAACATTCCTCCGCGCCAGATTTTCTGAAGAATTTTCATTGGGGGTCAGTTCAAACCGTGGGCAGAGATCCCGCAAGCCCAAAAAATGCAGGAATCCTTGATAATCAGGCTGAGAAATGGATGCGAGTCGTTGATTCCGCTCGTTGGCGCGCTAACGATTGTACGGTTTCTACATCAAAGATCCGCCTGTAAATGGACGCCTGCCGCAGTTTTTTCGGAGTAAATAATACAATGATCGAGCGTAGCTGTGCGAGCGACGCGGCAGTGCGGCCAGACGACCGAGTTTTTTACCACCGCGCCTGATTCGATGACTGCGCCGGGGCCGATGATCGAGTTTTCGATGATCGCGCCCGCCTCCACCGTGGCGAGCGGGTGGATCGCTGGGGCGAGATCCAAGGTTTGGTGAGCCAGCAGATAGGATTCGCGGTCGCCCAGATCGAGCCACGCGCCATCGTCTAACACGATTGCCCCGAGCCCACCATGTTTTGCGAGTTCGAGAAAGGCCGGGATCACCGAAATTTTTTCGCCCGCAGGCAGCATCTCAAGAAAGAGCGGACTCACGCAGTAGATTCCAGAAAAAACGTGGGTTCCAGCCGCGCGGCCTAGCTTTCCGTGGATGTCGGTGACACGGGTCATTGATGCATCTAGCGAAATGTGGCGGGCCTTGCCCACGCTGCGGAGCGCGAGGGTCACGAGTTGGCTAGATGCCTCGTGAGCGGCGATGAGTTTTTCCAACGGCATGGTGGAAAAGATGTCGCCATTGTGGATAAGTAAGGGCTCCTCGCCGATCCAGCTAGAGATGTTTTTCAAGCCACCGCCGGTTTCTAGCAGGATAGGTTCGTGAAAAAAAGTGATGATTTTTTCATTCCAGATCCGAGAATCTGCAGGCAGGCCATTTCCTCCGGTGAAATGCGGTGTGCCGGCCACTGCAGCCGCGGAGAAAGCGCGCCATGCATCTGGTAGGTGGTGGGTGTTGACCGCAAACCTCCGGAGGTTCGCACGGCTGCAAGCTTCCATCGCCCACCAAACGAGCGGCTGGTGGAACAACGGGATCAGCGGTTTTGGGAGTCGGTCGGTGAGTGGACGCAGACGGGTTCCGAGTCCCGCGCCGAGGATGAAGGCTTGATTCACAGAGCGGATTTGATGGGGAAATCGGGAGAGTTCAAGTCTGCAAAATCGGGTGAATGACAAAAAAGTCATGATGCGATGGACCAGTGGCGGACTTTGGCTTGGCGAGTGGCTACATTGGTGCATCCGGCTTGCCATGTGACTTGAAAGTGCGGGCTTTTAAACAGGCAGCAGAGTTGCATGATGTTCTTCGTTTTCGCGGCAGTCGCCCATGGTGCCGACCTGTGTTCGGATAATTTTTATCAAACGACGATAGAAACGCAGAGTTCATCCAGTTTGTTACGCAGCGGAAAATACAATTCATGTTAGAACTCAAGGACGTCAGTTTCACCATTCGTAAAGACGGCGAGGAAATCCCGCTGGTTGACCGGGCATCAATCCTCGTACCAAAAGGTCATTTCATGGCCATTGTCGGTCCGTCAGGTTGTGGCAAGACGACTTTGCTCAAGACGATTGCCGGCCTCAATCCCGAGTCATCTGGCTCGTTGTTCTGGGACGGTCGAAATCTCTCGGAAGACGGCGATTTTTTGCCCTCGGAAATTGGCTACGTGCCGCAGTTCTCGATTGCCTACGAGCCGCTAACAGTGGATGAATCCGTGGAAGCCGCCACCCGCCTGCGCGTGCGCTGCCGCAACAATGCGGAACTCGACGAGCGGATCGACCGCGTGCTTGAAGAGACCGGCCTGAATACGATCAGTGACCGCCAGGTGAAAGTTCTATCGGGTGGTCAGAAACGCCGACTCGGATTGGCGATGGAGCTGGTTTCCGATCCCAAAATCTTGCTTTGCGATGAAGTCACCTCCGGCCTCGATCCGCGGTCGGAGCGGGAAATCGTTCGTTTGCTGCATGATCTTTCCCGCAAGGATGGCCGGATCGTGCTCACCGTGACCCACTCGCTGGCCCATCTCGAGCTCTATGACTCCGTGCTGGTTTTGCATGAGGGTCGTGTTGCCTTTCACGGTCCACCGGAGCAAATGAACCATTATTTTTCGGTTCAAGATACCGAGGAAGTCTATCCGCGATTGGCCACACAGGCGTCTGAGCGCTGGCATAATTCATGGCAGAAACACCGCGATTCTTACCAGAAAATGCTCGACCTTAACCGCCAGCGCTTGATCGCCAGCGGTGGATTGGAAATTCCGCCGGAAAGAAAAAACTCCTCCGCCACCACAAAGTCCTCCGATGCCCCGGATCAACCCACGGCAAAATCACAAGGGCCGAAAATCCGATCCGCAAAATCCACGGGCGAGCCACTCCGGCTGCCCGGATTTTTCAGTCAGTTCGCCACCCTGCTCTCGCGCCGCTGGAGAATCTTCTTTCGGGATCGCGGTCAGGTTTTCCTCCAACTCGCGATTTTGATTTGCTTTCCGCTGTTAGTCACTCTGTTCAGCGACAAAGCATCTGGCAACATCCGCCGCTTTTCGGACATGAAACAATCTGATGTCTATGCGGAAAAAATGGAGGAAGCAAACGTGCGCGCGGACCAAGCGAAAGTCGGCTCTGCCGTTTCTGGCATCATAATGTTTCAAGTCGTGCTGCTCTCGCTGATGGGGTCTAACAACTCGGCCCGTGAAATCGCCAGCGAACGTCCGATTTATGAAAAGGAAAAATTCGGTGGGCTGCGACCGTCCGCTTACCTCGCCTCAAAAATCGCGTTTCTCTCATGCTTAGTCATCACTCAGTCGTTGTGGATGGCATTTTTCGTCAACATGTTCGGCACCTTTCGCGGCGATTTCATCCAGCACGCCGGATTTTTGCTGTTAGTCAATGGCGCGATGACCACCATCTGTCTGGCGATTTCCTCGCTCATGCGAACGGCCGAACAAGCCTCACTGCTATCGATCTACTTGGTCGGCTTCCAACTCCCGCTGTCTGGTGCCGTCCTCGCTCTGCCAGAAAAAATCGAAGCCTTCACTCGGCCATTTATCTCCGCTTACTGGGCGTGGTCCGGCTCGGTTGATGCCCTGCAAATCCAAGTGCATGACGCGGTGAAATCAGTGATCGACACCAGCTTGTCTGGTCAAAATTCCTGCCTCTACGCGCTCAGCGCACACATCGCAGTGGCACTCATTGCTGCATGGGCAGGTGCTTGCAGACCGCAGTGGGACTGATGGGGTAAAAGCTGAAATTAAGAGGTGAATTCTGAAATTTGAAATCGATAATTTGCCCTCGTTTTTTTAAACCCCTCTGCCATCTTTTCATCTGCAACCCTGTCTTTACCTCTCATTTTCAGAATCTCAGCGTTTCAGAATTTCAGCATTTACCTCACCACCATGGCCCGCCGCGCAAGTCATCGTCTCAATCCCGCTATCATCCTCGGCGCAGTCGTTGCCATCGTCGTAGCAATTTATGCCGGCAAATCATTGCTTGGAAAAAAATCCACCTCGTTCGGTGATGTCAATGCCTTGAACATCAATGAATTGCTAGAAAACGGCAACCAACTGCGCGGCAACGAGTATTCCATCCAAGGTCAGATCGATGAAAAACTCCAGTGGACCACCGATCGCGGTCAACTGGTCAGCTTGAAAATCGACACCCCTAGCGGCGAGCAATTTGTTGGCATCGAGATCCCCGCTGAATTCAATAAGCTCAACATCGACGCCAAACAAAAATACTCGTTTCGGGTGAAATTCCGCCAAGGCGGCATCGCCGTTGCCACCGGCGTCAAACGCCTCTAACCGACCAACCCATCATGAAAATCTGGATTCTATCATTTCTATGGGTTGCGGGAATCGCCCATGCTCAAGTTTACACCCCACGCCCTGCTGCGGACAAACCCGGGCAACCCTCTGTCCCATCAGATACCACCACCGCCACCCCCAGCAAGCAGCCCGCCGCAAGTCCCCTAGGCCAGGAAATTCCGCTATTAGATCCCGCAGCAGAAACTCTCACCGTCGGCGGCGTCACCATTCCACTCGGTGACAATCGCGTTCTCAAGGCACGCTTTGAAAAATACCTCAGTCAACCGCCCGAGAGCGACGCCGCTGCCACTCGCTACCGCGAAACCATCACCGAGATTCTCGCCACCATTTCCCCCTTCCGCGAAGAAGGGCCGAATCTTTACAACGGCTTCAAGCTGCTACCCAGCGCCGCCTCCTACCCCGGCGATGCCAACCTCTGCATGTCTCTAGCAGAATCGATCTACATGGCGATGCTTGCCAAGCAGGATGTCAACGGCCTGAACAAACTCAACCAAACCATGGAGACCGAAAAACTAGCGATCATCCGTGATGGCGATTGGAAAGCACGCCACGAACGCGACAACGATCTCGGCAGCTCCAAGCCGGTTGGCGGCGAGGCCGGCGGCCAAGGCAAACAGGCCGGAGGCAAACCGAACCAAAGCACCGGCACTGGAGTGAACTCGCTCGTGTATGCTAACACTCTGAAACGCATCGCCGAAATCGAAGTGCTCAAAAAAACGAACGTCGCCCGCACCGAAGCACAAACGATCAAGACCAAAGCGCAATACCAAGTCAGCATGATCCAGTGGTTCGTCCAGCGCCGCTACGAACACGTGCTGATGGCCGCACGTTTTTATAACCAAATCTGGAAAGACGGCGATGCCGCCTTGCGCGTGGACAAAAACTCGGATGTCTCCAAATTGTTTTCCGAATCCGTTGGTGTTAGCCCGACCGTGGCTTCACTCGATTCGCTTTCTAACGAAGCGATCCGCGAGGTTGGAAAATACATCGAGGCCTTCGACCTCATGCTCACCCGCAACGAGCTTCACTCAGCTTCACAACGCCTGATGGAAGCCTACGCACTTGGTGAATACCTCGCGCCAGTCGCCACATTGCCACTGGAGAAAAAACGTCGCGTGTTAGAATACGTCCGCGATCTCCACGAACTCTACGGCACCTTGCAAGCTCACGATTACACCAAAACCAAAGAACTAGCAGATCGCCTCAAAGCCGCCGCCAAAGATTTCCCCTCATCCAAAGTGGATAGTGCCATCGCCGCCTACACACTCGCCTCAGACCTCGCGATCGAAGAAGCCAAGGGCCACGTGCTCGCCAAAGAAAACGACAAAGCCGCAGAAAAAGTCAAAGCCGCCACCGAAATCTGGCCCACCAATCCAAAGCTAGCCGAGTTCCGCAAACTCATCAATCAATCCGGCGGACTCGTCGTCATCCGCAACGACTTCGACCGCCTCCTGAGCGAGGGAAATTTCCGTGAAATCGCCAAACGCCAATACGAAATCGCACCCGCCATCCAAGGCGACGCCACCCGCGAAGACGCGTTCAAACAAATCATGGGCAACCTCGTAAAAATCGAAGCAGCCCTCGGCAAAGCGAACGAATTCAGCAAAGTCGGCCAAAACTACGCCGCATGGGAACAGCTCGCCGAACTGCGCGAACAATTTCCCGATGATCCAAAACTCGGCCGCGAACTCGAATTGTTAGCTCCGCAAGTAGCAGATTTCACCAAAGCGCTCGACAAGGCCCGCAATTTCGAAAACCGCAACCCGAAACAAACCGGCTCCGCCCTCTCATGGTATCTCAAAGCCCGCAGCATCCACCCGCAAAGCAAACTCGCCGCAGATGGATACAAGCGCCTCGTCGAGGAAATCCTCCCCGCCGACGACTCATCGGCTAACACCGAAGCGCCACCCACCGCCGGCGCTGATTTAAAGTGATGAATCAGCTGTCGCCGTTAGCGGAATTTCATTCCATGCCGCAAATGTCCAACCAGAATCCTGAACAACTCGCACGCGATCAGATCGACGCCCAACTCCGTGCGGCAGGCTGGGCTGTCCAACACAAAAACGCCATCGACTTCAACGAGAGCGAAGGCCAAGCCGTCCGCGAATACCCCACCGACACCGGCCCTGCCGATTACATGCTTTTCGTGGACAAGAAACCCATCGGAGTGATCGAGGCGAAAAAGGAAACCCTTGGTCACAATATCACCACCGTCGAGGACCAGACCAAGGACTATGCCATTGCCAAGCTCAAATGGCTCCAGCAGACCGGCCAGCCGCTGCCGTTTCTCTACGAAGCCACCGCCGTGATCACCCGCTTCACCGACCAACGCGACCCAAAACCCCGCTCTCGCGAAATCTTCTCCTTTCACCGCCCGGAAACACTCCGAGAATTCCTCTCTCAGCAAAAATCTCTCCGCGCCCGTCTTCTGGACCTTCCCGCCCTGAGTCCCATCGACCTCCGCGAATGCCAGATCGACGCCGTCATCGAGTTGGACAAGTCCGTGAAGAAAGCCAAACCCCGCTCGCTCGTCCAGATGGCTACCGGTGCCGGGAAAACTTTCACTTCTATCACCTTCATCTATCGGCTGCTCAAGTTTGCCAAGATCAAGCGCGTCCTCTTTCTGGTGAATACCCGAAACCTTGGAGAGCAGGCTGAGCAGGAGTTCCTCGCCTATCAACCCTCTGACGACAACCGGAAGTTCACCGAGCTGTATTCCGTCCAGCGTCTCACATCCTCACACGTTCCGGCGGACGCCCAAGTTTGTATCTGCACCATCCAGCGGATGTATTCCATACTTCAGGGCAAGGAACTCGATCCATCCGCCGAAGACGAAGATCCGGCCGAAAGGAGTTCCGTCCGGAAGAAACCACTGCCGGTCGTTTACAGCGGGAAACTCCCGCCCGAATTTTTTGATTTCATGGTCATCGATGAGTGCCACCAATCCATCTACAATCTCTGGCGGCAGGTCGTGGAATACTTTGATGTTTTTCATATCGGTCTCACCGCCACGCCGGACGCCCGCACCTACGCCTTTTTCAACCAGAACGTCGTCTCCGAATACACCCACGAAATGGCCGTGGCCGATGGCGTGAACGTCCAGGGCGAAATCTACGTCATCGAAACCGAGGTCACGCAAAACGGCGGCACCGTCCTCAAAGGCTTTGTCGAGAAACGCGAAAAACTTACCCGCGCCAAACGCTGGGAACAGCAGGACGAAGACGAAGCCTATTCGAACAAAGCCCTCGACCGCGACATCGTGAATCCCTCGCAGATCCGCAAGGTCATCCAGACCTTCCGCGACAAGCTGCCGGAAATCTTCCCCGACCGCACCGGCTCCGATGGCGAATACGAAGTCCCGAAAACCCTCGTCTTCGCCAAGACCGACTCCCACGCCGACGACATCATCCAGATCATCCGCGAAGAGTTCGGCGAATCCTCTGCCTTCTGCAAAAAGGTCACCTACAAGAACGAGGAAGATCCCAAGTCCGTCCTCCAGCAGTTCCGCAACGAATACCACCCGCGCATCGCCGTCACCGTGGACATGATTGCCACCGGCACCGATGTGAAACCGCTCGAATGCCTGCTCTTCATGCGCGACGTGAAATCGCGCGGCTACTTCGAGCAGATGAAAGGCCGCGGCACCCGCACGCTCGACCACGATGGATTGCGGAAAGCCTCACCCGCTGCCAAGACCGCCAAAACCCACTACGTCATCGTCGATGCCATCGGCGTCACCAAGTCGCTCAAGACCGCTAGCCGTCCGCCGATCACCAAGCCATCCGTGCCCTTCAAGGATCTCGCCATGGAAGTCGTCATGGGCGCCACTGATGCCGATACCATTTCCTCCCTCGCTGGCCGCCTCGCCCGCATCGACCGCATGCTAACCGAGGAGCAGAAACAAGCCGTCGCCGAAAAACTCGGCGGCACGTCCATCAACCAACTCGTTAGAAACTTGTTCCATGCCATCGACGGCGAGGCCATCGAGCAAAAAGCTCTCGAACTCACCGGCCAGCAGCCCGGCACCGAACCCGGCGACTTCGCCCGGGAACAAGCGCAGCAACAACTCGTCGCCACCGCCGCTGCGCCGCTCACCGGAGCCGCCGTGAAACTCATCGTCGAGACCTGCACCGCCAATCTCCAAACCATCGACCTCGATACCCAGGACACCCTCGTCCGCGCCGAGTGGGATGCCGACGCCCGCGAGCGCTCCGCCGCCTTTGTGTCCGAGTTCGAAACCTTCTGCCGCGAACATCAGGACTGGCTCGACGCCCTCACCCTCTTCTATCAGCAACCGCAGCGCCGCCAGGAAGTTACGCTCGACCAAATCAAGAGCGTGCTTGCCGTCCTCAAGCAGGACGCCCCGCGCCTCGCTCCGCTCCGCGTTTGGGAGGCCTACACCCAGCTCGATGCCCTCCCGGACAACGCCAAACCGCTCACCGAATTGACCGCCCTCGTCGCCCTCATTCGCCGCGCCTGTGGTCTCGATGCCGCCCTCACGCCCTTCGACGCCACCGTCCGCCGCAACTACCGCGACTGGATCCTCAAAAAGAACGCCGGCCAGCCCTTCAACGAATCCCAGACCGCCTTCCTCCAGCTCATCCGCGACCACATCATGACCTCCCTCCGCTTCGAGCGCGACGACCTCGACTTCGCCCCCTTCGACGCCCAAGGCGGCCTCGGCAAAATGCACCAACTCTTCGGCCACGGGATGGACGAGCTGATCGAGGAAATCAACGGGGAGTTGGTGGCATGAGTAAATCTCCGATGAAAAAATCTCCGTCCTCCAAAGCCGCAACGGGGCGAAAGACGACAGCCCAGGGCAAGGAGCCACGCACCGCTGCCCTGGGTTCACCGCCCCCACAAAACCCCAAAGCCCCAACGGGGCGACAGACGATAGCCCAGGGCAAGGAGTCACGCGACGCAGCCCTGGGTCCACCGCCCTCACAAAATCCAAGCCCTGAAGGGGCGAGACAAATGCCGGTTGGATGGACAAACGCCGTGATCGAAGATTGCCTTCTGGCATACGACAGCGGTCGCAAAATTCGCCAGGGCTGGAGCCCGCAATGTGAAGGCCATCCGGCAGAGTCACACGACGACTGGGGAGTTCTCAAAACGAGTGCGATCCAAGATGGACTCTACGTGGACTCTGCGAACAAGCAGCTCCCCAAAAAGCTAGAACCCAGAGCACACCTGGAGGTCGATGTCGGTGACATCCTCATCACTTGCGCCGGTCCTCGGGCCCGCTGCGGCGTGGCGTGCCTAGTTCACAAAACCCGTCCAAAGCTCTTGATTTCCGGCAAAATGTATCAGCTCCGCGCTGATCCTGAGATCATTGATCGAGGCTTGCTTGAGCTATATCTCCGAGAGCCTAGAACTCAGAAACGCATCGACGAAATGAAAACCGGGATCAGCGATTCAGGTCTAAACCTCACACACAGTCGTTTCGCCACTCTTGAAGTCCCTCTCCCACCCCTCAACGAGCAGAAGCGGATCGTCGCGAAGATCGAAGAGCTGTTCAGCGAGCTGGACGCCGGGGAGGAGAGCCTGCGCCGGGCGCGGCGGCAACTCGGCGTCTATCGCCAGTCCCTCCTCAAACAAGCCTTCGAGGGCAAGCTCACCGGACACTGGCGGAAACAGAATCCCCACCTGCTCGAAGCTCCTGACCTATTTCTCAAACACATTCAAGGGGAACGCCAGGCCCGTTACTCGGAAGAATTCAAGGAATGGGAGGCAGCGGTTCGGAGTGGATCGAAGCCTAAGAAACCAAAAGACTTCGATCCCTTAGATGCAGAAGCATTGTCGTCCCTCCGGCGACTTCCGGTTGGTTGGGCGTGGATCAGGTTCGGGGATTTACTGGTGATCAGCAGTGGCAACGGGCTCACGGCGCATCAAATGAAGGAGGGGCCTTATCCGGTATATGGAGGCAACGGCGTCTCAGGCCGTCACGACGCTTTCATGTTTGTAGAACCGCGGATGGTAATTGGTCGAGTCGGAGCAAAGTGCGGCATCACTCACATCACTGCACCGAAAAGTTGGGTCACGGACAATGCTCTCGTGTGTGAGTTTCAGATCGAATCGATCAGCATGGAGTTCATGAGGCTTCTGCTAAACCACCTCGACTTAAACAAGCTCTCCGTCTCGACCGCTCAGCCTGTAGTTTCTGGCTCGAAACTCAACCCACTGCCTCTGCCCCTCTGCCCCCTCCCCGAGCAACAAGAGATCGTCCGTCTCCTCGACGAGCAGTTCACGGTGATCGAGCAGAACGAGCGAGAGATCGACGCCGCCTTGAAGCGCAGCGCCGCCCTGCGCCAGTCCATCCTGAAAAAGGCATTCACCGGCCAGCTCGTCCCCCAAAATCCCACCGACGAACCCGCCTCCGCCCTGCTGGAGCGGATCCGGAAAGAGCGGGAAGAAGTGATGGCTAAACCGCCAAAGAAGAAAGCCGCCCCGAAGCGCAACACCAGCCATGGATGACGCCAAGGAATACTGGATTTTCGCCGACGAGTCCGTGCAAGAAGGGGAATTGTTCTCCAAGTTCTTCGGCGGCTGCATCGTGCCTGCGCACCGTCACGCCGAAATCGAAGCCCGCCTGTCAGCGAAAAAGGACGAGCTCGGTTTCGGAAAAGAACTCAAGTGGCAGCGCGTGACCGACCAGCGTCTCGCGGACTACCGGGAGATCGTTACCTCGTTTTTCGATGAACTTCGCGCCGATCGGGTTCGGATGCGGGTTGTTTTTCAGGACAACCAGGACGTCCGGCGGAGGGTTGAGGGAGAGCTTCGCCACGAGCCTTATTACAAGCTTTACTACCAGTTCATCAAACACGCATTCGGTTTGGCTCAGATGCCAGAAAGGGATAAGGGAACCCGGCTCCGCTTATTTCTGGACCGCCTGCCGCACACGGAAGAACACACTGCACAGTTCAAAAGTTATTTGGCGGCACTGCCGTTGAACGCACAATTAAGGCACAAGCAGCTCAAAATGGATCCCGCCCACATTGCAGAGGTCGATTCCCGCCAACATGTGCTTCTTCAATGCGTCGATATCGTGCTAGGTTCCATGGCCTTTCGCTTCAACGAGAAGCATCTCGTCAAGGCCGAGGGAACCAACCGGCGCGGCAAGCGCACCATCGCCAAGGACAAGCTCTACAAGCATGTTCTGGCTCAGATCCGCACGCTCAAACCGCACTTTCATCCCAAGATTTCGACCGCCTGCGAGCCTTTTCCGGAAGGTTCCTGGTCCATGCCCTATCGCCACTGGCTTTTCAAACCAAAGTCATGAACACAAAAAAACACTCCGCTGGACCTACATTAAAACCCGACGCAGAGCGTTGGGGTTCGGTTCATTGGAGTGCGCAACAAAATTGTTTCACGAATCCAGCTTCGTCAACGCCTATTTTGGTGAATGTCAAGTTGACGAATTGTAGAAAACGATCCCTATGAACGCGCTAATTTTGATTTTAATCGATTCATAATCAAAGCTTTAAATCCATCATATCCATCCCATGACCACCGACACCATCATCTCCAAAGTTTGGAGTTTCTGCACCACCCTGCGCGACGACGGCGTCGGCTACGGCGACTATTTGGAGCAGCTGACCTATCTGATTTTTCTCAAGATGGCCGATGAATACGGCCGTCCACCCTACAAGCGTGATGTCGGTGTGCCGAAGCAATACGCCTGGGCGACGCTACGACCACTCAAAGGCGCGGAACTAGAAGTCCACTACGTTGAGATCCTGCGTGCGCTCGGCACGGAGAAAGGAATGCTCGGGCAGATCTTCACTAAGGCGCAGAATAAGATCACAGACCCCGCCAAACTGGCCCGACTCATCGAAATGGTCGATGCCACCAATTGGGTGATGCTCGATTCCGATGTGAAGGGCGACATTTACGAAGGCATTCTCGAAAAGAACGCCGAGGACACCAAATCCGGTGCTGGCCAGTATTTCACGCCCCGCGCACTGATCGCCGCGATGGTCGAGTGCATGGCCCCGGAACCTGGCAAGACCATCGCGGATCCCGCGTGCGGGACCGGGGGATTCTTCCTCGCTGCCTATGACTATCTGGTAAAAAATCATCCACTAAACAAATTAGAGAAGGCGTTTCTCAAAAATAACACTTTCCACGGCAACGAGATCGTTGCTGGCACGCGCCGTCTGTGTTTGATGAATTTGTTCCTCCACAACATCGGCGAGATCGATGGCGAGAGCTGCGTTTCCTCCGCAGATGCCCTTGTCGCACAGCCCTCACAAACGGTGGACTACGTACTCGCCAATCCGCCCTTCGGCAAAAAGAGCAGCATGACTTTCACTAACGAAGAAGGGGAGCAGGAAAAAGACGACCTCACGTATAATCGCCAAGACTTCTGGGCCACCACTTCCAACAAGCAGCTCAATTTCCTCCAACACATCCGCTCGATGCTCAAGACCACCGGCCGCGCTGCCGTGGTGCTGCCAGATAATGTGCTGTTCGAAGGTGGCGCCGGAGAAACGGTCCGCAAGAAGCTGCTCGAAACCACCGAACTCCACACCATTCTCCGTTTGCCCACCGGCATTTTCTACGCGCAAGGAGTGAAAGCGAACGTGCTTTTCTTCGACAACCGCGCCGCCAGTAAAGCCGCCGCAACCAAGGAAGTCTGGTATTACGACTACCGCACTAACATTCACCACACGCTCAAGCGAAAGACCCTTCGCTTGGAAGACCTTCGCGAGTTCATCGAATGCTATAACTCCGCTAACCGCCAGAAGCGCAAGGAAACATGGCATCCCGAAAAGAACCCGGAAGGCCGCTGGCGCAAGTTCACCTATCAGGACCTCATTTCCCGCGACAAAACCAGCCTCGATCTCTTTTGGCTCAAGGACGACTCCCTAGCAGATCTTGACAATTTGCCAGAACCTGCCGACCTCGCGGAAGAAATCATTGATAACATTGAAGCGGGTTTACTGAGCTTCCGTGCTGTCGCAGCAGCGCTTCTGTTAGTATAAATGATTTCTTGCCCTGCTTTCCTTCGCTCGTGGGCCGCGCCAAGGACAAGATCGGTGAAAAACTCACCAGGGCGAGGCATCCTGCGAGCCGGATATTATCAGAGCGGCTGGCCACGGATTCATAGACCCCGTATCCGTCGCAGCCGCATTCGTCCCATTGCAGACGAACTCCACCGTTTCATTCTAAAATATCGCACTAATCATTTGCCGCACCACGCCATCGGCGAAGCCATCACCTACACACTCAACCAGTGGCCCAAGTTCCTCGTCTGTCTTGAGCAGGGCATTCTGGAAATCGACAATAATCTCGTCGAGAACATGATCCGCCCCACCAAGCTAGGCATGAAAAACTGGATGTTTTTTGGAAATCTGGAGTCAGGGAATAACAACGCTCTGTTCTATACCCTGCTGGCCAACTGCCGCGCCCACGGACTGGAACCAGAAACCTATCTGACCGAAGTCATCAAGCGCCTGCCAAACAACGCGACTCCGGAACAAGCCGCCGAACTCACGCCCGCCCGCATCGCCGCCGCCCAATGCGTCGATGCCGAGCAAATGGCCTGACCGACCCGCGACCAAAATTCGGGATCACGACCAGGGGGATGTTTTTAGGACGCTTACGGCGCAATAACGATGGCAGACGTTTATGTGTCGCCCCGTTCAGGGCTCAAAACGCATGTTCTGAGTCCAAATCCCCGCTTTCCTATGTCTCCGTAGCGCTACATT
>ENA-OFCF01000304-OFCF01000304.1-metagenomes-genome-assembly--contig:-NODE-304-length-22476-cov-4.495830_pt1 | contig 22476 bp, 24 predicted proteins | sample MGYA00153387_OFCF01 | MGnify analysis MGYA00153387
AATCGGCAACGAGAAACGCAGGAAGCCGTAGGCCCCCAGCTTAAGCGTGATTGCCGCCAAAATCACCGAGCCGCCGGTCGGCGCTTCGACGTGCGCATCCGGCAACCAGGTATGCACCGGGAACATCGGGACTTTGACCGCGAATGCGATCAGGAACGCGAAGAACAGCCACATCTGCTCTTGTGCATCCAAAGGCAATTTTGCCCACACAGAAAGCTCGAAGCTGCCGGATTTCAGGTACAAGTAAATCAGGCCAATCAGCATGAATACCGAACCAAGGAATGTGTATAAAAAGAATTTAATGCTAGCGTAGATACGACGCGGGCCGCCCCATATGCCGATGATGATAAACATCGGAATTAGCATGCCTTCGAAGAAGATGTAAAACAAAATGGCATCAAGCGCGCAGAACACGCCAATCATTAAGCCTTCAAGCACCAACATCGCCGCAAAATATTGTTGCACGCGTGTATCAATCGAATTCCACGAACCCAACAGCACCAAGACACTGGTAAAGGTGGTTAGCATTATCAAAGCAACCGAAATACCATCCACACCCAAATGGTAATTGATGTTGAAGCCAGGCAACCATGCCAATTGTTCGGTGAATTGCATATCGGCCGACGCTTGATCAAGGCCCATATACAATTGTATGCTTAACACCAAGCTTGCAATAGCCACGCCGATTGCAAACAGTTTGGCAGCGCCCGATCGGCGGTCGCCAAATAAAAACGTGATTACGCCGCCAAGAATAGGCAGCCAAATGAGTGAACTGAGTAGTGGTAAATTAGCGCCCATGCAAAAATCCCTTCATCCTTATTGAGCAAACACGCGAGCAATCATCGCCATCATGACAATCAAGCCGAGAATCATCGCAAACGCGTACGTGTACAACCGCCCCGTTTGCATGCCGCGTATCATTCGCGAAATACGCCCGATTATATTTGCGCTGCCATTGACCATAACGCCATCGATTAAACCCGCATCAATGACATGCCAAGCTTTTTTACCTAAAGCAATACCGCCACCTGCGAAGCCTTTAATCCATAAATCGTCAAAGCCGTATTTATTTTCCAGCACACGAATCGGCAACGCGAACACTTTCTGGGCACGCTCAGCCACCGTGATGTTATACAGATAAATATAAGTAGCCAACGCGAATCCGGAGAACGCCAAGATAAACGGCCACTGCGTTAAGCCATGCACTGCAAAAGCGACTGGGCCGTGGAATTCTTCGCCCAAAATTTTAATTACATCATGCTCTGGCAATACCATAATGGCGCCGGCGAAGAAATCGCCAAATAGCATCGGGCCAATGGTGAAAAAGCCGATAAACACGGATGGGATTGCAAGCAAAATTAAGGGCACAGTAACCACCCAAGGCGACTCATGCGGCAAACCGCCATGACCGTGATCATCATGCGTATCATGCGCATCATGAGTATCGGTATGCGATTCATTGCCATGAATTTCGTGCGCTTCAACTGCTATTGGCGCAGCATGAGCATGTGCAGTGCTGGTATCAAAGCGTTCTTTGCCGTGGAAGGTCATATACAACAACCTAAAACTATAGAAACTGGTCACAAACACGCCCAGCAATACCGCCCAATAAGCATAGGTGTTCACCCAATTGCCATCATGCGCGGCGTGTTGTGCTGCTTCAATGATGGTGTCTTTGGAATAAAAACCTGAGAAAAACGGTGTGCCAACCAAAGCCAATGTGCCAATCAAGCTAGTCCAATAGGTAATCGGCATATATTTTTTCAGGCCGCCCATTTTGCGCATGTCTTGCTCGTGATGCATACCAATAATCACCGAACCGGCGGCTAGGAACAATAAAGCTTTGAAGAATGCGTGGGTCATTAAGTGGTAGACCGCTGCTGAATAGGCTGAAACGCCTAACGCGACAGTCATGTAACCTAATTGCGAGAGCGTTGAATACGCCACTACACGCTTCACATCGTTTTGAATGATGCCAATAAAGCCCATGAACAATGCTGTGGTTGCACCAATGAACAACACAAAACTCAGCGCAGTTTGGCTGAGTTCAAAAATCGGCGACATACGCGCCACCATGAAGATACCGGCGGTTACCATGGTTGCCGCATGAATCAAGGCGGAGATAGGCGTTGGGCCTTCCATCGAATCCGGCAGCCATACATGCAAGGGCACTTGTGCCGATTTGCCCATAGCACCAATAAACAAACTGATGGCAATGAAGGTGACTGCCGATACACTCCATGCAGCGACACTTAGCCCAAGAAAACTAAACGCAGGGATGAGTTCGATGCTGGACTGCGCTACACCAGAGATGAGGTTAAACGTTTCGGCGTAATCCAAGGTTCCGGTGAAATACACCACGCCACAAATGCCTAACAAAAACCCGAAATCGCCAACACGGTTAACCAAAAATGCTTTCAGATTGGCGAAAATGGCGCTAGGCCGTTTATACCAAAAACCAATCAATAAATACGACACTAAGCCAACCGCTTCCCAGCCAAAGAACAACTGCAGGAAATTGTTGCTCATCACCAACATCAGCATGGAAAAGGTGAACAAAGAAATATAACTGAAGAAGCGCTGGTAACCTGGATCGTCTTGCATGTAGCCGATGGTATAAACATGCACTAATAAAGACACAAAGGTAACCACTACCATCATCATCGCAGTGAGTTTGTCGACCATGAAGCCCACTTGCGCAGAAAAGCGGCCTATTTCAAAGAAGCTATAAATGTTTTGATTGAGTGGCAAAGCATTTTCGTACAGCAACTGGCCCAGCACGTAAAACGACAATACGCAGCTTAATAGTACTAAGGCAATGGTGATGGTATGTGCGCCAGCCCGCCCAATTTGACGGCCGAATAAACCGGCCAGAATCGAACCCAACAAGGGTGCCAGTGCAATCACTAAAAGCATGGGCAGAGATAGCATGGTTTGCTCTGTTAACATCGCATCAACCCTTCAAGGTATCTAATTCGGCCACATTAATGGTGCGGCGATTACGGAATAAAGTCACTAAAATGGCAAGCCCAATTGCCGCTTCAGCCGCGGCTACAGTGAGGATAAAGAACACAAAAATCTGGCCATCCACATTGCCAAGGAATCGCGAAAATGCTACAAAATTAACATTCACCGATAACAGCATCAGTTCGATACACATCAACAATAAAATAATGTTTTTTCGGTTGATGATGATGCCGGCAATGCTGAGTGAGAATAATGCTGCGGCAAAAACCAAATAGTGTTCGAGGGTAATCATGTTATTTACTCTCCGGCGTTGTTGGCTTTGTTACCGCTGACATCTTTATCAAGCGCACACGATCAGACGCACGCACTAATACCTGCTGGCTTGGGTTCTGCGTCTTGGTTCCTTCGCGACGGCGCAATGTTAGCAACACGGCAACCACAATCGCAACCGTTAAGATCACCGCGGCAATTTCAAATGGCAACATAAAGCGGCTAAATAAGGATTCTGCAATCCAGTGCAAGTTGCTGGCGTTGTTGAGCAAGGCTGGATCTTGGCTTGGCAATACAGCCTGCGTTGATCCTCCAGCATTGGCCAGCAAAACAATTTCAAAAAACATCACCGCGGCCACAATCATCGCAACTGGAAAATGCTTAATAAAGCCTTCGCGCTTTGGCGTGGCATGCACATCAAGCATCATCACCACGAACAAGAATAAAATCATCACCGCGCCGATATACACCAGTACCAACACAATGCCGAGGAACTCAGCTTGCAACAACAGCCATAAACAAGCCGTTGAGAAAAAAGTTAGAACTAAACTCAACACCGAGTGCATTGGGTTTTTAAAGCTAATCACCGCAACCGCGGAAGACAGAGCAACGGCTGCGAAAACATAAAAGGCAATTAATTCAAATGGCATGCCATGTTCTCCTATCGAAAGGCCGCATCTGCGGCCCGACGATCTGCAATTTCAGTTTCGAAGCGATCACCAATAGCTAACAACTGGGCTTTATTAACAATATTCTCGCCACGGTTTTCAAAATGGTATTCATGGATATGCGTTTCCACGATTGAGTCCACCGGGCAGCTTTCTTCGCAGAAACCGCAGAAAATACATTTGAATAAATCAATGTCGTAACGCGTGGTGCGGCGCTGACCATCTTCGCGTGGCGCGGAGTCGATGGTGATTGCTAAAGCTGGGCATACCGCTTCGCACAACTTGCAAGCAATGCAGCGTTCTTCACCATTTGGGTACCGGCGCAAGGCATGCAAGCCACGAAAACGAGCCGACTGCGGGAATTTCTCAAACGGGTAGTTGACATTGTATTTCGGCTTGAACATATAGCCGAGCGTTAAAGCCAAACCTTTGATGAATTCAATCAGCATCAAGCTTTTTAGATAATTAAAAATACGAATCATTTGGCCTTATGCTCCTAAAATAAACCAGTTGTTATAGGCCGCCACTGCGGTGACAAAAATCCACGCAATGGAAATAGGAATAAATACTTTCCAACCCAAGCGCATGATTTGATCATAGCGATAACGTGGAAAGCTGGCGCGGAACCAAACGAAACAAAAGGCAAAGAACAAGGCTTTTAAAAATAACCACCAAATGCCGGAAGCTGCCAATGGCCCGGTTAACCAACCTTGAAAAGGTGATAACCAGCCGCCCATAAACAACAGTGCAGTTAAGAAACTTACTAAAATCATGTTGGCGTATTCGGCCAAGAAGAATATTGCGAAGGCCGAGCCAGAATATTCCACATGAAAGCCTGCCACAATTTCGGACTCGCCTTCAGCCACGTCAAACGGCGCGCGATTGGTTTCCGCTGTGCCTGAAATGAAGTACACCAAAAACAATGGGAACAATGGCACGAAGAAAAATTCAAGGAAGCCACTGTTGCCGGACTGAGCATTGACGATTGCAGTTAGGTTCATGCTGCCAGCAGCTACTAACACGCCAACCAAGGCAAAGCCCATTGCAATTTCATAACTAATAACTTGCGATGCCGCGCGCAATGCACCCATTACTGCATACTTGGAGTTTGATGCCCAGCCGCCAAGAATAATGCCGTATACACCCATTGAGGTGAGCGCCAACAACATCAACACACCGGCGTTGATGTTTGATAGCACCAAAGGGCCAGTATCGTTTTCGCCAAATGGAATTAAAGCCCATGCAGCGAATGCTGGCGCCAGTGCAATAAGCGGTGCTAAGCGATACAAAAATGGGCTGGCTTTATCGGGCGTAATCAGTTCTTTGAACAGCATTTTGAACACATCAGCAAAGGCTTGAATAACACCAATGCCAAACACGCCGCCCACATACTGCGGCCCTTGGCGCACATGCATCCAACCAATAATTTTGCGCTCGAACAGCGTATAGAAAGCCACCGAAATAATAAGCGGCATCATCACCACTAACACTTTCAACAGCATCCATAAGAATGTGCCGAAATAACCAAACTGCAGTAAGAATTCGCGAATGAAGTCAATCACAAGACTGCCCTCACGATGGCAAGCGTTGCCGTTTGCGATAACGGCGCAGTAGCGGCATAGTTCGATTCAATCCAAACGCAGGATTCGGCAACCTTTTCAGAAATCAAGACAGGCAATGCGGAGGAGCCAGTGCCGTCACCCACTTTGGTCATTTGCCCGGAGCTTAAACCCATCTTCTGCGCATCATTCGGATGCAAAACAAGCTGCGCACCGAGTGTAAGCGGATGTGCTTGCAGTGCAACTGCACGCTTGCTGATGGCATCAACACGATAAATAGGTGAGCTGCTAATTCGTTCAAAGCCATCGGTGGATTCTGCAATAATTGCTAAGCCACTACCCGACTTCACCTCTGTTTTCTGAAGCAACATACGAAGCTGTGCGATGTCGGTGAAGCCTAATTCTGGCAGTTGGCATTGATCAAAAAGTGCTCGCAAAACCCGCCAGCCACTTTGCGCTGCGCCTGGCAGCTTGCCAGCCACTTCAGCCAGCTGATCTACGCCATTCAAATTGGTTAAGGTGCCCTGCACTTCCGGCAATAAACCAATCGGCAAAATAATATCGGCCAGTTCTTTAAGTTGCTCGGTAACAAATGCAGAACAGACGATTACTTTCGCATTTAATAAGGCTTTTGTAGCGCGCGTTGTTTCTGCAAAATCAAATTGCGGCTCAATGCCGAACAACAGCATGGTTTGCAAAGAACCATCCAACATCGCTGATGCATCTTTTCCACCAGCACCTGGCAACACGCCATGCTGAGCCAAACCAAGCGCATTAGCACCTTGCGGAATTCGGCATAACTTCACTTTTCCAGCGCTTCGCAAAGCATTGGCAGCAGCACGAATATGCGATGCGGCCTGATGGGTTTCAGCAATTTCGCCCAAAATTAACAGCGCACTATCACCAAAGCTACTAGCGGTGGCATTTAATTGTGCGGCCATTTTTGACGGCGCAACAATGTGTTTTTCTGTCACATTAAACGTGAAGTCGAAATCGACCGGATTAATTACAAAAACTTTCGCCCCGCGTTTCACGGCTTTATGAATACGCTGGTGGATTAAAGGCAATTCGTGGCGAATATTGCAGCCCACTATAACTATGGTTTTTGCATTTTCAATATCAGCCACTTGCACATCAAACGCTTCGGCAACTGGGTTGTCAGCAAAATCGATATGCTTAATGCGGTGGTCAAGATTTGCTATGCCTAATGCCTTGGCCAAAGCACGCAACATAAAGCCTTCTTCATTGCTTGCTGCTGGATGCGCCAACACGCCAAATGCGCCGGGCGCTGTTGTTGTGATGGCATCAGCTGCTTTGGCAAGCGCTTCATCCCAACTGGCTACGCGCCACTGGCCGTTTTCTTTCAGCAGTGGCTGTATTGCACGTTCTTCCGAAACCAAACCTTCGTGCGTGTAACGATCACGATCTGAAAGCCAGCATTCGTTCACCGCTTCATTATCACGCGGCACCGCGCGCATCACTTCGTTTCGGCGCGCATGTAAATAGATATTTGAACCCAAAGCGTCGTGATAGCCAATCGATTCACGCGCTACTAATTCCCAAGGGCGGGCTTTGTAGCGAAATACTTTATTAGTGAGCGCACCAACGGGGCAAACATCAATCACATTACCGGAAATTTCACTCATCAACGGCTTGCCGTCATAGGTGCCAATTTGCAAGTTTTCACCGCGATAAATACCACCCAATTCAAACGTGCCAGCCACATCAGCAGTAAACCGGACGCAACGTGTACATTGAATGCAGCGCGTCATGTCGGTGGCAACCAACGGGCCCATATCTTCATCGGGCACTACGCGTTTGCGGTCAACATAACGGCTAACCGAACGGCCGTAGCCCATCGCCACATCTTGCAGTTCGCACTCGCCACCCTGATCGCAGATTGGGCAATCGAGCGGGTGATTAATCAGCAAAAATTCCATCACATTACGTTGCGAATCCAAAGCGCGTTTGCTTTGGGTATACACTTTCATGCCTTCCATCACTGGTGTGGCGCAAGCAGGCACTGGCTTCGGAGTTTTCTCAACATCGACCAAACACATGCGGCAGTTGGCGGCGATTGGCAGTTTTTCGTGATAGCAAAAACGCGGCACCGGAATACCAGCTTTATCAGAAGCTTGAATAATCATCGAGCCTTTGGCAACTTGCACACTTTCGCCATTGATTTCGAGCGTGACTAAATCAGCAGCGACTTGTGGTTTTTCAGCGGTGGTACTCATGCCGCTTGCTCCAATTGTTCATCAACCAAGAATTTTTTATTCAAAATTGCATATTCGAATTCATGCCAATAATGCCGCAGAAATCCTTGCACAGGCCAAGCAGCGGCCTCACCGAATGCGCAAATGGTGTGCCCTTCAATTTGGCCCGCGGCTGATTTCAGCATTTGCAAATCGTCCATGGTGGCTTCAAATGCCACAATGCGACCGAGTACGCGATACATCCAACCAGTGCCTTCGCGGCATGGCGTGCATTGGCCACAGCTTTCTTTGTAATAAAAGCGTGAAATACGATGACAAGCACGCACCATGCACGTGCTGTCGTCCATTACAATAACTGCGCCGGAGCCTAAACCCGAGCCAGCTTTCTGAATGGAGTCGTAATCCATGGTGCAGGCCAGCATATTTTCAGCAGGCAATACTGGCATCGACGAACCGCCAGGGATGACCGCTTTCAATTTACGACCGCCGCGCACACCGCCAGCGAGTGCCAATAAATCGGCGAAGGATGTGCCTAAACGCACTTCAAAATTGCCCGGATTATTAACATGCCCAGACACCGAGAAAACTTTCGGACCACCGTTATTAGGCTTGCCTAAATTCAAGAACCATTCGGCACCGTTGCGGATAATCGCCGGCACCGAAGCATAGGTTTCGGTGTTGTTGATGGTGGTTGGCTTGCCATACAAACCAAAGTTAGCGGGAAATGGTGGCTTGAAACGTGGCTGGCCTTTTTTGCCTTCCAGAGATTCCATCATCGCGGTTTCTTCACCGCAAATATACGCACCAGCACCAAGCGCGGTATGAATATCAACATCAATACCCGAGCCTAAAATATTTTTACCCAGCAAACCGTTGGCGTAGGCTTCTTTCAATGCTTCTTCGAAATGCTCAAATGGCTCATGATGGAATTCACCACGCAAGTAGTTGTATGCCACGCTTGAACCGGTTGAATAGCAGGCAATGGCCATGCCTTCAATCACCGCATGCGGATTGAAACGCAAAATATCGCGATCTTTACAAGTGCCGGGCTCGGATTCATCCGAGTTGCATAAAATATATTTCTGGCCGGGCGCAGAACGCGGCATAAAGCTCCATTTCAAACCAGTTGGAAAGCCAGCGCCACCGCGGCCGCGCAATCCAGACTGTTTGACGGTGTCAATAATTTGTTCTTGCGGTATTTTTTCGGCAAGGATTTTCTTCCATGCCTGATAGCCGCCTTGTTGCAAATAGCTGTCTAAAGCCCACGGTTTATCGTAGTGCCCGGTGGTGTAAACCACTTGATGTTCTTGGGGTGCTGACTGTGTCATAGCATTTCCTTACTTCAGTCCGTCAAACAGTGCATCGAGTGTATTCGGCGTAACGCGCTCATGGTAATGGCCATCAATAACCACAGCCACAGCGCCTGCGCAAGCAGCCACACATTCTTCTTCAATCTTCAAAGTAATACGGCCGTCTTTGCTGGTTTCGCCGTGCTTGCAGCCGAGTTTTTTCTCAGCATGGCGAACCAAATCTTCCGCGCCATTTAACCAGCAACTGATGTTGGTGCAAATGGCTACTTTGTGTTTTCCAACGGGCGCTAAATCGAACATCGAATAGAAACTGGCTACTTCATAGGCCCAAATTGCAGGAATATCTAAGTATTTCGCAACAGCCGCCATCAGTTCATCCGTTAGCCAGCCGCCGTTTTGTTCTTGTGCCACCATTAAGCTTTGAATCACTGCTGAGCGTTTACGATCAACCGGAAATTTTGCCACCCAATGATCAATATGCGCGCGCGTTTCTGCACTTAAAGCCTGCATTGGATCCACATGCTGGCAAGCAGCGAAGTTACCAGTTGCTTTCATCGATCCACCTCACCAAAAACAATATCGTAGGTGCCAATCATTGCCACCACGTCGCCGAGCATATGCCCGCGCACAATGGCATCCATTGAAGACAAATGCGCAAAACCGGGCGCACGTGCTTTCAAACGAAATGGCTTATTTGCACCATCAGAAATTAAATACACGCCAAACTCGCCTTTCGGCGCTTCAACAGCTGAATAAATTTCACCGGCTGGCACACAATAGCCTTCAGTGAATAATTTGAAATGGTGAATCATGGCTTCCATGTCTTCTTTCATTTCTTCACGCGATGGCGGAGCCACTTTGAAATTCTTAACCATTACTGAGCCCGGATTAGCGCGCAACCAGTGAATGCATTGCTGGATAATTCGGTTCGATTGCCGCATTTCTTCTACGCGCACCAAATACCGATCGTAGCAATCGCCTTCGACACCCACTGGAATATCAAAATCAACATCGGCATAAGCGGCGTATGGTTGCTTCTTGCGCAGATCCCAAGCAATACCAGAGCCGCGCAGCATTGGGCCACTCATGCCCCACGCCAAGGCCATATCTGGTGGCACCACACCAATACCCACGGTGCGTTGTTTCCAAATGCGGTTATCCGTTAATAAGGTTTCGTATTCATCGACTTTATTCGGGAAATCGCTAGTGAACGCTTCCAGAAAATCCAGCAACGAGCCTTCACGCCAGGCATTACTTTTCTTCAAGGCAGCGCCTTTGCGCCACGGTGATTCGCGGTATTTCGGCATAGTATCGGGTAAATCGCGATACACACCGCCTGGGCGATAGTATGTGGCATGCATACGCGCGCCAGAAACCGCTTCATAGCAGTCCATCAGTTCTTCACGTTCGCGGAATGCGTATAAAAATACCGCCATCGCGCCCAAATCCAAGCCATTCGAACCAATCCACATTAAGTGATTCAGAATGCGGGTGATTTCATCAAACATGGTGCGAATATATTGCGCGCGAATTGGCGCTTCAATACCCAGCATCTGCTCAATGCCACGCACATAAGCATGCTCGTTGCACATCATCGACACATAATCCAAGCGATCCATGTATCCAATGGATTGATTAAACGGCTTGGATTCGGCCAATTTTTCAGTGCCGCGATGCAATAAACCAATATGCGGATCGGCGCGTTGCACCACTTCACCATCCATTTCTAAAATAAGACGCAACACACCATGTGCAGCTGGATGCTGCGGACCGAAGTTCAGTGTGTAGTTGCGGATTTCTTGGCCGCTCATGATTTCACCTGCACTTGTTCGGATTGCGCTTGTTGCCAGCGCGAATCATCGCGAATAACTTTAGGCACGCTAACGCGCGGCTCTATGCTCACTGGCTGATAAATTACGCGTTTCTTCTCTTCGTCATACAGCACTTCAACATTGCCGATGAGTGGAAAGTCTTTACGGAACGGATGCCCAACAAAACCGTAATCGGTGAGAATGCGGCGTAAATCTGGATGGCCATTAAACAAAATGCCAAATAAATCGAAGGCTTCGCGCTCGAACCAATCGGCAATGGGGTAGATGGATACGATGGAATCTATTTGCGGCAAATCGTTGTCACTCGAAAAACAACGCACACGAATACGGCGATTGTGTTGCACGGAAAGCAAATGCACTACGGTGGCAAAACGTTTGATTAACTCACTGCCCTGCGGGCGATTCTGCCAAGCAAAGCGGCCTGGGCCATCGCCTTCCACACCGCGTGAAAATCCTTGCGATGAAACATCGGTGGTGTCCCATTCGTCTTCGCCATAACTAAGATAATCTACACCGCATAAATCCATCATTTGCTCGAACGCAAAATCCGCATGATTGCGCAAAGTCGTCATCACCGACAAATAATTTTCAGGCGCAACTTCCACGGTGATTTCATCACGTTGTTCGGTGACCTTTAATAGCTTAGTAGTGAATATTGTGTTGAGTTTTTCTACGAACAGATTAGGTAAATCAGTCATTGTCCTAATCCTTATCGCGCGATGGTGTTTGTGCGGCGGATTTTTTTCATCAGCTGCAAAATACCGAATACCAAGGCTTCCGCAGTTGGCGGGCAACCCGGCACATAAATATCAACCGGCACCACGCGATCACAGCCACGCACCACCGAATAGGAATAATGATAGTAGCCGCCGCCATTGGCACAGCTACCCATTGAAATAACCCATTTCGGCTCAGGCATTTGGTCGTACACTTTGCGTAGCGCCGGGGCCATTTTATTCACTAATGTGCCAGCCACAATCATCACATCGGCTTGCCGTGGTGAGGGCCGAAATATCACGCCATAACGATCTAAATCTAATCGTGATGCGCCAGCATGCATCATTTCTACCGCGCAACAGGCTAAACCGAAAGTCATTGGCCACATTGAGCCCGTGCGCGCCCAATTAATTAAGGTATCAAGATTGGTGGTCACGAAACCGCGTTCAACCAAGGGATTATCTCCACCCGGGCGCAGAATATCGTCAACCGAGGCAACTGGAATCGGGTTGTGCATCACCTTGGAGATGGAATCGGAAACCGTATTAATCACTCCCATTCGAGAGCTCCTTTCTTCCACGCATAAATAAAGCCTAGTAATAGCAAGCCAAGAAAAATACCCATTTCCACTAATCCGACAAAACCCAAATCACGAAAAATCACTGCCCATGGAAAAACGAAAGCAATTTCTAAGTCGAACACAATGAACATAATCGCAATCAAGTAATAACGCACATCGAATTGAATCTGTGCATCTTCGAAGGCCACGAAACCGCATTCGTACGGTGAGAGTTTTTCAGCGCTAGGCTTTTGCGGGCCAAGAAAATAGCCGAGCACCATCAGGGCAATACCAACCCCTGCCGCAACTGCCAAGAACAACATAATCGGCATATACTCGTTTAGCACATGCGACTCCTTCATTGATTTTTTTGTGAAAACAGCATGCCCAATCTGAATCAGGCACAGGCGCTATATGATAGCCTTTCAGGCAAAGGTATTGCAATGAAAGTATTCACTTTTATCTAAAGAAATATAGATAACGCGGCCTTCACATCACAAAAAAACGCTTGCCGAAGCAAGCGTTTTGTGTGGTGCCCAAGAGGGGACTCGAACCCCTACGACCGAAGCCGCTACCACCTCAAGGTAGTGCGTCTACCAATTCCGCCACCTGGGCATAAAACCTTGTGTTACATGAAGCTTAAATGTGTTTATTTTTTTTGCTCTGGCGCAGTTTCAACCGGCACAACCGGCTTAGCGGTTTCCACTGGCGCAACAGCAACCGGCACTGTGGCATTAGGCGCTGCAACAGGAACAGCAGGCAAATTTGCTGGTGCTGGCGCTACTGCTGGCGTTTTTGATTCAGGCACAGCAGGAATATTGCTCATCACACCAATATCAGACGCTTCAGCTGCAGGCTTGTTGATATTCACGGCTTTCCAAGCCATAAATAAGCTTAAGCCAAAGAATGCAACCGCCAGCCATTTGGTGGCTTTGGTCATGAAATTAGTTGAGCCACGCGCACCGAACACCGTGCCAGACGCGCCCGCACCAAAACCAGAACCCGCTTGTGCACCCGCACCGCGCTGCAAAAGAATCAGAGTCACCATCGCAATGGTGATCAAAATATAAACAATCTGTAAAATCGTATCAATCATAGTTAAACCAGTTAGCCTGCGGCCGCAGCCACAATAGCGGTAAATTCTTGGGCAATTAATGACGCTCCGCCCACCAATCCTCCATCAACATCGGGCAAGGAAAACAGCTCGACAGCGTTAGAGGCCTTCACACTGCCACCGTACAGGATAGGCAATGAGCCGGCTATTTTAGCATCAATTGCCGCTACTTCGCTACGGATAAATGCATGCACTTCCTGCACTTGTTCAGGCGACGCGGTTTTTCCGGTGCCAATGGCCCAAATTGGTTCATAAGCAATTATTGCCTTATCAAATGCATTAGCGCCGGCCAATTCAAACACCGGCCTTAGCTGTTTTTCAATAACCCATTCGGTATGTCCGGATTCACGCTGATGCAAGCTCTCGCCCACACATAAAATGGGGATTATGCCGGCACGCTTGGCAAAAACGAATTTCTCAGCCACCAATTCATTGGATTCTTGCTGATACTGACGGCGCTCAGAATGCCCCACTAACACATACTGGCAACTTATATCGGCAAGCATTTCGGCACTAATATCGCCAGTAAACGCGCCTTGTGTATGTACACCTACATCTTGCGCGCCGAAGCTGAAGCCTTTAGCAACATAGGTTGAAATAAGACTGTCTAAGTACGGCAATGGCGGAATAATTAGTGTCGTTACATTGGGCTTGAGCCCAGGCAGCAAGGTATTTAAAAGCGCCGTGGCAAAAGCCCGGCTACCGTTCAACTTCCAATTACCCGCTACAATCTTGCTACGCATATTGCCTCCTAGGCATTGACTTGATGCACAATGATAAATGAATTTTACCTTGAATTAAGACTCACTCTATGAAAACTGATGGATATGCTTTAATCACCGGCGCTTCCAGTGGCATTGGCGAAGCGATTGCCCGCGAATATGCCAGCCGTGGCAAACCACTGATATTAACGGCACGCCGCAAAGAACGCTTAGACAAACTGGCTACCGAACTGGGCACAAAAGTACCGGTGGTGGTTTTAGCCGCCGACTTGGCCGACCCGAAAGCGCCACAGGAAATGTTCGATGCCATCCAGTCCGCTGGCCTGCATGTTGATACGCTAGTCAACAATGCGGGCTACGGTGTGCCGGGCCGGTATTTATCGGAAAGCTGGGAAAGCCACCGCGATTTTCTGCAAGTGCTAGTTACCTCGGTAGCTGAGCTGACCTACCTGTTCTTGCCGGGCATGGAAGCACAAAAATATGGCCGCATCTTGAATGTGGCCTCGCTCGCTGGGCTAGCGCCCGCCTCCGCCGGACACACGCTTTACGGTGCCACTAAATCCTGGCTAATCCGCTTCTCGGAATGTTTGGCGCTTGAAAGCAATCCGCGCGGCGTGCACGTAACCGCGCTCTGCCCCGGCTTCACCTATACCGAATTCCACGACGTAAACGGCATGCGCGAAAGCATTTCCAAATTGCCGAAATTTCTGTGGCTGAGCAGCGCGGAAGTCGCCAAGATTGGCGTGGATGCGGTGGAAGCCGGAAAGATACGGATTATCAGCGGCACCGCTAACAACATCATTGCGTGGATGACACGCTATTTACCAGACTTCATTACCAAAGCACTATTAGGCGGCAAGGCCAAACAGTTTAGGAATGCGGATTGAACAATAACTAATGTCAATAACGACCTTCCTCATAGCATACGCCGTTGTTGGTTGGCTTTATGTTGTGATTTCACTTGCTCAAAAAGACATCCGTGTGAATTGGTTATTTATTACAGTTCCAGGACATTTATATCAAGACTGTAAAGTTGCATATCCAAAAGTCGAAAAACGAATGCAGTGGGTTGCTCTGAGTTGTGATGTTGCAGTTTTTTTATTCTTTTCGATACATTTACTATCATATTTTGAAATCATCTAATAAAAATCAAAAACCCGGCTCACGCCGAGCTTTGTATTTCAAGCCGCTAAAGATTTTATACGAGGGCGAGATTGTTTTTCGATTTGCTGTAAATCATAATTCGCTTGCATGGCAAGCCAGAAACGCGCCGTGCTCACGCCAGCTTTTTCCAAGCGATACGCCAATTCAGGACTGATAGCGGCACGAGCATTAACCGCACGCGATAATGCTACGCGTGAAACGGACAAGCGCTCAGCGGCTTCGCCAATAGCAATGCCGAGAGCAGCGATGACATCTTCGCGAATAATTTCGCCAGGATGTGGGACATTTTTCATTTTGTGCTTGAAACTCTTGTTCATGAACAGAACGTATCGCATAGAGATACATACATTCAAGAAATTTTAATCTCAAGCAAATCCCACATAAAAATCCGAATATTCTTACAAATAAGATTTAGTTCACAAATCACAATAGTTTGAATCCGCACCCATATTCTATTGATACCATATTGTGATACTATTATCATGAACTCTAGCCAGAAAAAAACGCTACTCGCTCTATTCAAACACCCCGTTCAAAGCAATCTGGAATGGCGACGGATTGAATCCTTGTTCGAGGCGGTAGGTGCGCAGCGAATTGAAGGCGATGGTTCACGGGTTCGTTTTGTTTTGAATGGCATGCTGGCCAGCTTTCATCGGCCACATCCGAACAAAGAAGCCAAACCTTATCAAATCAGAGACGCTAGAGATTTTTTGCTACAAGCAGGAATTTTGCCATGAACGTAATGACCTACAAAAACTATTCCGCGCGCGTGGAATACAGCGATGAAGATAGTTGCTTCATTGGCCGCATTGCGGGCATTAACGATGTTGTTGGCTTTCACGGTGAATCGGTAGCTGAATTGAAAAAAGCATTCCATCATGCTGTTGAGGATTACCTCAGCACATGCGTAAAAATTGGTAAGAGCCCGCAACGCCCCTATTCCGGAAAAATGCTGTTGCGCATCGACCCTTCCTTGCATGCCAAGGCGGCGATTATGGCGGAAACCACAGGTAAAAGTCTGAATGCTTGGGTGCAGGAAACGCTTATTCGTGCAATGAATTAAAGTCACGATATTGTATTAAAAAACCCAGCTCTCACTGGGTTTTTTAATTTACACCAATTTAATTTCACGCAAGCGTTCCATCAAGTATTCATGGCCAGTGATTGACACCGGGTAGCGATCTGGATTTTCGGCGTTGATGCACTGCGGCAAAGTTTTGATCAGGAAATCTGGGTTCGGATGCAAGAAATACGGGATGGAGTAACGTGGCTTACGAGCGCCCTCGCCCATCGGGTTAACTACTCGGTGTGTGGTGGACGGATACACATGATTGCTCAAGCGCTGCAGCATATCTCCAATGTTGACCACAATGGTATCGGCATCAGAAGTGAATGGCACCCATTTATTGTTGCGCGACAACACTTCCAAGCCAGCGGCACTAGCTCCAACTAGCAAGGTGATGAAGTTAATGTCTTCATGTGCACCAGCGCGCACATTTGGAATATTAGGGTTGGTGATTTCTGGATAATGAATTGGCCGCAAAATGGAATTGCCGTTATCGGTTTTATCGGCGAAATAATTTTCGGACAAGCCAATATGCAAAGCCAACGCAGAAAGCACAGTTGAGCCGAGCGCATCAAGCGCGGTGTAAAGCCCATACATATTCTGCTTGAACTCAGGCACTTCGCTCGGCCAAAGATTAGGTGTCATGATGTCTGCATACGGCGAATTGCTTGGGATTTCACGGCCCACATGCCAAAATTCTTTTAAGTCTGGATACTGCGAATCCTTCGCGGTTTCAATGCCGAATGGCGTATAGCCGCGCGCGCCACCAGTGCCTTTTAAGTGATAGTGGCGCTTTACCTCATCGGGCAAGGCAAAAAAATCTTTCGCTGATTGATACGCGCCTTGTATCAACGCATCGCTGATGCCGTGGCCGCGAATACCGCAAAAGCCCCATTCACGATACGCCGCGCCGAGTTCAGCAACAAATGCGGCACGGTCGGTTTCAAATCGACGAATATCTAATGTTGGAATTTGGCTCATTTTTTACTCCGCAATCACTTGCTAACCATTTTACGTGTGTCGAATATTTACACCATGACTAAAATCAAACGGCGGCTTTAACCACATCCGACAGCGCACTCAGCACCTGTTCCATTAGCGCGGCATCATTAGCTTCCACGGTAACTCGCACCACCGGCTCAGTGCCGGATGCGCGCAGTACCAAACGCCCACGGCCATGCAATTGCTGCTCAGCTTCAAGCTTAGCGGCTTGCACCGCTGCATTTTGCAAAGGTTTTACGCCGGGCGTTAAACGCACATTGACGGTTTTTTGTGGGAATGGCGTGTAATCCGCTAAAGCCTGCTGCACACTGAATTTCTGTGCGGTTAGTGCTTCAAGCACTTGCAATGCCGCCACAATCGCATCGCCAGTGCTGGTTTTATCTAACACCAACAAATGCCCAGAAGCTTCGCCGCCAAGCACGCCGCCGTGTTCCGTTAAGGCTTGGTGCACGTAGCGATCACCAACATTAGTGCGCATAAATGCCAAGTTTTTTTGCTGGCAATACAATTCAAGCGCGTAGTTTGTCATTAAAGTGCCAACCACCGGCCCCTTCAAACGGCCAATGGCTTGCCAATAATTCGCTAAGATAAAAATCAGTGCGTCGCCATCGTACAACTCGCCATCGGAATCAACAAACTGCACACGATCACCATCGCCATCAAAGGCAATGCCAATATCGGCGCGTTGTTCTTTCACAAAAGCCTGCAACGCTTCTGGGTGCGTTGAACCCACGCCTTTATTGATGTTCAAGCCATCTGGCATTACGCCAATACTCACTACCTCCGCGCCCAATTCGGAAAACACTTCCGGCGCTAGCGCATAGGTTGCGCCATGCGCACAATCCAGCGCAATTTTCATGCCGCGTAAACTAAAGCTAGAAGGCACTGTAGTTTTACAAAATTCGGCATAGCGGCTATGCGCATCTACAATGCGTTTGGCTTTGCCGAGTTTATCGGATTCAACAGTTTTTAATTCGCAGCCAAGTTGTGCTTCAATCGCCAGTTCCATCGCGTCAGTAAGCTTTTCGCCTTCGGCTGAAAAAAACTTGATGCCGTTATCGTAATGCGGATTATGCGAAGCAGAAATAACAATACCGGCATCGGCGCGCAACGATTTGGTTAAATGCGCTACGGCAGGCGTGGGTACTGGCCCAAGCATGCGTACATCAACACCAGCGGCTACTAAACCTGCCTCTAGCGCCGACTCAAACATATAGCCAGAAATGCGAGTGTCTTTGCCAATCACCACCAAGGGTTTTGTGCTGGAATTTTTAGCAAGCACTGTGCCAGCGGCCCAGCCTAATTTCAGCATGAAATCGGGTGAAATAAAGCCTTCACCCACTTTGCCACGAATACCATCGGTACCAAAATATTTTCGTGCTGACATAGGGCTTATGCGCCTTCCTTGCTGTGTTGCGGCTGATTCATCATCAAAGCCAATAAATCGGCTAAACGATTACGCATTTCACGGCGATCAATAATCATATCCACCGCGCCATGCTCAACCAAAAATTCAGAACGCTGAAAACCTTCTGGCAATGTTTCGCGCACGGTTTGCTCAATCACACGCGGCCCGGCAAAACCAATCAAAGCTTTTGGCTCGGCAATGTTTAAATCGCCCAACATACCCAAAGACGCCGACACGCCGCCAGTGGTTGGGTGAGTGAGCACCGAAATAAACGGCAATCCGTGCGAGCGCATACGCGCAATGGCAGCGGAAGTTTTGGCCATTTGCATTAAAGAGAATAAACCTTCCTGCATACGCGCACCGCCGGTGGCCGAAAAACACACTAATGGGCAGCCAAATTCAATAGCGCGTTCAGCGGCTAAGGCAAAGCGCTCGCCAACTACCGAACCCATTGAGCCGCCCATGAAGCGGAATTCAAACGCGCTAACGCAGATATCGCGGCCTTTCAGCTTGCCGTGGATAGAGATTAAGGCATCTTTTTCACCCACCGCTTTTTGCGAAGACTTGATGCGATCTACGTATTTTTTTTGGTCCTTGAAATGCAGCGCATCAACTGGGCCAAGATCATCGCCAATTTCAAACACTTCACCTTCATCAAGAAATGCCATTAAGCGTTCACGTGCGCCAATCGGCATATGGTGCGAACATTTCGGACAAACATGCAAATTTTCATCTAACTCGGCGGCATACAGCGCAGCACCACAGCTATCACATTTTTCCCATAATCCTTCAGGCACGCCACGCTTAGTGGTGCCTTGCGTGCGAATACGGGCAGGCATTAATTTACTTAACCAGCTCATTGAGTGACCCTAAATAACCAGACTTACAGTTTACTGCAATCCGGCGCGTTTAGACTAAATCAATGGCTTGGCGAAGTGGTTGCAGAAAACTAAAGGCCGCTAAACGGCTTTGTTCAGGGCTTTGACATTCGGCTAACACCGAAACCAAGGCACTGCCCACAATCACACCATCGGCAAATTGAGCGCAATCTTTGGCAGTTTCAGCGTCTTTAATACCGAACCCCACATACACCGGCACGCTTGCTAGACCTTGAATTTCCTGTACGCGATCTTTTAAACTGCCAGCCTGTTGCAAGCCTTTGCCGGTCACGCCATTCATAGAGACATAATAAATATAGCCTTGCGCATTGGCACAAGCCTGCGTTAAGCGCTCGCCGCAAGTGGTTGGTGCTAGCAAGCTTATTAGCTGCACGCCGTGTTGGTTTAGTGTTGAACGAACGCTTTGGGCTTCTTCTGGTGGCAAATCCACAATCAGCAAGGCATCAACGCCTGCCGCAGCGCACTGCTCGGCATACCAATGCCAGCCGCGGCGTTCAATAGGGTTGAGATAGCCCATCAAAATAATCGGCGTTTCCGAATCACTTTCGCGAAATTGCTTCACCGTCTGAAAAATATAATCGGCATTCACGCCACGCAATAAGGCGCGTTCTGAACTTTTTTGAATCACCACGCCATCGGCCATTGGGTCGGAGAACGGCACGCCCAGCTCAATCATATCGGCACCGGCCTGCACTAAGCCGTGCATGATTTCCACGCTGCAATCTAAACCCGGATCGCCGGCAGTGATGAACGGCACCAAGGCTTTTTTATTGATAGCCAGCAACTGCGCTAATTTTTGTTGCATACGATTGCTACTCACAAACTAATTCCTTCACGCTCGGCAATGGTGTAAATATCTTTATCGCCACGGCCAGAAAGATTGACCAACACAATGCCGTCTTTCGGCATGGTTTTGGCTAATTTAATGGCTTGCGCCACCGCATGCGAAGATTCCAGCGCCGCAAGAATACCCTCTTTACGCGCCAATAAATGAAAAGCCTGCATGCACTGCGCATCGGTAACGCCCACATACTGCGCGCGGCCGGTGTCTTTCAAGAACGCATGCTCTGGGCCAACGCCCGGGTAATCCAAGCCGGCTGAAATAGAATGTGTTTCGGTGATCTGGCCATCTTCATCGCAAATGACATACGTGCGGTTGCCATGCAACACACCAGGCACGCCAGCCGATAAAGACGCGGAATGCCGCCCGGTTTCAATACCCTCTCCGGCTGCTTCGGCGCCCCATAACGCCACCTCGCTGTCGTTTAAAAACGGATGAAACATACCAATCGCATTTGAACCACCACCCACGCACGCCACAATCGCATCGGGCAGGCGCTGGTATTGCGTAAGCATCTGCTGGCGCGATTCCTTGCCAGCCACCGCATTAAAATCGCGCACCATACGCGGATACGGGCTTGGGCCAGCGGCGGTGCCAATAATATAAAAAGTATCTTCAATATTACTCACCCAGTCGCGCATCGCTTCGTTGAGTGCATCTTTCAGGGTTTTCGAACCCGAGCTAACTGGCACCACTTCAGCACCAAGCAATTTCATGCGGAACACATTGATGGCCTGCCGCTCAATATCCACCGCGCCCATATACACCACACACTTTAAGCCCAAACGTGCTGCCACAGTGGCCGAGGCAACACCGTGCTGGCCGGCGCCGGTTTCGGCAATCACCCGGGTTTTGCCCATGCGCTTGGCCAACATGGCCTGGCCAATGGTGTTGTTAATCTTGTGCGCACCGGTGTGGTTTAAGTCTTCGCGCTTCAGCAAAATACGCGCACCACCCACATACTCGCTTAAATGCTTAGCTTCATAAATTGGGCTAGGCCGGCCCACATAATGGGCGTAATCGAAAGCCAATTCCGCTTGAAAGGCTGGGTCAATCAGCGCCGCTTCATACGCCTGCTCTAATTCAGCCAGCGGCTGCATCAAGGTTTCCGACACAAACCGACCGCCATACACACCAAAATGGCCGTTGGCATCGGGGTATTGGGAATAATCTAAGGGGGTTTTAAGTAATGTATTCATAGATTTCTATTATCAACTAAAAGCTGTGTGGCTGAAATGAAATCCTGCGACAATTTTAGGGCTTTGGCTTTTGTCCGGCCTAATTCCCCCATGTTTTGAGCCATACACTCACTTCGTTACCAGTTACCTGTTGCCCCGTTTCCTGATACGCCGTCCAAGCTGTAAATTGGGTAGTTCAGCTGATTTTGGTGATTTGCACCCGTCGGCCGTGGCCGAAATGCGAAGCACAAACACTGCGCCGCCAGCGGGTGCGACGTTTTGTCAAATTCAAACGAGCGTTTAAAGCTTTAATGACCTCCGTCCCCTTTGATTTCTACTTTAAACAAATTATAAGCAACTATTGCGCCTATTAAATAAACAATAATTTGTATAATGAAAATTGAAGTAAGAAAAACTATTGTGATAGATGCTACTAGCCCGCCAAGTAATATTAAGGAAATTATTTTTCGCTTAATTGGCTTTTCAATCACTATTAAAATAGTGGCAAACACCAGCGCACCTAGAGACATCCACAGTCTTTGGTCTGGAGGACTAAACGGCAAAACTGATACTAAACAATAACACGCCATTCGTGCATATTCAGTAATGTATTTGCTATACCCTTCATCATAACTCATTGAATTTTCCTTTGCTGATGTTGGAACTTGGCTTAAGGGTCTTTATCTGAAACAATATTTTTAATTTCATCAGCAACCTGTGCTCCAACTTCCACAATTTTTGCATTAGTTGGTTGTTTTGCCAATTCAAAGCCTTTACCTACTAAACCGGTAGCCGCTGTTGTTATTGCTGCAACACCTCTTTCTGGAGTCGGCTCAGCTATGTATGCAACACCAGTAGCAAAAACTTGTGCAACCTGTATAAGAACTCCTGAAGCATTAGTTGCAAATGATGAGAATGTTAAAGGAATTTACAAGGGTGTAGTGGTAGGTTCAACAGGAACTATTTCCATTAACATTCAAAATG
>ENA-OFCF01000305-OFCF01000305.1-metagenomes-genome-assembly--contig:-NODE-305-length-22433-cov-5.323934_pt1 | contig 22433 bp, 22 predicted proteins | sample MGYA00153387_OFCF01 | MGnify analysis MGYA00153387
GACAGGCTGCTGGCTGAAGAAACCGGCCTGCCCGTGCTGGTGGCTGAAGAACCGCTGACCTGCGTGGTGCGCGGTTGCGGCATGGCGCTGGAGCGCATGGACCGTTTGGGTTCCATTTTTACGTCGGAATAAACAGCGGCCCGCCTGACACCGCCCGAAATGATGCAGCAGCCGGTTTAAGCGCATCAAAACGGGCCAGACGCCATGCCTCTTGGTACCCTTGACCGCTCCCCCCCGCCCTTCTTCAAGCAAGGGCCGTCAGCACTTTCAAAGCTGATGTTCTTTAGCGCGCTGTCGCTGTTTTTAATGATTGCAGATGTGCGTTTTGGCATTACCCAGCCAATCCGTGCGGCGCTGAGTACAGCGCTGCATCCGGTGCAATGGCTGGCACTGCAACCCGTGCGTGCGGTGCGCGCCAGCACTGCTTATTTAACGGGCCTGAATCAAGCCAACGCCAACAGCGAACAAGCCGCCAAAAAACTCGCCCTGCAATCGCTGCGGGCCGGTCAGGTTGAACAGCTTTTGCTTGAAAACAACCGCCTGCGCAAGGTCTTGGGCCTGCGCGAGCAACTGAGCGCATCCGTCATGGCCGCTGAAGTGCTGTATGACGCAGCTGACCCCTACACGCGCAAAATCATCATCGACAAAGGCATGCTTCAAAGCATTGAATTGGGCTCGCCAGTGCTGGATGAATCTGGCGTGTTGGGGCAAATCACACGAGTCCACCCACTCGTCAGCGAGGTGACACTGGTGATTGACCGTGAGTTGGCGATTCCTGTGTTGAATGTGCGTACCGGCGCACGTAGTGTGGCGTTTGGTGACCCAACAGGAGCCGCATCAGGCAGCGGCCTGGAACTGCGCTTTATGGGCAGCAACTCGGATGTGCAGGTGGGTGACCTGCTCACCACCAGCGGGGTTGACGGCGTGTATCCGCCGGGCTTGCCTGTGGCCAAAATCAGCAAGATTGAACGCCGCGCTGAATCGGCTTTTGCAAAAATTTATTGCACACCACAGGCACTCGTTGCAGGAGCGCGGCATGTGATGGTGGTCAAGCCGGTATCAGCACAAATACCGGCCCGACCTGCTGCAACTGAAACGGCAACAGCTCCTAAAAAAGGAGCGTCTAAATGATCATGCGATCGGGCCAGCACTTGCTGCTGCCAGCCAATCCGCTGTTCATCTGGGCCAGCCTGATCGCTGCGCTGCTGCTGAACATGCTGCCGCTCGGCCGCGCGCCTTGGATGCCGGACTTCATGGCCGTGGTGCTGGTGTTCTGGAACGTGCACCAACCGCTGCGCGTCGGCATTGGTCTGGCCTTCATGTTTGGGCTCGGGATGGATGTGCATCAATCGTCGCTGCTGGGCCAGCATGCGCTGAGCTACACAGCGCTGAGCTTTTTTGCCACCATGATTCACCGCCGCCTGCTCTGGTTTTCAGTGCCATCGCAGGCATTGCAGGTATTGCCACTGTTTGCAGCGGCGCATGGGGTGGAGCTGGTTATTCGACTGATTGGCGGGGGTACTTTCCCCGGCTGGTTTATTTTGTTGGCACCGCTGATAGAGTCGCTGTTGTGGCCGGTGGTTAGCGTGTTGCTGCTGGCGCCGCAAAGACGCGCGCCCAACCCCGATGAGAACCGTCCGTTATAGATATGACCCCCACGCTTTTCACTTTGTGTAATACGCTGCTCCTTGCAGGCCGCCGCTCGCCAGAGGCGTCGCTTCTGGCGCCTGTCCAAACCTGCTCAAGCAGGTTTAGAGCTGCAGACGCCAGCCCCGAGGGGGCTATTTTTTCTAGGGGCGGCCCGTCGAAAAATGACTGAGCTTAGAGACGTTGAAGCCGACCTGTCGCGCTTTCGTGCGCGGATTTTCGTCGCCATTTTGGTGGTGCTGTTGGCTTTTGCGCTGCTAGCCTCGCGGCTGGTGTATTTACAGGTTTACCGCCACACAGACCTGAATGAGCAGGCCGAAAGCAACCGCACTGCCGTCGTGCCCATCGTGCCGAACCGGGGTTTGATACTTGACCGCAACGGCGTGGTGCTGGCCACCAACTACTCGGCCTACACGCTGGAGATCACACCGTCAAAAGTGGCGAATCTGGAGGAAACCATTGCAGCGCTAGGCACCGTGGTTGACATTCAACTGCGCGACAAACGCCGCTTCAAGCGGCTGCGTGAAGAGTCCAAAAACTTTGAATCACTGCCGATACGCACCCGCCTGACGGACGAAGAAGTCGCGCGTTTTGCGGCTCAGCGGTTTCGTTTTCCGGGTGTGGACATCAAGGCGCGGCTGTTTCGCAGCTACCCGCACGGCGAGCTGGGCAGCCATGTGGTGGGCTACATTGGCCGCATCAACCAGGCCGAAAAAGAAGCCATTGACGGCAGCGAAGACGAAGGAAATTACCGGGGTACGGACTACATTGGCAAGCTGGGTGTTGAGCAAAGTTTTGAGCAACAACTGCACGGCACCACCGGCGTTGACCAGGTAGAAACATCTGCCGGAGGCCGCGCGGTGCGCAAGCTGGCCACCAGCCCGGCCACACCCGGCAACACCGTCATGTTGTCGCTCGACATCAAGCTGCAAAAACTGGTCGAAGACATGTTTGGCGACCGTCGCGGCGCGCTGGTAGCACTCGACCCCAAAACGGGTGACGTGTTGGCCTTCGTCAGCAAGCCCACGTTTGACCCCAACCTGTTTGTCGATGGCATTGACACCGAGAGCTGGCAGTTGCTGAGCGAGTCGCTCGACAAGCCGCTGCTCAACCGGGCACTGCGCGGCACCTACCCGCCGGGCTCGACGTACAAACCTTTCATGGCCATGGCGGCGCTGCAAACGGGCAAGCGTACGGGCACAACGGTGATCCAGGACAACGCCAACTACACCTTTGGCAACCACACTTTCCGCAGTCATGGCGACCACGGCTTGGGCCCAGTGGACATGTACAAATCGATTGTCAAATCGAGCAACGTGTATTACTACTCGCTGGCCAACGAGCTGGGTGTGGATGTCATGCACGACTTTATGAAACCGCTCGGCTTTGGGCAAATCACCGGTATTGACATCAACGGTGAAGTGCGCGGCGTGCTGCCCAGCCAGGACTGGAAGCGCAAGGCCTACAAAAAAGCCGAGCAGCAGCGCTGGTATCCGGGTGAAACGATTTCACTCGGCATTGGCCAAGGCTACAACACCTTCACCATGCTGCAACTGGCGCAGGCCACAGCGATATTGGCCAACAACGGCATCAAACACAAACCGCGCTTGGTGATAGGCACACAAGACTCGATGACCCGCGAGATGCGGCCACTGGCAGCTGAGCCGCCGCTAGACCTGGGCTACAAACCCGAGCATGTTGAACTGATTCGCCGGGCGCTGGTGGGCGTGACGCAAGAGGGCACATCGGCACGGGTGTTTGCGGGTGCGGGTTATTTGTCTGGCGGCAAAACCGGCACGGCGCAGGCTGTCACGATTGGCCAAAAAGACAAGTACGACGGCAAAAAGCTGGAAGAATTTCAGCGTGACCACGCGCTTTACATGGCCTTTGCACCCGCTGACAACCCCAAAATTGCGCTGGCTGTGGTGGTAGAAAACGCAGGCTTTGGCGCGGCACACGCAGCGCCGATTGCGCGCCGGGTGTTTGACTATGTGCTGATGGGTCAATACCCGAATGAAGAAGACATGGCGGCGGTACAAAAAGGCCTGGCCGCAGCGCCGATTGGCAAGCCGCGCATTGCCGCCGACATGGCGGGGTTGCTGGCAGCGGGTAACACTGCTGCCAACCAACCCGTGGCTGCGGCCAGCGCAGCAGGCCAACCCGCTAAAACAAGTCTTAAAACCGCTGCTGCCGCACCCGGCCGCATCAATTAGCCTGGCTAGTACGCGCTATTTTAAAAACGCATCAAATCCGGTTTTTAAAATCAGCGCACTGACCACGCCGATAAACACCACCCGCACAAAACCCGAGCCATGCTTGAGCGCCAGCCGCGTGCCCAGCAAGCTACCCATCACATTGGCCACCGCCATCGCCAGTGCAAAGTGCCACCACACATGGCCTTTGTAGGCAAACAAACCCAGCGCTGCGAGATTGGTGGCGGTGTTCAGCAGCTTGGCGGATGCCGAGGCGTTTAAAAAGTCGTAGCCCAGCCAGCGCACAAACAGGAAGACAAAAAAGCTGCCAGTGCCAGGCCCAAAAAAGCCGTCGTAAAAACCCAGTACCAGACCAATGCAGCAGGCAACTGCTGTTTCTGTGTGGCCACTAAAACGCGGCGCGTGGGTATGACCCAAGTCCTTTTTGACCAGTGTGTAAACCAGCACCAGCAGCAGCACAAACGGCAGTGCCTTGCGCAGATAACCGGATGACACCATCGTCACCAACCACGCTCCGCCCAGCGATCCTGCAAAGCCTGCACCCGCAGCGGGCAGCAAAGTCTTCCAGCGCATGTCGACACGCCTGGTATATTGCGCCGCCGCCGCCGCTGTCCCCCAAACCGAGGCCACTTTGTTTGTGCCAAACAGGGTGGCGGGCGGCGCAGCCGGGAAGACGGAGAACAAGGCAGGCAGCAAAATCAGGCCACCTCCGCCCACAATCGCGTCCACAAAACCAGCCAGCAGCGAGGCCAGCGTAACGATCAAAAGTTCCATCAGACCGATTGTCGCATCACAAAAGTAAAATAAAACGCTATTTTTTTAGGAGCTGATTACGCTTGTATTCATTGGGCTGCAGCCGTATTTAATACCTAAATGGAGTGCTTTCAGGCAAAAAAAAGCACTGGGATTGCCAGCGCTTGTGTCAGTCACGCGTCTTTTGGAAGGTGCGACTGAGTTGAATCAAATTATGCTGTCTCCTCGACTTCTCGCCTAACCAGCCCGCAGGCCATTCGCGATGAAATAATTTTAGCCAATGCACTGAAGCAGTGCATTGGGAGTTTCCCGCACGGAGCAATGAGTTCGCAAGTGGCCGCACCAATGCGGACCCTGATTCATGTGGCACGACTTATGCCTGTTGGTTACGGAAAGTAACGATTGGGTTGAAATGAAAGTAGGTCATCTTATGCTCTTAAAGCAAGTAGTCGCGTCTGCGTTCTGTGTGGTTGTCAGCCTGCTGGTTCAGCAGGCTGCGGCGCAAACTGTGGGGCCATCAGGTGCTCTGCAAGCGTCGGCAACGACTGCTTCAGTCATCGCCACAAATGCTGCTGCCAGCGAGCCCGAAAAAACGAGTGTGTCACCCCCTGGTGCAGCCAGTGCACCTGTTGCGAGCCCGACCGCACCTGCTTCAGCACCAACGCCAGCCGCGTCTGCAGCGGCCGCTCCGTTGACGCGCCCCGGTTTGGTGGGTGCAGACACCATCAATGGTGCAGACACCGCCTGGATGATGACATCCACCGCCTTGGTGTTGCTGATGACGCTGCCCGGTATTGCCCTGTTTTACGGCGGCATGGTGCGCAAAAAAAACGTCATCAACACCATGGCCTGCGTGGTGGCGATTTGCGCTGTCGTCAGTCTTTTGTGGTTTGCAGTGGGTTATTCGATTGCCTTTACCCCTGGCAGCGGCGCGCTCAGTCCCTACATCGGCGGCACGGAGCGGCTTTGGTTTGCCGGGCTGGATTATGTCAAGGACACCCAAAAAGTCGCCGTCAGCCACATCGCGCCCAACATTCCCGAGTCGGTTTACGCCATGTACCAGCTGACGTTTGCCATCATCACTGCGGCGCTGGTGGTGGGCGCGTTTGTTGAACGCATGCGGTTTTCAGCAATGCTGATTTTTATGAGCCTGTGGACGCTGGTGGTCTATGCGCCGATAGCGCACTGGGTCTGGGAGCCCAATGGCTGGCTGGCGCGCATGGGCGTGCTGGACTTTGCGGGCGGCTCGGTGGTACACATCAATGCCGGCATTGCCGGGCTGGTGTGCGCTTACGCCATCGGCCCTCGCCGTGGATATGGAGAAGAGCCTTTTCCGCCTTTTAACCTGGGGCTGACGATGGCGGGCGCCAGCATGCTGTGGGTTGGCTGGTTTGGTTTTAATGCGGGCTCTGCGGTGGCCGCTGACGGCCGCGCCGGGTTGGCGATGGCTGTCACGCACATTGCGGCAGCTGCGGGTGCGCTGTCGTGGATGCTGGCCGAGTGGGTCGTGCGCGGCAGGCCGTCGCTGCTGGGGCTGTGCTCTGGCTTGGTGGCCGGGCTGGTGGCTATCACGCCCGCGGCCGGCTTTGTGTCGCCCCGCTCGGCGCTAGTGTTTGGTTTGGTGGCCGGGTTGGCGTGCTACTGGGGCGCCACAGCGCTCAAGCGCGCGCTGGATGCCGACGACTCGCTGGACGTGTTTGGCGTCCACGGCATTGGCGGCCTGGTGGGTGCATTGCTGACGGGTGTGTTTGCCAGCAAAACCATTTCCGGCGCTGAGGGGAGTGTGTTGACACAAGCGATTGGCGCAGGTGCAGTGCTGCTGTACAGCTTGCTGATGACGGGGCTGGTGCTGTGGATAACGTCGCGCCTGGTGAATCTACGTGTGAGTGATGCAGCAGAAGCTGAAGGCATCGATGTGTCGCAGCATGCCGAGCGTATTGGTGTCTGACGCTTTCATTTCAAGGAGATTTCAGCATGCCATCGAACGAGAAGATCGCCATTGCAGCGCACCTTCATGTGCTGCTCAGGCGCAAGACCGGCCGCGTGACAGATACCGAGTGGATGGCCACCAACCTTGAGTATGCCGCCGCAATTGCCCTGTTTGCCCGAACCAAAGCGGCTGAAGACGGCCACAGTGATTTGTTGGTGTGGGCAGACAAGCTCGAAGAAGTCATGGCCGTGCCCGACCCCAAACCCAGGGTGCCGCTGGTGCAGATGCTGGTGAAATCGCAACCGATCGTCAGTCGCGAGCGACAGATGCAAATGGTGGCCGTACCGCCTACGCCAGACACACAAAAGGCCCGCTCCATTGACACCGAGCATGAAGACTACCCCGAGTCGGGCTTTATTGAGTCCACCTTTGGTTCGTTTTTTGGCGACAGCGAAACGCAGCGCCTGCGCAAACTCCGCGACCCGAATGCGCCGCGCTACGTCAAAGGGCTGCGCTAGATTGCTTAAGGGTTTGCGTTAGGTAAAGGGTGGGTTCGGTGGCTTGATTTGGTTACTTTAAATAACCATAATTGGTGCATATTTTTGATGCACCCATGACCCAAAACCATCTCCACCTTGAAATGCGCGGCGCTGTCGCCGTGATCCGCCTGAGCCGGCCCGCCAAGCGCAATGCACTAGGCGATGCGCTGATTCTGGCTTTGCGCAACTTGTTTGACACGCTGCCAAGCCAGGCCAAGGCTGCTGTGCTGCACGGCGAGGGTGATCACTTCTGTGCCGGACTTGATTTAAACGAACTGCAAGAGCGCGACGCAGGCCAGGGCCTCCACCATTCACGCATGTGGCATGCCGCGCTTGACGCTGTGCAGAGCGGCCCGGTGCCGGTGGTGGCTGCGCTGCATGGTGCAGTGGTGGGCGGCGGGCTGGAGCTGGCCAGTGCCTGTCATGTTCGGGTCGCTGACGACTCGGCTTTTTACGCACTGCCCGAGGGGTCACGCGGTATTTTTGTCGGCGGTGGTGGGTCGGTGCGCATCCCCAAGCTGATTGGCGTGGCCCGCATGACAGACATGATGTTGACAGGCCGTGTCTATAACGCAGCGGATGGCGAACGCATTGGCCTGGCGCAATACCTGGTGCCTGCAGGTCAAGCCTTTGACAAAGCGCTGGAACTGGCCGAGCGCATCGCGCAGAATGCACCATTGACCAACTACGCACTGATGCACGCGCTGCCGCGCATTGCCGAGCAGCCTGCAGACCAGGGCTTTTTTACCGAGGCCTTGATGGCGGCTGTGGCGCAAAGCGCACCCGAAGCCAAGAGCCGGGTCAAAGCATTTCTGGATGGCAGGGCCGCCAAGGTCAAATAAGACTGAACGCAGATGATGAACGCACCAACGTTTCGTCCCCTGTCTTTTGGCGTGACCCGCGTTGCCCTGCGTGATGGTGTGGCGGGTTCGCAATACCTGAGCGCAGAACAAACGCTCAATGACTTCCCGTTGCGCATCACTGACCGCTTGCAGCACTGGGCGCAAGCTGCGCCTGAGCGTACCTTCATGGCCAGGCGCGAGAAGTTGGCGGATGCAACAACAGGCGACTGGCAACACATCAGCTACGCCCAGGCTTGGGCAGGTGCCAGGCGCATCGCGCAAGCACTCATCAACCGGGGTTTGAGCGTTCAAAGGCCGGTGGCCATCCTGTCTGAAAACGACCTCGACCATGCGCTGCTGGCGCTCGGCTGCATGGTCGCTGGCGTGCCTTACGTGCCTGTCTCGCCACCTTATTCATTGATCAGCCAGGACTTTGAGAAACTGCGCCACGTGCTCAAAACCACCACGCCGGGCCTGGTGTTTGCGGCCGATAGCGCGCGCTACGCCAGAGCCATTCACGCGGCAGTGGGAAGCAACGTTGAAGTGGTCTTGAGCAGCGGCAACATCGAAGGCCGTGCCACCTGCGCGTTTGCTGACTTGCTGGCCACACCGGAGACTCCCGCCGTCAATGCAGCCATGCAGGCGACCGGCCCAGACAGCATCGTCAAATTCTTGTTTACCAGCGGCTCAACCAAACTGCCCAAGGCCGTTATCAACACCCAGCGCATGTGGTGTGCCAACCAGCAGCAAATGACGCAGTCGATGCCCGTGCTGCTGGATGAGCCGCCCGTGCTGGTTGACTGGCTGCCATGGAACCACACCTTTGGCGGCAACCACAATTTTGGCCTGGTGCTGTTCAATGGCGGCACGCTCTACATTGACGACGGCAATCCCACACCCACTCTGATGAATCAGACACTGCGCAACCTGCGCGAAATTGCGCCCACGGTTTACTTCAATGTGCCGACAGGCTTTGAAGCGATTGCCAACGCCATGAAAACAGACGACGCCTTGCGCCGCAACCTGCTCAGTCGCGTGAAGATGTTTTTTTACGCAGGCGCAGCGCTGGCTCAACCAGTGTGGGACAGCCTGTATGCGTCCGCTGAGCTGGAGATCCATGAACGCATCGTGATGACGACCGGCCTGGGCATGACCGAGTCCGCACCATTTGGTTTGTTTGTGACCAGCCCAAATGTGAAAGCTGGTGACCTGGGCGTGCCGACACCGGGCCTGCAACTCAAGCTGGTGCCGATGAATGGCAAAACCGAGGTGCGCTACAAAGGCCCGAACATCTCGCCGGGTTACTGGCGCGCTGCGCAAGAAACAGCAGATGCGTTTGATGAAGAAGGTTTTTTCTGCACGGGAGACGCAGTCAAATGGATAGACGCAGGCAACATGCATGCCGGCTTGAAGTTTGACGGCCGCATTGCCGAAGACTTCAAGCTGGCCACCGGCACGTTTGTCAGCGTCGGGCCGCTGCGCGCCAAAATCATTGCAGCGGGTGCACCCTTTGTGCAAGACGCGGTGCTGACAGGCATCAACGGCCATGAAGTTGGCGCGCTGATTTTCCCGACGGCTGCGATGCGGTCGCTGCAAAGCGATCTGGTGGCTGCGCATTTTCAAAAACTGGTCAATGACCTGGCGTTGACAGCCACCGGCAGCGCCAACCGCATCGCGCGTCTGCACGTGATGCACGAGCCACCGTCGATTGACAAAGGCGAAGTGACCGACAAAGGCTCCATCAACCAAAGCGCCGTGCTGACGCACCGCCATGCGCTGGTTCAGGCCCTGCACCTTGACCAGGTTCAGGTCGTTTTCAAGCCTTGCAACTGAAGAACCCGATGATGCCCCAAAATGACTTGAAAGCGCTTTTGGGTATTATTTATTCCTACAGACCAATAAATATGGGCGTAAGCAGCTATTAAATATATAGCAAAATAAAAGGATCAGTCATGAGCAAAGCTGTGGTGTCAGTGGTGTCAGTGGTGTATGAAGTTGAAGTCATGTTTGGCGACTGCGACCCGGCAGGGATTGTGTTCTTCCCCAACTTCTCCAAATGGATGGACGCGTCGTCGCTGAACTTCTTCGTCAAGTGCGGTGTACCCACCTGGCGCGACTTGTACAAAACCACCGGCATCATTGGTACGCCGCTGCTGGAGGTCAACACCCGCTTTATCAGCCCCGCCACCTACGGCGAAAGGTTGCGCGTCCACACCAGCATTCAAGAATGGCGCAGCAAAGTGTTTATCCAAAAGCACATCATCAAGCGCGGCGACACCCTGATCTGCGAAGGCACTGAGACACGTGCTTTTTGCATTCGCCACCCGGACAACCCCGACCGCATCAAGGCCGTCCCTGTCCCTGAAGACATCAAGGCGCTGTGCAGCTAACCATTCATTTTTTTCACGTTCCCGCTTTTTAACCACAACAGGAGACATCATGACCAATCGCCGTCAATTCATTCAAGCCAGCGCAACTACTGCTTTATTGGGTGGTTTTGGGCTGCCTGCATTTGCCCAAGCCTTGCCCATTGACCAAGTCAAAATCATCAACGGCTTTCCGGTCGGCGGCTCTGCCGACACCACCAGCCGCCGCGTTGGCGAAAAGCTCGGCCCCTCGGCATATACCAAAACCGCCGCCGTGGTTGAAAACAAAACCGGCGCTGCCGCGCGCATTGCGGTTGATGCCGTCAAGGCCGCCGCGCCCGACGGTGCTACGTTGCTGCTCACGCCCTATTCGATGATGGCGATTTACCCGCACATCTACAAACAACTGAGCTACGACCCGTTCACCGACCTGATGCCTGTTTGCATGGCCTCGTCACTGGTACATGGCCTGGCGGTTGGCCCGATGGTGCCAGCAACCGTCAAAACCGTCAAAGATTACCTGGTCTGGGCCAAGGCCAACCCGAAAGACGCCAGCTACGGCTCGCCCGCTGCGGGCTCTACCCCACACTTTTTGGGCGCTCTGTTGGGTTTGAACAACGGCGTAGATCTCAAACACATTCCGTACCGCGGCTCCACACCTGGCGTGGTTGATTTGATCGGCGGCCAGCTCGCATCCATGTTCACGCCGCATGGCGACTTTTTGGCCAACCACAAGGCTGGCAAGCTGCGTATTTTGGCCACGTCTGGCAAGCAACGCTCACCGTTTTTAACCGACGTTCCAACATTCATCGAAGCTGGTTTTCCTGATTTGGTGGTGGAAGAATGGTTTGGGTTTTACGCTCCGGCCAAAACACCCGCCAACATCATTGCATCAGCCAACGCAGCCATCAATGCAGCGCTCAAAGAAAAATCAGTCATCGACAGCCTGGCCATCCAGGGCATGCTGCCTGTGGGCGGCACGGCGGCGCAAATGGCGGCTGACCAGAAAGTGCAGTTTGATTATTGGGGACCGATTGTCAAGAAAATTGGCTTCACCGCCGAGGCCTGATATGCCAACAGCAAACACCACCTTGGCCGCATCGCAAATGGTGCCCACGGTGGATGCCAGCTACCTGCAAACCCTGCTGGGCTACAACGCCCGGCGGGTGTCCTTGCACATCATTGAGCTGTTCAACGAGCGCATGGCGGTTTATGGGCTGTCGCCTGTCGATTTTTCAGTGCTGTCACTGATCCGGCACAACCCCGGCATCACATCACGCCAGTTGTGCAGCGCACTCAGCCTGTTGCCGCCCAACCTGGTCGGCAAAATCAGCCTGATGCAAAAGCGCGACCTGTTGCAGCGCAAACCGCATCCAGACGACGGCCGCGCCATTGGCCTGTACCTGACCGATGTGGGCAGCCAGATGATGCTGCAGGCAGAAAATACGGCGACCCAGTTAGAGCTAGACGTCAGCAGCAAGCTGACGGGTGCTGAGGCAAAAACCTTGCTACGGTTACTGCAAAAGGTTTATCTTTGATTGGTTTCAGGTAGCTAATCAGCACTTGTCATCCTGGACTCGATCCGGGATCCATGCCTTCTGCGGTGCTGGCAGGGAACGGGATCATGGATTGCGGATCAAGTCCGCAAGGACATGCGAGGGAGCTAAACAGTGATGTTTTCAGTGGCTTTTTAGGCCTATAGACCAATGATAATGGGCGCAAGCAGCTACTGAAATAATAGCTGATTGCGCTCCATTCAAACCCCAGCCTGAATCCACTCCGCAGCTTTCTCTGCAATCATCAGCGTCGGTGAATTGGTGTTGCCGTTGGTGATCAGTGGCAACAAGCCTGTAGTCCGCGCACATACATTGACCCAGCAATTTTCAACAGCTCAGTAAGCCTGAATCAGCACATCCGCAGGAATCAACAGCTTGTCATGCAAAGCGCGCACGTGCTCAAGCGACAGCTTGCGCTTTTTCTGCAAAATGTCGTGTACCCGCTGGCGCGAGCCCAATACATCACGCAGATCGGCAGAAGACAAACCACGTTGCTCGATGGCAAACTCAATTGCCGCCACCGGGTCTGGCGATTTAACGACAAAGTGTTCAGCCTCATAGCGCTCGACCATCATCATCAACAGCTCGAACTCAGCCTCAAGTGCCGAACCTGCTGCTGGCGGATGGTCAAAGAAGTTTGAAACCTGTTTGAGCGCGCGGCGGTAGCCTGCCTCGGTCCTGACCAGCTCAATCTCAACTGTCTTTTTAGTCATGGTGTGCGCCTGTGTGATCAACAGTGTTTTCGTCTGGTCAAACAGCAAGTCTACACACAGACCGCTAGCCCTCACCCCTGCCCTCTCCCAGGGGGCGAGGGAGTAAACCCTCAAACCCCCGCCTGAATCCACTCCGCCGCTTTTTCAGCAATCATCAGCGTTGGTGAGTTGGTGTTGCCGCTGGTAATCAAGGGCATCACGCCTGCATCAACCACCCGCAGCCCGCGTATGCCGCGCACCCGCAGGTGCGAGTCGACCACTGCCATGGCATCGTCGTCACGGCCCATCTTGGTAGTACCGACTGGGTGAAAAATGGTGGTGGCAATGTCGCCTGCCAGTTTGGCCAGCTCGTCATCGGTTTGGTACTGCACACCCGGTTTGAACTCTTCGGGCTGGTACCCGGCCAAGGCGCTTTGGCTGACGATGCGGCGTGTCACGCGCAATGAATCAGCGGCTACTTTTTTGTCTTGCTCAGTACTCAGGTAGTTGGGCGCAATCGCGGGTGCGTCTTCAAATTTTGGGCTTTTGATGTTGACCGTGCCCCGGCTGTTTGGCGCCAGGTTGCACACACTGGCGGTGAAAGCGTTAAAGCTGTGCAGCGGATCGCCAAAGGCTTCAAGCGACAGGGGCTGCACGTGGTACTGAATATTCGGGTACGCCTGGCTCGAGTCTGAACGCGTGAATGCGCCGAGTTGCGACGGCGCCATGCTCATCGGGCCGGTGCGCTTGAACAGATACTCCAGCCCGATGCGGGCTTTGCCCAGTGTGCTGCTGGCCATGGTGTTGAGGGTTGAGTTGGCAGCGCCTTTGATCTTGTAAACCGAGCGGATTTGCAAGTGGTCTTGCAGGTTGGCGCCGACGCCGGGCAAGTCTTGCACCACGGGTATGCCGTGCTGCTGCAGCAGCGCGCCAGGCCCAATGCCTGACAGCTGCAAAATTTGCGGCGAGCCAATCGCGCCAGCGCACAAAATCACCTCGCCTATCAGGCCGCGCTCTTTTGCTGAATCGCGGGTGGCCATCACGTTGATGTGCTCCAGGCCTGTCCACACCACAACGCCGGTGCAGCGCTGGCTGCCATCGGGCTGCTTTTCAATGATCAGTTTGCTGACCTGCGCCTTGTTCCACAACTCAAAGTTCGGCCGGCCGTAACAGGTGGGGCGCAAAAAAGCCTTGGCAGTGTTCCAGCGCCAGCCGTCTTTCTGGTTGACTTCAAAGTAGCCCACGCCTTCGTTGTTGCCCCGGTTGAAGTCATCCGTGGCGGGTATTCCTGCCTGCACGGCGGCTAGTGAAAACGCATCCAGAATGTCCCAGCGCAGGCGCTGCTTGCTGACCTGCCATTCACCGCCTGCCTTGCGGTGTCGCAAGATTTTTTGGTAGGGCACGGTTTTGTCTTGCATCAGATCAGGGGCTGTGCCGAATGCGCCATGAAACTCGTCTGCGCCTTTGTAATGATTTTCATGCAGCTTGAAGTATGGCAATGCGTTGGCCCACGCCCACGAGCTGTCGCCCGTCAAACTGGCCCAATCGTCATAGTTGCGCGCTTGGCCGCGCATGTAAATCATGCCGTTGATGCTGGACGAGCCGCCCAGTGTTTTGCCTCGCGGGTAACGCAAGGCTCGGCCGTTCAGGCCTGGCTCAGGCTCGGTGTTGTACATCCAGTCGGTGCGCGGGTTGCCGATGCAGTGCAGGTAGCCGACCGGAATGTGAATCCAGTGGTAGTCGTCTTTTTTGCCGGCTTCAATCATCAGCACTTTTTTCGAGGCGTCGGCAGTCAGCCGATTGGCCAGCAGGCAGCCAGCCGTGCCGCCGCCCACAATGATGTAGTCAAAAATGTGATCGTTTGTTGGGGTGTTGTTTTGCATGGGTTTTGTCTCTTGATGTCTTGTGCCTGCATATTTTGCCTTTGTCGTCCAACGTGAAACTGACCCCATGTGCTGTAGGACAAAACCACGCTTGCTTTTGACCATGGCCGCAAAGATACTTTCGCCATTACGATAGTAAAAGTTTTTGTTTTCTTCCCTTACATGCCGTCATCAGCCCCTCAAATTGACTCCCAGCAAACCCCGCAAGGCCAGCAGCTGGTGGTGCTGGGTGCCTGGACGGCTGCAGACCTGACCGTCAAGCCGGCATGGGACGCGCTGGCGGTGCAACTCAAGGCATTGGAAAAGTCCGCCGACGCAACTTGGGACTTGCGGCAAATTGAGCAGCTTGACCACCTGGGCGCACAACTGCTGTGGAACCATTGGGGACGTGACTGGCCCGCCCATATTGAGATTGAGGCCAGCCAGCGCGCGGTGCTGGAGACGGTGGCCGAGTTTGCGATGTTGCCTGCCAGTGTTGTCAAGCCTGACTGGAAGCAACCGATTCGGGTGCTGGGCGGCCGACTGCTCAGCCTGCTGGATCACCTCAAGTCATTGACCCGCCTGATTGGCCAGTTGCTGCTGGACATCATCCGCCTGATTCGTCACCCGCAAGAAGGCCCGTGGCGTGACTTGTCAGGTCACCTGTACCACATTGGTGCTACGGCGCTGCCAATCACCGCACTGGTCGGTTTTTTGATTGGTGTGGTGCTGGCGTATCTGATTTCTCAGCAGCTCAGACAGTTTGGCGCTGATGCCTTCATTGTAGATATTCTGGGCATTTCATTGATCCGGGAACTGGGGCCTGTGCTGGCCGCAATTCTGATTGCCGGGCGCTCGGGCTCGGCCATCACGGCACAAATTGGCGTGATGCGTGTGACTGAAGAGCTGGACGCGATGCGCGTGATGGGCATTGCCAAGGGCTTTCGCCTTGTCATGCCGCGTGCGTTGGCACTGGCCATCGTGATGCCGTTGATCAGTGTGTGGACGACGGTGGCGGCACTGCTGGGCGGCATGATCGCAGCCAGCGCCGTCATGGGCATCACGCCTGCGTTTTTTATCAACGCCTTGCCCGCTGCTGTAGAGGTGTCCAACCTGACGCTGGCCACCGCCAAGTCGGTGGTGTTTGGCTTGTTGATTGCGTTGGTGGCGTGTCATTTCGGTTTGCGCGTCAAGCCTAATACTGAAAGCCTGGGGCAGGGCACGACGGCATCGGTGGTGACGTCGATCACGGTGGTGATTTTGGTTGATGCGTTGTTTGCAGTGTTGTTCAAGAATGTTGGCATATGACCCCCACGCTTGTCACTTCGTGTACTACGCTGCCCCCCGAGGGGGCTAATTTTCCTAGGGGCGGCCCGTCGGAAAATTGTTTTCAGTGGTGCATCATATGAATGCCCCCGTCGTTGACATCAAAAAACTCTGGACTGTTTTTAAAAATGGCGACAAGGAATCGGTCGTTCACAAAGACCTGGACTTGACTATTGAGCGCGGGGAAATCCTCTCGCTGGTGGGCGGCTCAGGTACAGGTAAAACCGTTTTGCTGCGGCAAATGCTGGGACTGGAGCAGCCCACCAAAGGCGAGATCACCGTGCTGGGCCGGCCCGCCGCTGAGCTGAGCCGACGTGGTGCGGCCAGCCGGGTGGGTATGCTGTTTCAGCAAGGTGCTTTGTTCTCGGCTTTTACCGTGCTGGAAAACATTGCTTTTGTTTTGCGTGAGCTGAAGATCTTGCCGCCTGCGCTCATTCGTGAAGCGGCTATGGTCAAGCTGCAAATGGTCGGCCTCAAACCGGAAGCGGCAGACAAAATGCCGAGTGATTTGTCAGGCGGCATGATCAAGCGCGTGGCACTCGCGCGCGCCCTCATCATGGACCCGCCGCTGTTGTTGCTCGACGAACCCACAGCCGGGCTGGACCCGGAAAGCGCCGACAGTTTTTGCACCCTGCTGCTGTCGCTGCACAAGGCGATGGAACTGACGGTGGTGATGGTGACGCACGACCTGGACACCCTGTTTGAACTCAGCACCCGCATTGCCGTGCTGGCAGACCAGCGCGTCATCATTGCCGACACACCAAAGAAAGTCGTGGCCTTCAAGCACCCGTTTATTGAAGAGTTTTTCAGGGGCGGCAGAGGCCAGCGGGCGATGGGGCTGCTGAATGATGTGCCGCATGAAGACGCATTGATCGAGAAGAAAGGAACCTGATATGGAAAACAAGGCCCATGCCCTGGCTGCGGGCGCGTTTGTGCTGGCGGTCAGTGCGCTATTGGCGCTGCTGGCTGTCTGGCTGCTGCGCGATACCAGCCAGCGTGACATGTATGAAATGTCTACGTCTGAAACCGTCAGCGGCTTACAGCCACAAGCGGTGGTGCGCTTTCGGGGCGTGCCTGTTGGCAAGGTCGAGCTGATTGGTTTTGACAACAAGGTCAAGGGCAATGTGCTGATTCGCATTTCTATTGACCGGGGCGCACCGGTGACCAAATCTGTGTTTGCCACGGTGGCCTCGCAGGGCGTAACGGGCCTGGGTTTTATCCAGCTTGACGACAGCGGTGAATCTGCCGAGCGCCTGGTGCCCAATGACGACGACCCGCCGCGCATACCGCTCAAACCGGGCGGGCTGGACAAGCTGCTCAAGCAAAGCGAGGTCATTTTTAACCAGGTCGAGCAAGCCAGTATCAAGCTGAACCAGATGCTGGCCGAAGACAACCAAAAGCGCCTGATAGTCGCGCTTGACAGCATGGGCCAAGCCGCGAACAACGTCAGCAGCTTGTCGACCACGCTGACCAGCATCTTGAATGCGCAACTCGGGCCTGACAAAGTCAATATTCCAAAGCTGGTCAAAAATCTGGACACTGCCGTTGTCTTGCTGCAGGACACGTCAAAAAAAGCAGGTGTAGCCATTGCCGAGGTTGGCGTCACCGCCAAACGCCTGAATGAAAAAGGCGGCCCGCTGGACAAATTGTCTGAAGGCGCTACGGCGCTGGCCGCAGGGGTTGAAACCTTCAGTGCTGCCACATTGCCCAAGCTGGGCGCGGTGGCTGATGAAACCGCCAGCACCATGCGCCAGCTGCGCCGCACCGTCAGCTCGGTGGAGGACAACCCGCAGTCGCTGATTTTTGGCAATGGCCCACCGCAACCAGGGCCAGGCGAGCCTGGGTTTTCTGCCACAGGAGTAAAAAAATGAATTTAAATGCTATTAATTCAGGAGCTGCTTACGCCCATATTTATTGGTCGAAAGCTATATTTGGCGTGCTTTTTGGGGCCTTTGTATTGTCTGGCTGCTCTGCCCTGCCTGACAAGCCCTTGCGCGCCAGCCTGTACGACTTCGGGCCCGGCAACCTGACCGCCCAGCCCGCCACGCGGCAAGCGTCATTGCCTGCACTGGCGATTGACGATGTCAATACATCTGGCGGCGCGCTCGACAACCAGGCCGTGCTGTACCGCCTGACTTACCAGAACGAACAGGAACTGCGCCCTTACACCTTTGCACGCTGGTCCATGCCGCCTGCACAACTGGTGCGCCAGCGCCTGCGCGAGCAACTTGGCCAGCAGCGCAACATTTTTGACGCACGGGGCGGGCTGGCGTTAAACCGCAGCCAGAACGCTGTGCTGCCTTTGCTGCTGCGCCTCGACCTGGATGAGTTCAGTCATGTCTTCACCACGCCGGATTCCAGTGTCGGACTGATTCGCCTGCGCGCTACGCTGATAGAGCAGGCCACCAGCGGTGAAAAGTTGATTGCCCAGCGCAACATCATGGTGCAGCGGCCTGCGCCATCAGCTGATGCGCAAGGCGGCGTTCGTGCCTTGACTGCTGCAACCGATGCGGCGATTGATGAAATCGATGTGTGGTTGCAGCAGAGCAGACCACGCTAAGACCGATCACTGTTTTTTAGTCAGCCAGTAGGACTGCATCAATTCTGATGACCAGTTTGGCTGGCGCACCGGCTGGCGCGGCAAAAACTCTACCATCACCGGCTTGATATCGATGACGGGTGTGCCGTCAATCGCATCAAGTTCGGCCACAAAAAGCCGGGAGTCCTGAACGCGAACAATGCGGCAAATGGTGCTGCCAATCCGGTTGGGGCGGTTTTTACCGCGCTGCGCAAAAATTCCCACGGCGGGCCAGTTAGGGTTGTTGCGCGGATGGCGTGCGCCTGTCACTATTTTTGTGGCATCGACTTCGTGAAATAAAAACAGAATTTCCACATGCGAAAAGTCTGCCAATCCGGTCAGCGCATCCGCAGCGAAGTCAGTGGACAGTGTGATGCAGGCCTCTTCACCACCCCAGAAGTCATCCTCAGCTTGTGGGCGAATCGCGTGAACAGTTCCGATAGCTTGCAGGGTCAAGTTCATATTAATTTCCATGTCGTGTTGGGTCAGCCCACGGCGGGTTGGGTTGCAGTCACTTTTAGCTCAAGCAGCATGCGCGCAGCAGCAAGCCTGTTTGAAATCATCATCGCAGCGCTGACGAGGATTGTTCGCATCTTTGCATCAACCTTTCATCAATAAAGGAAACAGCTTCCCCAGCCCATCGGCCATGACCTCAACCGCCAGCGCGGCCAGTATCAAACCCATCAACCGCGTCATCACGTTGATGCCTGTTTTACCAAGGACTCTGGCAATTGGCTCGGCGAGTGAAAAGCACAATGCGGTGGCCAGGCCAATCACCACGCCGTAGCCGACCAATGTGCCCAGCTGCAAAAAGGTTTTGGCTTTTTCGGCGTAAATTACCACAGTGGACATGGTGGCCGGGCCGGTCAGTAGCGGGATGGTCAGTGGCACGACGGCGATGCTGGCGCCCATCGCGGCTTTGGCTGCGCCGTCTTCCATTTCATGCGTGCTGGGTTTGGCTTCTGCGGGCTGGGCGTTCAGCATGTTCATCGAGCTGATCAGCAGCAGCATGCCGCCGCCGACCTGAAAGCTGGCCAGCGAGATGCTGAAAAATTCAAGAATCTGCAGACCCAGCAAGGCACTGGTGGCAATCACCACAAACGCGCTGAACGATGAAATCAAAATCGTGCGCTGCTTTTGCGCCTTTGAAAAGCCCTGCGTGTAATGAATAAAAAACGGCACGATGGCCAGCGGGTTGACGATGGCCAACAGGGTAACTAAGGGTTTGAAATCCATCAACGGCCTCCGGTGACATCCAGCAAAGTGCCAGTTGTGTAGCTTGAATTTTCGCCCAACAGCCAGACGATGGCCTCGGCTACCTCCAAAGCTGTGCCCGCGCGCTGCATGGGCACTTGGAGTGCCAGGTCTTTGACGCGATTTGGCAGGCCACCGGATGCATGAATCTCGGTGTCAATGATGCCGGGCCGCACGGCGTTGACGCGAATGCCTTCAGCCGCCACCTCTTTGGCCAAGCCAACGGTGAAGGTGTCAATCGCGCCCTTGGCTGCGGCGTAGTCCACATACTGCCCGGGCGCACCCAGCCGTGCTGCCGCGCTGGACACATTGACTATCGCGCCGCCTTCGCCTTTGTAACGCGTGCTCATGCGTTTGACGGCTTCACGCGCGCACATGAAGCTGCCAAACACGTTGATGGCGAACATGCGCTGCAGGCGCGTCAGGCTCATGGCATCGACTCGGCTGGTCAGGTCGACTACGCCTGCGTTGTTGACGAGTGCCGTCAAGCGGCCCAGTTTGGCATCGACTTTTTGAAACATGGCCAGCACGCCAGCTTCAACCGCGACATCAGCCTGCACCGTGATGGCCGTGCCACCTGCCGCGCGAATCTGCCGCACCACTTCGTCAGCGGCCAGCGAGTTGGCAGCATAGTTGACGGCTACTGCATAGCCTTGAGCTGCCGCCAGCAACGCCGTGGCGGCGCCTATCCCGCGTGAACCGCCTGTGATTAAAAGGACTTTGCTCAAACTGTTCTCCTGCCTATTTGTTAGTTTGTTATAACAGCGTACTTTACCAACCGGAGACAAAAAATGGGTCAATTTATTCAACTCAAGGCTGCTGACGGCTTTGCTCTCCCCGCCTACCTGGCCGAACCCGCGGGCAAGGCCAAGGCGGCTGTCGTTGTGATTCAAGAAATCTTCGGCGTCAACTCGCACATTCAGGCCGTGACAGACCGCTTTGCCGCGCAGGGCTACCTGGCGATTGCCCCCGCCATGTTTGAGCGCGTCACGCCTGGTGTCAATTTGGGCTACCAGCCGGACGACGTGACAGCAGGCTCGGGCTTGAAAGCTGCTGCCACCGACCTGCCCAGCCCTGGGGTGATGCAGGACATACAAGCTGCGATTGACTACGCAGCGTTGCAAACAGGCGGCAAGGTCGGCATCATTGGTTTTTGCTGGGGCGGCTTGCTGACCTGGCAGTCAGCTTGCACTCTGGAAGGCATCAGCGCTGCTGCACCGTATTACGGTGGCGGCATGACAGCGCCATCTGAAATAGCTCGCCAGCCAAAGTGCCCAGTGATGGCACACTTTGGTGAAAAAGACGGTTACATCCCCATGGATGGCGTACAGGCTTTTGCTGCTGCCCATCCCGGCGTGACAGTCCACACGTACGACGCCGACCACGGCTTTAACTGTGACCAGCGCGGTTCTTACAACCAGGCGGCGGCTGATAAGGCGCGCGAACGCACGCTTGCGTTTTTTGCAGACAAGCTGGCTTAGTACGGCTGTCAAGGCTGAATATGGCTCAAAAAATTCCTTTCAAGGCATATTTTAGGCCTCTGGCCCAATGGATACGGGCGCAAGCAGCTCCTGTTTTTATAGCAACTACCTTGTTTGCCGTGATGCCAGCTCAAGCTGCTGACTACACCGGCCCGCTGTTTGACGCGCACCTGCACTACAACGACGAGGCTACCAACGGAGCGCACCCGATCAGTGATGTGCTGGCGCGTATGCAGCGGAGTGGTGTGAAAGCCATTATTGCTAACAGCCGCCCGAATGATGGCAGCAAGGCATTGGCGGCATCGCCCGAGACGCGTAAAGCTGGCGTGACGGTGGTGCCCTTCATTCGCCTGTATCGAAATCGGGCCGACTACGACAACTGGTTTCGCGACGAGACAATTTACGACATGGTGCAAGCCGAGTTTGCACGTGGCGTAACGGGCGACCAGGCTGGCCCCTTCAAGGGCATTGGTGAATTTCATTTGTACGACAGCGCGAATGCCAACGGCCCGGTCGCCAAAAAACTCATGCAGTTTGCAGTTAAAAATAAATTGGCGGTGCTGGCGCATGTGGACGACACGGCCATTGATCTCTTGATGGCGCATGCGCCCGATGCGCGGCTGATTTGGGCGCACACTGGTATTGGGGGCGCGTCAGCAGAACGCGTCGATGCGTTGTTCAACAAGTACCCGTTGTTGATGGGTGAGTTGTCGTATCGGCCCGGCTTGACGTGCGACGGCGGCAAGTTGTGTGCGGAGTGGCGAACCCTGCTGCTTAAATATCCAAACCGATTCATGATCGGCTCAGACACCTGGGTGAACCAGCGCTGGCAGTATTACGAAGAACTGATGAAAGGCTACAGGGTCTGGCTCGGTGACTTGCCGCCAGACGCAGCGCGCAAGGTTGGCTGGAGCAATGGCGCGGATTTGTTCGGCGTGAAATGAAAAGCTAGGTACGCCGCAGCACCCGACCCGCGTGGCTGTCAATGGTGTGCCCTTGCTCGCAGGCCAGTACGCCGTTGACGTAGACCGCATCAATGCCAGTGCTGACGTCAGTGGGCTGCTGGTAGCTGGCGCGATCGGTTACTTGATGTTCATCAAAAATCACCACATCGGCATAGCTTCCAACGGCTAGTACGCCACGCCCTTTTAAACCAAAACGCCGTGCGCTCAGACCCGTCATTTTGTGGATGGCCAATTCCAGCGACATCAATTGCTGTTCACGCACATAGCGGCCCAGAACGCGGGGGAACGTGCCCCACAGGCGCGGGTGTGGCTGCACGTCGTGCGCCAGCCCGTCAGAGCCAATCATGCTCAGCGGGTGCGCCATGATGCGACTCACATCACCCTCGTCCATCGCAAAGTAAATGGCGCCTGCGGGTTGCAGTGCTTTGG